>Ga0070741_10005227_pt1 | contig 29108 bp, 19 predicted proteins | sample Coa_R1_4_FD_66440 | JGI IMG/M metagenome (GOLD analysis project Ga0070741, IMG submission 66440) | Surface soil microbial communities from Centralia Pennsylvania, which are recovering from an underground coalmine fire - Coalmine... | ecosystem: Environmental > Terrestrial > Soil > Unclassified ... | reverse complement strand
AGTTCCCTCCTTGCAAAACGTTGAATGGAATTCACCAAGGAACGATATATGCCTGTATTATTCTCTAGAACCTTCCTCCTGGGGAAGGCTCTTCTTTACACATAATTCGGGATGGCATCCTCTTCGATAGTTATCGAAGAAGTAGCACACCAGAAACTCTTCCAAAGAATCAAACCTATTTCGTTCAATTTGCGCGTATTCATCAATTTCATGAGCAAGCTTTCTTGCAGAGTTTACAAGAGAGCTTCGTAACAACGTTTGTTTGCCTTGCAAAAGCTGCTCACGTTTGTCAGCCCAAATTTGGTAGCTATCATCAGGAATCAGTCTTTCACCTTTTGCATGCACACGATATCTATGGCCCTTAGTGACGATAGGATTCAGCATTTGAAAATTCAACCACCCCCCCAGAATGTGCAATAATTCCTTATCATTACTTTCGATAAGCGTAGTAAAACCTTCAAACACTTTTTGTTCCGTCTCCTCGGAAAGGTGAATAGCGCTTTTAGAGAATTTGCTGAGATGACTCCCGAGTCGTTGTATTAATATGGGCGTGCCTTCATCTTGCGTCCCAGGCAAAGTAAAGTACATTCTCTCAGTATTTAAAAACAGATCAACAAATGTCTGTAAGCAATCTTTTCCGAGCGGATCAGCAGGAGAAAGCCTCTGTTTCTGTTTGAGAATATAGGACTCTGCCCCAAGAACAAGTGTCATGTCTGTGGCATAGGCAGCGTCATTTTCTAGTGAAGACATCTGTATCTCCTGCTTGAGAAGAAGGAAAACGATGGATAAGTTTTTAGGATAAGCTTTCTATAAGAATATCACATTCTCCCCCTCCAGGGAAATCTTTTTGCTTTTACCCAATTCTACTGCTTCGCATTTTATAGTACTATACACATTTTTTGTTAGATAAAAGGAGTCTGCAACGTTAAAAATACGAGATATTTCAACAATTGGATAGGAGCAGAAGATACGTGGATAGGTACAAAGAATTTTTTAATAAAACACAAAGTATGGTATCGGCAGGCTTCATAGCTTTCTCGCTCGTCGTAATCCAGGCGTTTATCTCGATTGGAAAGTTGGAGCTTCCTGCACTCATCTCAGTTATAGCTTTTGCCATAGCTATTCCAATGTTAGTATTTACTTATCTGTTAAACGAACTTTTTAGTCTATCAAAAGATCTTACAGTCACAAAGGGGTATCGTTTTGTTTGGTTGATGGCTCTTTTGAGTTCCATTATTGGCATCATTGCGACCTTCTGGTCTATGAGCCCGTTTGCGGGTTGGGCAGTTTTGATTAGCGGGATAATTGGTCTCGCGGTTTTTATTAATAATGATGTTCGAGTGAAGGGGCACTTAATAAGAGAAGAGCAAACAAAAGATTAGTAGTGTTGTCTATGAAAGTGGGCAGGCACAAAGTAAGCACTGGTAACGAAGGAACATCGTCCTTGCGATTGAAGTCATAAGGACGATGTTCCTTCGCTGTTCAATATTTTATTATCTAGAATACACTATTCGCGCTGACTGCTGGTGACGGGCGGGATGAGCGCGGGCAAACTGGCCTCGCGTACCTGAGTATTGAACTCGGCCACATCCGTATCGATGATCTCATGGAGTCGCTGGCTGAGCGTAACAACGCTGGCCGAGAGAGCCTCGAAGAGGAGCCGCGCCTGCCGAGTTGGAGCCGCATCAGCACTGGCTACTGTGCCGGAGAGCGCAGCGAGTTTGGCCGAAAGGCGCATCGGCTGGGACATAGCATCCATCTGATCTTTAATTTTGGGCTGAATGAGTTCCGCCTCAATCGCTGAAAGCCTGTCTTTGAGCGCCTTGCCTCGGGTGAGCAACGATTCGTGAATATTCTGTCCAGCGGTGGACTGCTCCCACCCTTCGACCTGGCGGCGAATACTGCGCACCGTGTTGACCATCTCGTGTATTGCAGAAATCTTCACGCGGATGGCCTGGAGCAGATCAAACTGCTGTTGCAGATCCTCTTGCGAGGCGGTGACGCGTGGGTCTTTGCGAACCTCGAAAGATTGTGTATAGCTCTGTTCCCCCAGCTTGAGTTGAACCTGATAGACTCCGGGGGGCACCTGCGGGCCTTTCATGATCTCCTCGGATTCCTTGTCGCCTTCAATTCCGATAGGATTGGGGTAGCGCATATTCCAGACGAAACGATTGGCCCCCGCCGCTTTGGGGACACGCGGCTCCTTCTTCTCTTCCTCTTTGCCTGTGCCCTTGTCGCCATCCACATGCGTCTGCCCCTTCTTCTCTTCACTGGAGAAGGTTTTGATGATGTTGCCAGAGGCATCAAGGAAGGTCAGGGTAAGTTCCTCCTGTGGCTGCTCTCGCAGAAAGTAATGAATAATCACCCCATCGGGAGGGTTTTGGCCAGCATCGAGGTATCGCTTGACCTTCTCGCCGGTCGCGGTCTCCTGCTGGCGATAGACGACATGGAACGGGCCGAGGTAGGTAAAATTTTTGCCGGAGGTCGAAGGCGAGCCATAACTAAACGAAGTCAGGAAGCGCGTGGTCGGTCGCGGCTCAAAGAGATGGACGCGGGCCTCGCGTACCTCATCGTTCACCTGACGCAGGGGCGAGATGTCATCAAGTACCCAGAACGAGCGCCCATGCGTCGCAACGATCAGATCGTCACCTTTGATGACGAGATCGTGAATAGGCACAACAGGCAGATTCAAGCGCAGGCTCTGCCAGTGTACTCCGTCATCGAATGAGACAGAGATACCGGTCTCCGTTCCAGCATAGAGCAAGCCGCGCCGAACAGGATCTTCGCGGATAACGCGCGTGAAATCGTTGTCAGGAATGCCAGTGGTGATCTTCGTCCAGGTCTTGCCGTAATCGCTGGTTTTATAAAGATAGGGACGGAAATCATCCTGTTTGTAACAGGTGGCGGCCAGGTATGCGCAAGCGGGATCGTGGGGTGACGGCTCAATGATGCTCACCAGTGCCCATTCGGGCAGGGTATCGGGCGTAATATTTTGCCAGTTCTGGCCGCCATCACGCGAAATATGCACCAGGCCATCATCGGAGCCAGCCCAGAGGAGACCTTGCTGGCGTGGCGACTCGGCGAAAGCGAAAATCGTGTCATAGTATTCGGTGCCAACGAGATCTTTGGTGATCGGCCCGCCAGATGGCCCCTGGCGGCTCCTATCATTGCGCGTTAGATCCGGGCTGATCTCCTCCCAACTGGCACCTTCATCGGTCGAACGAAACACATGATTGCCGGTCGCAAAAAGCGCCTGGGGATCGTGCGGAGAAAGCACAATTGGGAAGGTCCACTGGAAGCGATATTTGAGGTCCTGAGCAGGCCAGCCGCTCGACGCTTCGGGCCAGACGGAGATATCACGGACCTGTTTTGTGCGGTGATCGTAGCGGCTTATATACCCCTGAAAGCTGCCTGCATAGACGATATTGGGATCATCAGGACGAACCGCAATATAGCCGCTTTCGCCGCCACCCACCTCGTAATACTCTGCGATGGGGATCGCACCGAGAGCGGAGCGGCTGGGAAGCGTAATGTTGGTGTTGTCCTGCTGAGAGCCGTAGATGCGATAGGGAACCTGATTATCGGTAATTACATGATAGAATTCGGCGGTGGGCTGGTTATAAATCGAAGACCAGCCCTCGGCCCCATTGAACGTCACACAAGCGCCTCCGTCGTGACCGCAGATCATCCGTTGCGGGTCATGGGGGTCGATCCAGAGGTCGTGGTAGTCGCCATGCGGTACGGATACCTGCATGAATGTTTTGCCACCGTCAATCGACTTGTAGCAGCGCTCGTTGAGTATCCAGAGCGTATTGGCGTCCCGCGGATCGGCGTAGATATGCTGGTAGTACCAGGGACGCCTGCGCAGGTCCGGGTCGTCTGATAAGCGTTCCCAGGTGGCACCTGCATCGTCAGAGCGAAAGACGGCTCCATCCTCGGCTTCCACCGTTGCCCAGACGCGATCCTGCTGCGCCCCCGAAACAGCCACGCCTATCTTGCCCAGCATACCGGTGGGCAAACCTTTGTTGCGGGAGATATCCGTCCAGCTATCACCGCCATCGCTAGATGTATAGAGACCGCAGCCGTCACCGCCGCTGTTGAGCATATGCGGCAGGCGACGTGCCCGCCAGAGCGCGGCATAGAGGACGCGCGGGTTATGTGGGTCCATCGCAATATCGTGCGCACCAACATCCTCGTTCAGAAATAAGATGCGCTCCCAGGACTGGCCGCCATTGTGGGAGCGAAAAATGCCACGCTCACTATTGGGGCCATGAGCATGCCCCAGGGCAGCGACATAGACCAGCTCGGGATTGTGGGGATGGATGCGGATCTTGCCTATATGACGCGTATCTTCCAGCCCCAGGTGTGTCCAGGTACGTCCCCCATCAGTTGACCGGTAAACGCCATCGCCGTGGGAGACATTACCGCGAATCGTCGTCTCGCCCATGCCGACGTAGATCACATTGGAATCCGAAGGGGCTACGGCGATAGCCCCGACCGAAGCGCGTTTGAAGAAGCCATCGGAAATATTTTCCCAGCACTGACCGCCATCGGTGGTCTTCCAGACGCCACCGCCGGTTGAGCCAAAGTAGAACAGTTGAGGATGAACCGGATCGCCTGCTACAGCCACCACGCGCCCACCACGGAAAGGGCCAATGAGCCGCCACTCCAGTGAGGTCAAGAGCAAGGAAGGTATTTCGCCATTGACTTTCTGATGGTTTAACGCTTGCCTGTCCTGGTTACTCATACAACAGCCTTCTTTCTACGGATAAGTGAGGATTCTACGTGCTATTACTCTACCACAGATCCAGGCTTGCTCGTTCACAGGCAGAGCAATGAAAGCCTCTTTCAACGTATCTAGCCAATGAGTACTACTTCCATTGACCGCTCCCACTCCATTGGGCACTCTTAGAGTTGGGGATTTCTTTTTCACGTAGACCATCATAGAAACTGCACAAAGTCATCACCCTGTCCATCAACGAGCAAGATTTTTATGCCAAATGTAGTAAGGGCAAAAGGAGCTGTACCTATGCAGCAAGCAGTATCTTCTGACAGGACCCCGCTTCCTCTTTCTGTTCGTCTCTCTTTCTGGCTGGTCGGGGTGGCCATTTTACCCCTTCTGCTTGCACTGGTCGTTAATGAAGTGCAATCTCGCATTACCCTGGTCAACCAGGCCAGTACATCGATGGAGACCGATGCAAGAACCCATGCCCAGTTGATCGATAATTACCTGGCAAATAAAGAGGTCATCATTAGTAGCTTAACCAACGACCCTAATGTTCGGGATTATTTTCTCGCGTCTCAGAGCTTTTCCCCGACCCTGTTGAACCTCTTCATCCAGGATGGACTCGCCCTGGAAAAATTTCTTTATCCAGAGGTTTCACTCATCGAGTTTTTTTCCCCGCAGGGAAAGCTCCTCCTCAATTACTCTATTTACGGCGTGAAGCCACGTTTGCACGGGACGGATCTCGTTCCGGCAACCTATCTTCAGAGAGTGTTGCTGGGGCAACAATTTATCTCAGGCGTCTACTACGACCCGGTCACCCATACATCGACCGTAGAAGTATACACGCCCTCCTTCTCAGCCACGTCTAATCATGTCATCGGGTTTGTACGTGATACGCTGAAACTTGACACGATGTTGAGCATCGTCAATGGTGAAAGGGGGGCGAACGGCAGCGGTAGTTATGCGTTCCTGCTAGATCAGAACGGGGTGCGGATTATCGATCCCAACCCCCATACGCTTTTTACCGCCATCGCACCCCTTAGCCCTCAAACGCAACAACAGATCCAGGCTCAGCAACTCTATGGCTTGAACAGCCGGAATGTTCCCGTGATCGCGGACCAGGCGCTGCAGAGCATGCAGAGTCTGAGCAAGCCACCCACATCTTTCCAGGAAGTACCAGCCGAGCAGCAAGAGACCTTTCAAGTCGCCCGCTCTTCCTTGCACGTCGTTCCCTGGACGTATTTTGTCCTGACGCCTGTGAACGTGGTTGAGGCCGTGGCCAATCAGCAGTTGCTGCTCCTCTCGCTGATCGCGCTGCTGATCCTGCTTCCGGTAGTATTCATCGGCTGGCTCGTCAGCAGGCGCGTCTCCACCCCCATTTTGAGTTCAGTGGAGGCGCTGGTGCAAAACAGTTCCTCCCTTAACCAACTGGCGAATAAGGAGGAGAGCGCCGCTTCCGAGCAGCTCTGGGTGGTCGATTCTTCTCAAATTGGCCTCAAATCAGTGGAATACTACACGAAGGCCACAAAGAAAGCCATCTGGCGTTTGAACAGCCTGAGCAGAGAACTGCCACAACACAAGCGTGAGAGCAAGCAAGAGTTCCTGCAGGATATAGATGCGATGGTCGATATCGGAGAGTACCTGGAGAAAGCGGTTGCCTATCAGGATAAAAGCAATAAGAATGTGTCCGTCGCCATTACCGTCACCGACGAGGTCACCAACCAGATCGTTTCTGGGGCCAGATCCACCAAAGAAGTTGCCGATCAGCTTGACTATATCGTGGAACAACTCCGCGAGATCGTTGGGGACATTTGAGGACCAGATCCCCACATTGCGGGCAGAGCGAGCCTCTGATACCGCATGAGCATACAAAAGATGAAAGGAGTTCTATCGAACTGATGCTTCAACAACCGTCTCGCGAATTGATGCTTCAGCCGCCATCTCGTGAGTTGATGCTTCAACCACCACCACCTCGTGGCAGAAAACGGCTTTCTTTATCGATACGCATCTCCCTCTGGCTGATCGGAGTGGCGCTCACACCGCTGTTGCTGGCTCTGCTCATCAGCGAACTACAAGCGCGTCCCACCCTGGTCAATCAGGCCAGCCTATCACTGGAGACCAACGCGCAAGCGCAATCGAACTTGATCGATGAGTATCTCACCAACAAGTTGCAGATTATCAGCAGCCTGGATAATATTCCTCTGGTGCAACAATATTTCGAGAATCCTAAGGGTGACGACCCGGCGAATATCTATGGGACTTCTGGCATCGTCCAGAATGGGCTGGCCCTTGAAAAATACCTGTACCCTGATGTCTCTGTGATTTCGTTTTTCACGCTGCAGGGGAATTTGCTGCTTTCTTTCTCACTCTACCACCTCCAGCCACAGATGCGTGGCGCGCATCTCGTGCCACCGGAGTATTTACAAAAAATACTGCAAGGCCAGCCCTTTATCTCCGATGTCTACTACGATCCTACAACCCATACCTCCTCGGTCGATCTCTACACTCCGGTCTATACCCCCTCGCTCAAAGGTATCCTGGGGTTGGCCCGCCATACCTTGCGGCTTGATGCTATCTGGAACATCGTGAATGGGGCCAAAGGGGCGAACGGTAGTGGGAGCTACGCTTTTTTGTTGGACCAGAATGGAGTGCGGATTATCGATCCCAATCCCCACACGCTTTTTACGGCTATCGCGCCTCTTAGCTCTCAGGAGCAGCAGCAGGTGAGTGATCAGGCTCTCTACGGCTTGGATACCCGGAATGTTCCCGTGATCGCGGACCAGGCGCTGCAGAGCATGCAGAGTCTGAGCAAGCCACCCACATCTTTCCAGGAAGTGCCAGCCGAGCAGCAAGAGACCTTCCAAGTCGCCCGCTCTTCCCTGCACGTCGTTCCCTGGACGTATTTCGCTCTGACGCCTGTGAACGTGGTTGAGACCGTAGCCAACCAGCAGTTACTGATCCTGTCAGTGATCGCGCTGCTGATCCTGATCCCGGTGGCGCTCATCGGCTGGCTCGTCGGCAGGCGCATCTCTTTTCCGGTATTACGCGCGGTGGAGGCGCTTAGAAGGAATAGTTCCATCCTCAATGACCTTGCCGGAAAGGAGGATATCGCGGCTTCTGAGCAGGTCTGGGTAGTGGCCTCTTCCAGGAGCGGGCTACAATCATTGGAATATTATACCAGAGCTTCGGAGAGCGCCATTGGACGGCTCAACAGCCTCAGCAAAAAATTATCCCAGCATACCCATACCAATACCCAGGTGTTCTTGCAAGATGTCGAGACAGTGATGTATATAGCCAGGTACCTGGACAAAGCGATTGACTACCAGGATGAGAGCTATAAAAAGGTCTCTGCCGCCATCGGTCTGACCAATAAGATTGCCAAGCAGCTTGCCTCCGGGGCCAGTTCGACCAAAGAGGCGGCGGATCAACTCAACCGTGTTGTGAGACAGTTGCGTCAGATCGTTGGCAGGCGTCAGTAGTTCAGTAAGTTGTCGAGCCGTTAACGGCGTAAGGCTTGCCCAACCGAACAACAAGCAGTGCGGGCCAGATGAGAAGCGGCCCGCACTGCTTGTTTAAGGAATTTGCGCTCATTTGGCAATAGCAACGAGCAGCGGAGAAAACTTGTCAGCCATGATATACTGAATAGGAATTTCTGAGCGAACCTTTGGCTCTTGCAGAAGAAGCGAGCAATGTTGATAGAAGCCACCTGGAAGCACATGCTCCCCAATCCCCGGATTGACTATGATGGGGCATAAGAAGATGTCTTACACACAATCAATTCTCCTGCCCGGAAAGCGCCGCAATGGCTGGTGGTTGTATCGCGTGCTGCTCGACAGTGGGCTGGCCCTCTGCGGAGTGTTGCTGGTAACCAGCTTGATCGCTCTCTTTCAGCTCTACCCCAGGATCTCGACGATTTCCCTGAGTTACCTGCTCGTCGTCCTGGCCCTCGCGGTTCTGCGAGGGCGCACCGCCGCGATTCTGGCTTCGGTGCTCGCCTTTGGCGCCTTTAACTTCTTTCTCGTCCCCCCACTCTATACCTTCGAGGTGAGCCGACTTGATGATCTGCTGTCCCTCTTTGTTTTTCTGGCGACCGCGATCATCACCGGACAGCTTGCCTCGGCTCTGCGCGCTCGTGCAGAGGAGGCGAAGGCGCGCGAGCGAGAAACCCAGGTGCTCTATGAGCTGGGGCGAGCGGTAACAAATGAGGATGAGTTTGCCGCCCAACTCTCAACGGTGGTCCGAGCTGTGGTGAACGTGTTTGCAGGGTGGGGGGTACGAGACTGCGCGCTGCTCCTGCCCGACGCCGATGAGACATTACGTGTGCGGGCGCAGGCCAGTCAGGCAGAAGGCCCCGGGCGAGAATTTATGCTCTGTTCCCCAGAAGAACAGGCCGCGGCAAAATGGGTCATGCAGCATCATCAGACCGTCGATGTGCATGATAGACCGCTTGCCACCCCTCGGGAAGGATCAACAGCCCATCGTGTCGTGGTTCGAGCATTAAAGGAGCAGGTGGCGCAATTTGTGAGACTTGTTCCCCTCCTCTCTAACGAAGAAGCTATTGGGGTGTTGCGCCTGGTCATTGAGGGAACAGAGCAGGCGAGCGAGCCGACCCCCGCGTTAGGGGCAGATCGCTCTCGCCCTGCTTCCTCTCCCACCTTCTTCTGGACATTTATAGACCAGATCACCTTTTTGATCGTCCGCGTGCGCCTGCGTAGCGCCCGCCTGCATATCCAGGCGTTGCAAGAAACGGATGAATTACGGGCGGCGCTGCTCTCCTCGGTCTCACACGACCTGCGAACGCCTCTCTCGACGATGAAAGCCGCCACCACGAGCCTGCTTACAGAAAGCATGCAGTGGGATGAAGAGAGCAGGCGTAGTTTCTTGCTCTCGATTGATCGCGAGCTTGATCGACTCAACCGCCTGGTTGGCAATTTGCTCGATCTCTCGCGCATCGAGGGTAACGCCCTCAAGCCCGACAAGGAGTGGTATCTGATCGATGAGTTGATCCACGATGTGCTCAACAGGTTACAGCCAGTGCTACACAATCGGGAAATCGCGGTACATGTGCCGACCTCGGTGCCGCCGCTAGAATTGGATTACCTGGCTTTCGATCAGGTGCTGACCAACCTGATCGAGAATGCTGTCGCCTATACGCCTGCGGGGTCGCCCATTGAAATCAGCGTGCTGGAGGCAGACGACGCCGTAAAGATCAGCGTTGCCGATCATGGTCCGGGCATTCCGCCAAATCAGCTTGAGCGGATCTTCGACAAGTTCTATCGCGTGGTTGGTACCGAGCTTCGGGGGACTCAACGCCCTGGCTCAGGGCTTGGCCTGGCTGTGTGCCGGGGATTAGTTGAGGCCCACGGAGGACGGATCTGGGCGGAGAACCGCACTGGAGGCGGTGCGGTATTTCATCTCACCTTACCAGTAGGCCAGAGAGAGGAAAAAAGCGATGGGTAAAAGTGGAGCGCGTATTCTGATCGTTGATGACGAAGTGGAGATTGTGCGGGCACTGCAACGCAGCCTGGTAGCACATGGCTATGAGGTGTTCACAGCTCACAGCGGCGAAGAGGCCCTCGAAGCGTGGCGCGCCTCGCGACCGGACGTCATGCTGCTCGACCTGGGATTGCCGGGAATGAGCGGGCTGGATGTCTGTCAGCAGGTCCGTGCTCAGTCTGCTCTGCCGATTATCGTCCTTTCCGTCAAGGGAGCCGAACGAGACAAAGTGCAGGCGCTGGACCTGGGAGCTGATGACTATGTTCCCAAGCCATTTGGGATCGACGAGGTGCTCGCACGCATTCGGGTCGCCCTGCGCCATAGCGCCATGCTTTCCTCTGGCACGCAGCCGCGCTTTGAGAGCGGAGCGTTATGTGTTGAACTCGCGCAGCGGCAGGTGACTCTGAACGGGCAGGAGGTGAAGCTAACCCCAACCGAATATGATCTGCTCAAGGTCCTCATCCAGCACAAGGGCAAAATCATGACGCGCCAGATGCTCCTCAAAGAGGTTTGGGGAGCTGGCTATGGAGCTGATTCGCACTATTTACACGTCTACATCGGTCAGTTGCGCCGCAAAATCGAGCCTGATCCTGCTTCTCCCCGCTTCATCCTCACCATCCCAGGCGTTGGCTACCGCTTCACCGACGAGCCGTCATGATCTTGAGTGAATCTTGAGTATCCACCTGATTCTCCTGAGACCCATTTGAGATCCTTTGGGTTATGCTCTGCTATGAGGCCAGAGAGCATTACGCTCTGTATTGCCTTTTTTTAAAGAGTACAGCGTTGTGACTGAGGATTTCAGGAAAACACCACTATGGCTAGTAACGATACCTTTCCTCTTGAGCAGGAACAGGGGAGCAACTATCAAGAAACCAACGGCAACCACCTCCCGATGACAGACGAAGAAGACCCCTCTCTACTGGTACGTTATGAGGAGGTTCGGGGAAGCAAACTCGGAGATGTGCGGGCGCGCCGGGTGATCCCGGCGCACCCAAAATTGCGGCGCGTCGAGAGGGGTGTGCTGGAGGCAACAACAGCAGCCGATGCTCCACAGACAGGATGGGAGCGCGCGACGACGGCGCTCAAGCGCACCTTAATTGGCACCCCTCTCTCGACTGCACGCCTCGAACATGAGCGGCTTACCAAGTTCAAGGCGCTGGCGGTGCTCTCCTCCGATGTGATCTCTTCGGTGGCTTATGCGACGGAGGCAATCCTGCTTACCCTGGTTGTGGCTGGCTCTGGCAACCTCTGGGTCACGTTATTCATCTGCTTCGCGATTGTGGCGCTGCTCTCTATTGTGACGCTCTCCTATCGACAAACCATCCCCGCCTATCCCAATGGCGGCGGTTCTTATATCGTAGCTCACGACAATCTGGGCCTGCTCCCCGGACTCATTGCAGCCGCCTCGCTGATGATCGACTATGTGCTCACGGTTTCCGTCAGTATCGCCGCCGGCGTCCAGGCGATAGCAACACTCTGGCCTGGGCTTACTCCATACGTGGTCTTTTTTGATGTGGCGCTGGTGGTCCTGATTACGGTGGTCAACCTGCGCGGGGTGCGCGAATCAGCGACGATCTTTGCCCTTCCGACCTATCTCTTCGTCTTCAGTGCATTACTGCTGATCGTTGTCGGCTCTTTTAAAGTCTTCCTCTTCGAACACCATTCCCTCTTTGGGAACTTTTCCCATACCGCGGCCACAGAGCCGCTCACCCTTTTCCTCGTCCTGCGCTCCTTTTCCGCCGGTTGTACCGCCCTCACCGGAACAGAGGCCATTTCTAATGGGGTGCCAGCCTTTAAAAAACCAGAGGCGCGTAATGCCTCTATTACGCTGACATTGATGGCTCTGATCATTGGCACCCTCTTTGTGGGGACCACGATACTGGCTCTTGGCTATGGAACGCTGGCCTATGCCGACGGCAACCCTACCGTGATCGGACAGATCGCTCAGCATGTTTTCACCGGCCCGCTCCTTTTCATGTATCCCGTTTTCCAGATTGCGACCCTCTTCATTCTGACGCTGGCTGCCAATACCAGCTATTCCGATTTTCCGCGGCTCTCGTCTCTGCTGGCGCGAGATCATTTTCTGCCCCACCAGTTTGCCTTCCGCGGAGACCGCCTGGCCTTCTCAACCGGCATTATCAGCCTGGCGATCCTGGCGATAGTGCTGTTGATCGCGTTCAATGGCCTGACAACCGCTCTCATCAACTTGTACGCGGTCGGCGTCTTCTTCTCGTTCACCCTCTCGCAAGCGGGCATGGTTCGTCACTGGTGGAGATTGCGAGCATCGCATCGGGGCTGGCTGCGCAGCATGCTCATTAACGGCCTGGGAGCGACGGCAACGCTTGCTGTGGCGCTGGTCATTTCTGCCACGAAGTTCTTCGAAGGGGCCTGGATCGTTGTCCTGCTCATTCCGCTGCTGGTGCTCATGTTCCTTTTGATCAGGCGCCACTACCTGCGCGTGGAGCGTGAACGTACAACAGCCGTGCCGCTCAGCGCGGCAGATGTGCGGCATCGCCTGATCGTGCCTCTGGACGGCCTCAACCATGCCACACAGCAGAGCCTGGCCTATGCTCGCTCAATCTCGGCAGCGGTGACAGCGATCCATGTGAACCTTGACCCGGCGCATACCATCGCTTTGCAAGCGGATTGGGAGCACTGGCAGGCAACACTTGCGAAGGATGAGCAGGTGCCATTGAAGATCGTCGAGCCACAACGGCGTTCTCTGGTCCGCTGTTTGCGTGACTGCCTGACAGCCGAGCAACGGCAGCATCCAGGTGAGACCCTGACCGTCATCTTGCCGGAAATTGCTGAACATTCGGCTCTCAAACGCCTTCTTGCGCACCCTCGTACATTCCTGCTGAAGTGGGCCTTATTCTATCACCCAGAAATCGTTGTCACCAATGTCTCCTGGGATGGTCAGAAGAGCATGTCGCCCTCGCGTCCTCGTGCCATTCGTCATCGCTTCATTGTGCCGATTGCCGAACTGGATCGCCCGTCGGTTCAGAGCCTGGCCTATGCGCGTTCGATCACGCCTGCCGTCGTAGCGGCTCATGTCGCGCTTGACCAGAGGGATGCCGAAGTTATCCGCGAGAAGTGGAAGCACCTCCAGAGCGCCTTCTCTCCAGGGGATGAGACGAAACTGGTCATTATCGAGTCGCCCTATCGCTCCCTTATTCGCCCGCTGCTGGCCTATATTGATGCGATCCAGGAAATACACCCTGACGAAACGCTCACCGTGATCCTGCCGGAATTTGTGGTGGCGCACTTCTGGGAATATCTGCTGCATAACCAGACCGCCTGGCGCTTAAAGACTGCCCTGCTCACGCGCCCTGGCATTATCGTCACGGACATTTCGCAGCATCTCTAGCCTATTGCGAATATCGTCCCAAGTTGTGTACAATAGCACTATCTTCAAGTCGTGTCTACCACCACGCGCCCGGGGCCAGACACAGAAGAAAGGGCAGAACTTTGTGAGCAGGGATACGCGAGCGTCACAGCCACCCATAAATCTGGAAGTGACCGTTCCTCGCATACTTCTTCCAGCGATAGATGAGGAACAAGGGTCAAAGGAGACAGGGAATAGCCACGAAGAGCTAGAACGGGTTCATCTTCTCTCCATCGATATACAAGACCCCCGCCGGCCTCCGCAGAGCCACGAGCAGCCCCAGACAGAGGGGGAGGCATCCAACTATACTTCCTGGCAAGGACTCTTTCGCCTGTTCCAGATCAAGAACATTCCGTTGCAGCATTGGGCAACGCTCGTTCAGGTATTACGAAAAAGCGGCAAGCGCGCAAAAATGGAGGTGGAAGGATTTCAGGTAACAGAAAATCTTCCTTGCAAAATTGAATACCATGCCGCTGGCGCGAACTCGCCCTTGCATATAGAGGTCATTCCCGGACTGACGCGCGTGGTGATCGTCCTTGATGAAGATGGTATCCCCATCACCTGCAACGTTGATGGAGCAGAGAACTAATTTCCGTTGGAAATGCACTAAGGAGGACACCCGCTATGCCCGCGTTTCTCACGCACTGGCGCGTGCTCATTGAGACGGCGCAGCGCAGCCAGGATGCCGGTAGCGACCTGGGTTCATTGATTATTGATGCGGAGGCACTGCGCCGTCGCCTCAACAGTCTCTCGCTGCTACCAACTCCGCCACAGACGACGCCGGCGGGAGCCGTTTGGGATACCGGTCCTCTCCCCAAGATCGACTATCGCTTTCCCGGCAGCGATCTTTCCGCGATGGCGTTTCTGGGGGCGCTGGCTCCCGATATCACCAGCTATCGCAAAGGCCATTTTCGAGCGCGTATAAGCGGGGCTGCCCGGCGGCGAAAAGCTGCACTACGTCCCCCTCCCAATGGCAGCATCGATTGGGCCATGCTCCTTCATACCAACCGTTCGGGGGATTTTCTTCTCACATTCCTTGAGCACATTGCCGATATCCCTGCTCCCGCACTGCGCAGTCAGGCTCTGGCTTTCACGATGGGCTATCTCTCGCATATCGCGACTGATATCGCGCTCAATCCCTGGATCAATGCGCTAGCAAGCGCGTATCCTGCGGGCGATATTCCAGGGCTGTTCGCTCCACTTGATTCCCATGCCTATGTGGAACTATGCCTGGACGAATATATCGCAACCACCTACTTCGATCACCCTCTGCATACCTGGCTCAACCAGTTGTGGGCGGGCTATATCGAGCCAACTATCCATAACCTCACAGCGACCGGCACCCTCACCACGCCGTTACTTGACCTGCTGACCAGCGCTGCTGCAACCACCTACGGCCTGACAGAAGAGCAGAGCACTCTTTTTCGCCGCGATTCTCAGATGGGGCTACAGCGGTTATATCTTTATCTTGCCGGTCGGGGAACATTTCGCTGGTTCGTGTTTCATGCCCAGCAACGTCAGAGGAAGAACGACCCTATTATCGCCACCATCGCAGCACAGCAACACAAACCGGGAGTAGTGACAGTAGAAGATGCTATAACTTACGCCATTCGTCTGAGCGAGCGTCTTTGCCGCCATGCCATCCGCTACTACGCTTCGCTGCGCAATACCAGCGCCTCCGCCGCTGAACGTAACCAGCGGCGGGCGGCGCTGCAAAATGATCTGCTGAACTGGGATCTGAACACTGGCTATACGGTGGATGTCACCTTCGATCAGCAGGTCACCGTCCGTTTTCTCCACAACTGGATCTACTTTGCGGAACTCTGGGATATTGGGCGCTCTGGCATGATGCAACCACAAAGCTCTCTTGCAGAGTAGTATGGCTCTGTGCGCTCTGGCATGCTAGCGGCCAAAAATGAGATGGAGTCCAAGCGCAAAAGCTGCGGAGAGTATCAGTGCCAGGAGTTGAAACAGGCGATAACGGACCAGCATGGTTCTCGCATCCAGAGCTATGGCTTTATTCCCACTGGAGGGGCGGTTTACTTGTTGTTTTTCCATGATTCACTCTCTTCAGTCAGTATTGACCAGCAGGAGAGCTTCAGGGCTTCCTGCTATTTTTCTCTTCTGTACTACTTTATACGTATCAGGATCGTACTGAGTTGTATGTAATAATAGTACCCGATTCTGCGTGAAAAATCCATCAAGTTGGTCACGAACCTTTCGTCTACGTGTTCGGCTTGATGCCTTCGTCACCTTTCAGCCACTTTGCTGTCAGTTGGTAGCAGCGAACTGCCGGCGGCAGGCTCGACCGGAACCACATCTGCGTAAAGGTTGCTGTATATTTCTAGCAGGCGGCGCACCCTGGCATATTCTTTGTCAAGCAGCACGCGGAATACCTGCTCACAGGCGGCAAGGGCTTCGGCAGCGGAAGCTCGGACGGTCGCTGTAAGCGAGCCAAGCATATCATGACGTTTAGCGGAACGGAAAAGCACATGGACTTTTTCAAGCACCTCGGCGAATTCCGCATGGATCTGCTCATTCCAATCCTGCGTCTCGATCAAAGCGGCAGCCTTCGCCAGGAAGCGAGCGCAGACCTTGAGCACCATGCCATACTCGTTGTTGCGCGCCTCCAGCAACGTGTGCAGGATACGTTGCTCGTCAGCCATATCAAGGGCAGTGACAGAAAAAATGCTGGCTTCCCCACCCATAGCGCGAATCTCGTGGACAAGCTGGTAAAACTGCTTCTCTACTTCTTCAGAATACGGTAGAAGATAGACCGAATTCTGGAGGGCGTAGGCGCCAAGATGTTGTAAACGTCGCCAGACCCAGACGCGCTTCTGTGAAGGTTCGCTGGGGACCTTATAGGTCAGTTGTAACCAGCGGATCGCATCGCGCTCATACATACCTGTTGCCCCCATATCGAGGATGGAAGAGTAACGCCAGTTACTCCCTTTCCCTATCGTACTCCACTACGGTAAACAAAGTCAAGCAACCAGCAAAGGTATGCTATGGATGATATAATAGAGCAGACAAAATTCCTTGTTGTGCATATAGAGCAGCAACAAAACCAGTAGAGCAGTTGGCATTCTATGAATCGCTTAAAACTTTTTTTGCAGGTTACGCGAGCGCGTACATTACCGGTGATGATCGCTCCGGTGGTGATTGGCTCGCTGCTGGCATGGGAGCAGGGGACCCCTTTCCAATGGGGCCTCTTCCTGATAACGCTTTTAGGTGCGCTCTCAGCCCACCTGGCGGCTAACGTGACGAATGATGTTTTTGATTTCAAGGAAGGAACGGATCAGGCAGCGCAGGAGATGACTGGTGAGGGAACCACCTTCGTCACAGGCTCCCAACCGCTGATCCACGGCCAGCTCTCGCCTGGAAGCTATCGTACAATCGCCCTGGTACTTTTTCTCCTATCTTTCGTGTGTGGAGTAGTTCTGACCTTTTTTCGTCCCTGGTCTTTAGCTTTCGGCGTGGCTGGCTTTCTCCTCGCCTTTTTCTATGTCGCGCCTCCCTTGCGGCTGGCCTATGTGGGACGCGGCATTGGCGAACTGGATATCTTCTTCTCCTTCGGTCTACTCCCACTCGCTGGCTCGTACTATGTGCAAGCGGGGACCGTGACGTGGACCGCTTTGCTGGCCACGTTGCCTGTTGGACTCTATACCACCTCCGTGCTCTACTTCCATCACTTCCTGCACTGGCGGGCAGATAAAGCGGTCGGGAAGATAACGCCGGTTGTGGCGCTGGGAGAGCTGAGAGGCCGCCTTGTTGGTGCAGTTTTACTGATCCTGATTGCTGCGACCTTCCTTTTTGATGCTCTGCTCCAGGTTTATCCCTGGTATAGCGCCATTGCTGCGCTTACAGTGCTCTCCGTGCTGTTTGCGCTCTGGCAAGCCAGGGGAGATTTAAAGGATTACTTGAAGCTGATGGCGGCGAACAGCTACGCCAACCTGCAAGCGGCAATCCTGCTGCTGATCGCTTTGCTTATACGCGGCCTCCTGCGTATTTAAATGGTTGCTCCCTCACCTGGTATTACACCGGCGTTACGCGCGCACCTGCGGCAGGGTAAACCAGAATGCCGAGCCCTGTCCGGGAATGCTATCAACGCCAACCTGACCTCCCTGCTTCTCAATGATCGTCCGGCTAATGTAGAGACCGAGTCCCAGCCCCACAGCAGAACCAGAACTCACTTCAATACCCTCCGAGCGGTAAAACCGCTCCCAGACACGTCGTTGCTCGCTCTCAGAGAGACCAGGCCCCTTATCGAATACCTGTACCCGTACTATATCCCCTTCTGCTTTGACAGCTACTCCAACAGGTTTATCCTTTGCAGAATATTTCAACGCGTTAGAGAGATAATTGTTGATGACCTGCTTTATACGATCCACATCTACCATCGCAACAATCTCTTCAGGAGGGAGTTTGCAGGTGATAACGCGTTCAGGCGCAAGGCAGTGCTGATCCTCGACTGCCTCGGCAACAAGGCGTGCAATATTGCGTCGTTGGGGACGCATTTCCAGATAGCTAGTGCGAATGCGTGAGACATCCAGCATATCGCCCACCAGGCGATTCTGCGTCTCTATCTGGCGCTGCGCTCTATCAAGTAAACTGCAAGCCAGATCGGTCAGTTCCGCCAACTCGTCGGGGAGTTCTTCCTTCCGTTGCGCCAGTCTAGCCAGTTGGCGATGAGTGAGCTGGACGCTGGCCTTAATCGTGGTAAGGGGCGTGCGTATTTCATGAGCAGCGATGCTAATAAATTCATCCATCAGCCGATTGGCTTCCCGCAAGGCCATCTCGTTGGCATGCGCCTCTGACCGTTCAGCCGCTAACCATCCACGCTGAAGCGCGAGGGCGGCTCGCCTGGTGATGGCATTGAAAAGCTGGAGGTAATCCGGGATATAAGCATGTTCCTGCTCCCCGCAATCCACTGCCAGCACGCCAATCAATTGTTTTCCTAACAGTATAGGGGCAAGGATCGCTTTCTGCATCCCATCGGTGTCAGAGTGACTATCGAAGAGTGGTTGCCTCAGATCAGCTACCAGTACCTCGTCAGAACGTAGCCTACCATCAAGCTGTAGCTCCTGCAACTGTTCCTGCAAAGCCCTCCTTGGCGTCCATTGCTGCCAGTGTTGCTCGTGCTCTGCAGCGACGCCTGCAAAGGCTATTGAGCGCAACTCTCCTGTGTCTGGCTCAACAACGATAATGCTCACCTTTTCACATCCTAACGCTTGATAAATCAACGTGGCCAGGCGCTGCGCTATGGTATCAAGCCGGGTATTTGCTGGTTCACCTTTTTCGAAAGATTGCGCCAGCTCCTCGGACAACTCTGATGACAATGCTAAAAGGGCTTCTATCGTATTACGCGTGCGGGACTCAAGCTTGCGACGCTCAGTTACATCGTGGAAGACGAGTACTCCTCCAGTAATATTTCCTTTCTGATCATAGGTGGGAGTGCCAGTCACATTCAATTGCACATCGTACCCGTGGAACGTCCGTAAGATAATATCGGTCGCATTCCTGCCACTAAGCACTTCTCCATTGAGCACTCGTGACATGGGCCAGCGTGCATGGGGCAATGGCTTTCCATGCTCGTCACGTAAAGCGAGCATATCACCCTGTATCCCGATGGTAAAATCGGCGTAATAAGGGATGTTATCAAAGCCTATGAGTGTCCGATAGGCGGTATTTGTGCGCAGAATATGCCTATCGCGGTCATAGACCAGCACAGCGTCGGGCACGGACTCCAGGGTTGCTTCCAGTTCGCGCGCATGTTCCGCTAGTGCGTGTGCCAGTTGTTCGCGCTCGGTAATGTCCGTAAACATCCCAAGAGCCCCAACAACATTATTCGAGCAATCGCGCACAGGGCTGGTGCAGGCCAGTGCAGAGACGACTCCACCATCTTTGCAGCGAAGACGGCAATCGAATTGTTCAAAGTTTCCTTTCAGATTACTTTCAATCCTGGAGAGAGTGGCCTGAACTCTTTCTGGGAATACGACATCAATCACGCGACGGGTAGCTATTTCCTCCGAGGTATAGCCAAGCATCTCAGCCATGCGATTATTCGCGAAGATCGTATGTGTTTCCCTATCCACCAGCCAGATACCTTCGTTGGCAGTCTGCACAATCGTGCGGTACATTGCCTCGCTGGCACGTAATGTTGCTTCTGCTTGCTTACGTGCAGTAATATCGCGTGAGATACCTTCCAGCGCCACCACGTTGCCATCCTGGTCGTAAATGAGTTTATTGCGCTGCTCTACCCAGACGGCGTTCCCATTTTTATGCATACCGCGCATGATCAGGGGATCATCGAGGGAAAGGATTCCACATCTGTATCCTTCCAGTATCGGCCAGTCGCCAGGATGGAAACGTCTGAGTGTGAGACAGGGCTCAGCATAATACTCTTCGGGAGTATAGCCCGTCACGGTCGTTGCCGATGGGCTGATATATTCACAGGCGAATGTGGGAGAGATACGGTAGCGATAAATCACGTCCTGCGCATTTTCGGCAAGCAGGCGAAAAAGCTTCTCTCGTTCGCTCAGTACTTGCTGCTCAGCCTGGAGTTGCTGTAGCAATTCCTCCGCGCGTTTGCGTGCGCGCACCAACTCTGTGACTTCAACGCCATGCACCAGGATGCCCTCGACCACTCCTCGGGCATCAAACGATGGCTGGCAAATAAAGCTGAAATAGCCCTCTTCCAGGGATTCATTGCCATTCCGGTTAATCTGCAGAGGTATCTCGGTGCCAATAAAAGGAACCCCGGTCGTGTAGACGCGATTCAACCTCTCGATGTATCTTTGCGAAGCCATTTCGGGCAATGCCTGCTCTATGGTCTGACCAACCAGGTTCGCCCTTCCTAGCGTCTGATGGATCGTCGAGTTAGCGAACTCGATGAGGTGGGTCTTGCCGCGTAACACCATTACGTTGGTGGGACCCTGAGTGAAAAGACGATAGAAGCGCTGGCGCATGCCCTCTGCTTTCGTCCGAGCAAATTTCATATGGCAAACGACAAGACAGATAATCACTCCTGCCAGGAGGAACAAGGCTATTTCAATGCCGTACAACGGAGAAAATCCTCCTGTGGACTGGGAGATGATGAGAGGACTGAGCAACAGCGTAGCTGCGATGGTCGCTATTATGCCCGGGCTCATTCCCCAGACCAGGGAAACAACCAGTACGATCAGCAAAGCAACAACGTCGGGAAAAGCAAAATTGGGAAGAACATGAGTGAATAACAGCATACTGGAGACTTGCAGGAGTAAAGCAGCAACGTAGCCTGCTAATGGGCCACGCCACCAGGCAACAGAGGGGTATCGCACCAGCTTCACCGAACTGAGGCAGTGTACCACCATCTGCCAGCGTCGCTGGGCATATGTTTTCCACCTCTGGCTGAAACGACCATGGGGCCGCCTCTTTGTCAACTGCTTCTGGAAATTGTTGGGAGCTTTGTAGGAATGTTCCATAGATTTCGTCCTTCACCAGGGAACACAGGGCCCTTTCGCAGCGTATGCCTAATCATCCAGGAAAGGGAGATCTCTCATCGGAGTACCATCCCTCTCTACATAACAACACTCCATCCATAGAACTTTTCTATCATCCCACGATTCTCTTTAGAATACGATTGAATATCTAAATTAGCTTCGGCTGAATGTATCAATCAATGATAGAAAAGAGCAGTGTATAGACGATAGCAGCAAAGTTTGTGGCCTTTGCCCATTGAAAACTTGATCGAGCTGTCCTACAATTGGAAACGTGTTATCATTGGTCCACAAAACGTTTTGTTTGGCCTTTGATACGAGAGGAGGATACCTTGATATGAGCAGTAACAGTCACCTGTTTGATGATACTGACACTATTTTGATAGAAGAACGCGTCTTTACGCCGCCCGCCAGGGTCGTGGAGGATGCTAATATTACTGCCTACATGAAGTCTAAAGGCTTCGATGATTACGAGTCGTTCTATCAGTGGTCGCTGGCGAACCGCTTCGAGTTCTGGAATGACCTGGCCCGCGAGCTGCACTGGTTCGAACCCTGGCAGACCACCTTCGAGTGGACCAATAGGCCTTTCTTCAAATGGTTCACGGGCGGCAAGTGTAATATTGTTGACAACTGCCTCGACCGCCATATGCAGACGCCCACACGCAATAAAGTGGCCTTTTACTGGGAGGGTGACAATGGTGAAACACGCACCGTCACCTATGAACAGTTATACGTGATGACCAACCGCTTCGCCAGAGGGCTGCAACGCCTGGGTGTGAAGAAAGGTGATCGCGTTGCCATCTATATGCCCGCCATCCTGGAGCAGATCGTGGCGGTGCTGGCCGTGGCCCGGCTGGGCGCGATCCACACGGTGGTCTTCGGTGGTTTCGCCGCCAGTGCGCTGCGGGACCGCATCAATGATGCTCAGGCCAAAGTGGTTATCACGGCGGACGGCAGTCACCGCGGGGGAAAGCTGATCCAGCTCAAGCATATCACTGATGAGGCCATTGCCGAGACGCCGACGATAGAGCAGTCTGTGGTGGTGCGTCGCCTGGGTATTGAGGTGCCGATGCAGGCTGGTCGCGATATCTATTGGGACGAGTTGCTGGCCGATATCCCTGAAAATACGGTTGTCCCGTGCGAGCCGATGGATAGCGAAGACCTGCTCTACATTCTCTATACCAGCGGCAGCACCGGCAAACCTAAGGGCGTTGTCCACGTTCACGGCGGTTACGGCGTAGGTGTGTATGCCACGACCAAATTTGTCTTTGACATCAAAGATGACGATGTCTTCTGGTGTACCGCTGACGTGGGCTGGGTGACGGGCCACAGCTACATTATCTATGGCCCGCTAATGAATGGCGCCACCAGTGTGATGTTTGAAGGCACGCCAACGTATCCGGCTCCTGATCGCTGGTGGAGCATCGTTGAGAAGTTTAAGGTGACGATTCTCTACACTTCGCCCACAGCCATCCGCGGACTGATGCGCTTTGGCGATGAATGGCCCTCTAAACACAACATTGCAAGCCTGCGCCTGCTCGGCTCGGTGGGCGAACCGATTAACCCGGAGGCCTGGATGTGGTACCGCAAGAACATCGGGCGCAACGAACTGCCAATTATGGATACCTGGTGGCAGACGGAAACAGGCATGATTCTGATCAGCCCGACGATCCGCCTCCCCCTGAAGCCCGGCAGCGCCAGCCGTCCCATGCCGACCATCGATGCTGATGTGGTGGACAAAAACGGTAATTCCGTGGGAGCGCGCAAGGGCGGTTTCCTGATCATCAGAGAACCCTGGCCCGCCCAGATGCGCACCATCTATGGCGATCCTGCGCGCTACCAGACGTACTGGGATACCATCCCCGGCGTCTACTTCGCCGGCGACGCCGCCACTATCGATCAAGATGGCTACTACCGCGTGCAGGGACGCGTTGACGATGTGATTAAGGTCAGCGGTCATCGCCTCGGCTCGATGGAGATCGAGTCGAGTCTGGTGAGCCACCCGGCCATTGCGGAGGCGGCTGCCATCGGCAAGCCCGATCCGGTTAAGGGTGAGCACGTCAAAGTCTTTGTGATTCTCAAGCAGGGGTTCCAGCCCTCTGAAGAGCTGGAAAAGGAACTCAGGCTGCACGTTCGCACGACTGTGGGCGCATTAGCGGTACCGGACGAGCTTGAATTTGCTCCGAGTCTGCCCAAGACACGCTCAGGCAAAATTATGCGCCGTGTCATCCGCGCCAGGGAGTTGGGCGAACCTGTGGGTGATATCAGCACGCTTGAAGGCTAGTAGCAGGTTGTTAGACAGCCTGACGTGGTGCTTAGATGACCACGGGGAGCGCTCCCTGTGGTCATCTCCATTGCAAAAATCGCTTGACCATCTCCACACGCTACGTTATAGTATGGGGAATTCTATTGGGTCGCGGGATTCGTCATCTTTTTGCACGGTTCTACAGAAATGAGCGTGACCGATGAAAAGTATGTGGAAACTTTTGTGTTCGCTGCTCAACATGTGCAAAAGAATGACGCGCACCCATCGGGTCGCAGAGGAGAAACATATGACCATACCAAATGAGGTAGATATGGCAGAAGCAATGCCAAAAGATTTCTATGAATATCTCACCAATTTCATTCAAGCAGCGGTGAAACAGTATCTGACACAAGAGCAGATTACAGTTGATGCTGAATTGCTGCCAATAGACTTGCGTTTCTCGGCGCAGAGCAGCTTCGGCGATTATTCCATGCCTGTGATGGCATGGGCCGGAAAGAACAGGCTGGGCCGCCCCCCACTCCAGATTGCCGAAGGGCTGGCCGAGATTTTACGCAATATGCGCGCCTCTGCTATCCGCGAGATTACGGTGACGAAGCCCGGGTATCTCAATTTCCGCCTGAATCGCCCGGAAGTGGGCAAAGAAATCATCGAACGAGTGCTCGAAGCTGGCGCAGACTTCGGTCAGAGTAAGGCAGGTGTGGGGACGAAGGTGATTGTCGAACATACCAATATCAATAGTAACAAGGCTGCCCATGTGGGGCATCTGCGCAACTCCTGCATCGGCGATACGGTTGTACGCATGCTGCGCTCTCAGGGCTACCATGTCGAGGCTGACAATTATATTGACGATTCAGGCGTGCAGGTGGCCGATGTTGTCGTCGGTTTCGCGCTGCTGCAAAAGGGCCTGCTACAACTGCCCCAGGGTAATGAGATGCTGCCCGGGGAGTCCTTCGATTACTACTGTTCACGCGTCTACGTCGCCATTGGCCGGGTCTACGACGACAAAGAATCGGAGCTGGGAAAGCAAGCGGTGGAACTGCGCAAAACAGTATTGCACGCAATTGAGCATGGAGAGGAGCCGGAATCGGGTCCTGATTACCCGGCAATGGCGGCAGATATCTCGCGCCAGATCGTCCAGGCCCACCTCAAGACGATGGGGCGGCTCAATATCTCTTATGACGTGCTCCCCTGGGAGTCAGCTATTCTGCAATCAGGGCTGTGGAAGCAGACCTTTGGGGTCCTGCGCCAGCGCAACCTGCTGGAGAAGCCGGAGGCGGGTCCTATGGCTGGCTGCTGGGTGTTGCCCTTTGGCGATGGGGAGGCACAGACCAGCGAGGGGGACCGCACCAGCGATAAGATCCTGGTCAAAAGCGACGGGACCGCGACATATACAGCCAAAGATATTGCCTACCAGCTCTGGAAATTTGGTCTCACCGACGATCTTGGCATCGGCGTGCAGTTCCGCTTCGCCCTCTGGGGCATTCAGCACGATGGGCGCAAGCTCTGGACGATGCGCACCCCTAAAGATGTCTCACCTCTTGCTGAAGAGGCCCCGCCTTCTCAGTTCGGTCATGCGAAACGCGTGATTAATGTGATTGATGTACGCCAGACGTACCTGCAACAGATTGTCTATGAGAGCCTGCGCCGCCTGGGTTATGTCGAGCAGGCTGAGAATTCCAAACACCTGGCATACGAGGTGGTGACGCTCTCTGCCGCCACCGCCGCAACTCTGGGGGTGGATACCTCCGATGGCCGGGAATTTTACCCTATGTCGGGGCGCAAGGGGATCGAGATTAAGGCCGATGATCTGGTCAACGCGGCGGTTAAACGGATGCAGGAGGTGAGCAAGCAGGAGGGAAAAGAGGATCTCTCCGATGAGACCATTGCTATTCTGGCAGCCTCGGCTATCCGTTACTTCATGATCCGCTTCAATCTGCAACAGATCATTGCGCTCGATATGGATGAGGTGCTGCGTCCAAACGGCGATACTGGCGTCTATCTCCAATATGCTTACGCGCGCGCTAACCGGATACTGCGTCGCTTGCATGAAGCCGGGTACGAGATACCGGAACAGCTAGAGCAGCTTCCAGTACAACTGGAACAAAGTGAATGGGAATTGTTACGCCATATCGATGCCTACCCACGACGACTGGCCGAAGCCAGCGCGCAAACGATGCCGTCAATGCTCGCCGCCTATGCCTACGACCTGGCTGCTCATCTGAGCGACTTTTACGAACATACGCCGCGAATTTTGAGTGAGACGAATGAGCAGGTGAAGGCGTTCAGGGCGCTGCTGATCAAAGCGACGATCCAGACGATGAATAATGTCTTGCGCGTCCTGGGTTTCGTACCACTTGAGCGTATATAATAGGGAAAAATCTTTAGCGCATTTCCACTTGACATCTTCAGTTGTGATACTATACTTCTCCTCAAGGGGAGCGACGAGAGCCGGTGGCTAGCTCGATCCGCTTGAGGATACTGAAATTAGCAAGGAGCGCAAAATTTATGGCTGTTCGCAAACCTTTGCATTTTGGCATCAAGACGGCCCCGCAGCATACCACCTATGAGGATATGCTGCGGATCTGGCAGGAGGCCGATGGTATCCCCTCTATTGAACATGCATGGCTCTTTGACCACTTTGTCCCCATCGTAGGTGATGTGACGGGACCATGTCTGGAAGGCTGGACGCTGCTCTCGGCCTTCGCGGCGCTGACGCAGCGGCTCCGTATCGGCTTAATGGTCACCGGCAATACTTACCGCCACCCGGCTGTGCTAGCAAATATCGGTGCAACTCTGGATGTTATTTCCCACGGTCGGCTTGACTTCGGCATTGGCGCGGGCTGGAATGAGCTGGAGCATTCCTCGTACGGCATTCCCCTTTATGCTACCGGCGAGCGCATCCGTCGCATGGGCGAGGCGTGCGAGCTTATTCGGCGGCTGTGGACCGAAAAAACGACGGATTTCGATGGCAAGTATTACCAATTGAAAGGGGCATACTGCGAACCCAAGCCGGTCCAGAAGCCCTATCCCCCCTTCGTTATCGGCGGAGGCGGTGAGCAGCTTACGCTGCGTATGGTGGCGAAGTATGCCGATGTCTGGAACTTTGTCGGTGGTCCTATTGACTCTTTCGTCCATAAAAACGAGGTGCTCGATGGTCATTGCGCCACCGTCGGACGCGATCCCGCGACTATCGCGCGTTCCGTCCAACTCGTGGTGCAGCCAAACGATCTAAGCGCGACCCGTCAAATAACCCAGACGTTTATCGAGGCAGGGGCCAATCATCTCGTCATGAACCTGAGACCCCCCTTCCCCGAACATATCGTCCACCGCGTCGCCGAAGAGGTGGTTGAGCCACTGCTGAAAGAGTATCACCAATAAGTAGTGAAGCTGGGAAGATATCTGTGCTTTATACAGATATATCCCAGCTTGAGAAGAGTGAAGGTCATCTTATCGAATCGCATGGACTATGAAGAGTGTTAGTTAGTACATGTACCTGTATTATGGAAGATGACGCAGGTACAATTCGGCGTGTTGTCAATAAAGCACATTGTCGGCGTTTTAGTGAAAAGCTTGAGTTCTGCCTGGAGATCCAGTTCACCTGCCGGATTGGTCTGACTAGAGATCTCAGAAACCTCCTTGAGACATTCAACTGTTCTCCATACGTGCAAGCCCCGAGCCAGGAGTTATGGGACGGTGCATTGTCCGGTGTGGTTGATGATGATACAGGTACAATGTCGCGTCCCATCGCCAAGACATATTTCTGGTATGTCCATGAGGGGCTGTAGTTCGGCACTTAAATCGAGCACCCCTGCCGGGTTGGCGGGAACACTGGCTTGTTCCTCGGCGCTGAGTTCGCGGAAGTACGCTTCATCCTTCCAGGCGCGCACGATATCAATCTGTTTGGTTAAAGTGGAAGTTGGCATCGCGTTTCTCCTTGACAAGCAAACATTATACGTATAACAAAATCCATTTGTACGATGGAGGCATTTAGCACTTCCTGCGAAGAAAACACATTTTTCTCATTAAAAGCCGCTACATATGTTATAATCAAAAAATAAGGTCTTTGTCAAACATAACTTTTAAATTTGTGTTCTTACTCAAATGACGAATAACAGGTAAGAACTGACGGATTACTTAATGCAAGAAGAGCAAGATTTAGCAACGAACCCAGAAGCGGTATTGTGGTATCTAGCAACAAGCCTACAAGAGCGCCTGCCGCTGCCTATTTCTACGGCGTCCCGCTCCTCAGTGAGCCCTGAACGCCTGGAACGAGCTCGCCGTAAGCTCGAAGAGTGGCTAGAGATCTTTGGCAATGAAGCAGCACTCTACCGGGAATGGCTGGCGCATAGATCATTGAGCGAGGCTGATCTCCTCTATCTTTTTGCGGAGACCCCTACGGAGCTAGGCGCTCGTCTTCAGCATGAGCCTGCCTGGTTCAGAACGTTTACGACTGCGTTTGCAAGCTATGGGGAGCAGGGTGAGAGCCTCGTAGAACTGCTCCAAAGTGGAGATGCAGCCGCTTCTCGGGAACAAGGGGGAGCGCATGCAGATATTGCTGTCTTGCTGACAGTGGTGGAACCGTTGCTGCGTCTGGCTCGCGAGCGTCTCCAGGAGAAGATTCGCTCTTTTGAGACGAACATAGCTGGGCCTGTACTTGTTGCGGATACGCTGCTTTCTTCGCTTTTTACCTCTCTGGTAGAACGGTTGCAGAAACTGCTCACACGGACCTTGATTTTGGAGTTTCGCGTGGCACAGCAGCGAGGGCTGCTTTCTGAAAGTGCAAATTTACAAGAAGCGCTCTTGCTTTATGCTCGTCACCTGCGACAGCGGGAGAACGCCTTTGCTTTCTTTATGGAATATCCAGTATTGGCGCGGCAGGTGACGGTTGCAGTCGAGCAATGGTGTGAGTGCAACGAAGAGTTGCTTACACGCCTGGGACAGGACTGGTCTGCCATACAGTCGTTTTTTTGTCCCGAGCGTGAGGCTGGTGCGTTGCGAGAGGTAGTTTCACATCTGGGAGATAGGCATCAAAACGGTCGGGCGGTGCAGCTTTTGCTCTTCGACTCGGGCTTGCGCCTGGTCTACAAGCCGCGCTCTCTGAATGTGGATGAACATTTTCAGGCATTGCTGCAATGGCTGAATGAGCGGGGGCAGGAACCGCGATTGCCCCTGCTGCGTGTGCTCAATCGCGGGAGCTACGGCTGGATGGAATGGGTTGAGGCGCGGGATTGCACCACTCACGAGGAGGTTGAGCGTTTCTACCTGCGCCAGGGAGCTAATCTGGCGTTACTTTACGCTCTGGAGGCGACCGATTTTCATTATGAAAACATCATTGCGGCAGGCGAAAACCCGGTACTCGTCGATCTTGAGTCGCTGCTCCATGTGACGCTTCAGCCTGGCAGTGGCAGACTTGGACCAGCCGAGTTGCTAGCCTACGAGAATGTTACCTCATCGGTGTTGCGCACGCTCTTACTCCCCTATCGCGCGCCGCATGAGCATGATCAGCCCTCGCCAGAGATAAGCGGGCTGGGAGGCGCACCAGGACAGGTTGTCGAGGGCAAATCGCTTCATCTCAGCGGCTTCGATACCGGCGAATTGCGTTATGTGCGCGGGCAGGCCATCCTGGAAGGCGGGAAAAATCGACCCCATTTGAACGGTGCTGAAGTCGATATCTTCGCATATTTGCCGTTCATCAGCGAGGGTTTTGCGCACACCTATCGCCTGTTGCTGCGCCATCGCGAAGCTTTACTGGCCGAA
>Ga0070741_10005226_pt1 | contig 29118 bp, 28 predicted proteins | sample Coa_R1_4_FD_66440 | JGI IMG/M metagenome (GOLD analysis project Ga0070741, IMG submission 66440) | Surface soil microbial communities from Centralia Pennsylvania, which are recovering from an underground coalmine fire - Coalmine... | ecosystem: Environmental > Terrestrial > Soil > Unclassified ... | reverse complement strand
TGGTCCACGACCCCCTGCGACGCGTCGACGAGGACGAGCGCGACGTCGGCGCGCTCCGCCGCCTCGAGCGCGCGCAGCTCGCTGTAGTACTCGATCCCCTGCCGATGCCGGCGCTTGCGCCGGAGGCCTGCCGTGTCGACGAGGACGTATGTGCGCTCGCCGCGCTGCAGGACGGTGTCGATCGCGTCGCGCGTCGTCCCGGGCACCTCGGAGACGATCAGGCGCTCGCGGCCGAGCAGCTTGTTGACGAGGCTCGACTTGCCGACGTTCGGCCGACCCACGATCGCGACCCGGATCGCGTCCTCGGGCAGCTGCTCGCGCTCGGTGCCTCCGTGGATCTCGAGGCAGCGGACGACCTCGTCGAGCAGGTCGCCGGTGCCGTGCCCGTGCAGCCCGGAGATCGGGATCGGGTCGCCGAGGCCGAGGCGGTGCAGCTCGAGCGACAGCGCCTCCTGGGCGGGATCGTCGATCTTGTTGGCGATCACGAGCACGGGCTTGCGCGACTCGCGCAGGATCTGCGCGACCTCCTCGTCGCCGGGCGTGATCCCGAGCTGCGCGTCGACGACGAAGAGGACGACGTCCGCCTCCGCGACCGCCTCGCGCGCCTGATCGGCGATCGAGCGCGTCATGGCGTCGGCGCCCGCAATGTCGACGCCCCCCGTGTCGACGAGCAGGAAGCGGCGGTCGCGCCATTCGCACACGAGCTCCTTGCGGTCGCGCGTGACGCCCGGCGTCTCGTGCACGACCGCCGCGCGCGTGCCGGTCAGGCGGTTGACCAGGGTCGACTTCCCCACGTTCGGGAAGCCGACGATCGCAACGGTGCCGATCGTGCTCTCCACGATCTACGGCAGCGTGACGTGTGTGCGCAACGCGTCGGGCGCGCGCGGAGGGACGGCGTTGCGCGGGCGGCCGGCGGCGCGGACGTCGCGCAGCCACTCCCAGAGCCGCCGCAACTCGCGCTCGATCTCCGCCGACGCCTCGCGGTAGCCCTTCGCTCCCCGGGGAAGCCCCTCGAAGCGCATCGGCTCGCCCCAGGCGATCGTCGCCGGCGCGAAGTTGCCGAGCTTCCACTCGAGCGTGCCGTGGATCGCGCCGCAGAGGAGCGGTACGTCCTCCTGCAGAGCGACCATCGCCGCGCCCGGTTGCACCGGTCCCGGCTCGCCAGAGCGTTGCCGCGTCCCCTCCGCGAACACGCCGAGCACTCTCCCCTCGCGCACCACCTCGCGCATGCGGCGGACGGCGTCGCGGTCGGATTCGCCGCGCCTGACCGAGAACGAGCCGAACGCGCGGATGAATTGGCCGACACCCGGCATCCGGTGCGCCTCGACCTTCGCGACGAAGTACGTGTTGCGCGGGTTCGCGAACGCGAAGATCGGAATGTCGATCCACGAGAAGTGATTGAGCGCGACGACGAGGCCGCCGTGCTGCGGGATGCGGTCGCGGCCGTACACCCGCGTGCGCGCGGAGGCTGCGGCCAGCGCGCCGAGCGTCCAGCGGCCGATCGGCCACGTGACGTCGACGCGGTTCACGCTGCGGTGCGCGCGCGGACCAGCTGCTCGATCTGCTCGACGACCTCGTCGACCTCGAGGTGCGTCGTGTCGATCATCTCCGCGTCCTCGGCGGGTCGCATGCGGACGGCGTCCTTCTCGTCGCGGAGGCGCAGGTCGGTCGCGAGCGCGTCTGCGCCGATGCCGGGCCGCTCCGCCATGCGGCGCTTCGCGCGCTCGTCGCGGTCGGCCTCGAGATAGACCTTCACCTCCGCGGCGGGCGCGACGACGGTGCCGATGTCGCGGCCCTCGATCACGACGTCGCCGTCGTGCCCCAGCTGGCGCTGCCGCTCGCGCATGACCTCGCGCACCACGGGATGCGCGGCCACGACCGGCACCATCCGGTCGACGCGCTGGCCCCGGATCGAGGACGTGACGTCCGTGCCCGCGATCCAGACGCGGCCTTCGCCGTCGAACGTGACGGGCTCCTGGCGCGCGAGCTGCGCGAGCGCGTCGGCGCCGCTCAGGTCGAGGCCGCGCTGCATCGCGAGCCACGTGAGCGCGCGATACATCGCCCCGGTGTCGAGGTACCGGAAGCCGAGCCGCTGCGCGAGCGCGCGTGCCACCGTGCTCTTGCCGGCGCCCGCCGGCCCGTCGATCGCCACGATCATCTGCGTACCACCGAGTCGAGAAGCTCGAAGAAGCCGGGGAAGCTTATAGCGACGGTCTCGGCGCCCAGAACGTCCACGCCCTCCCTGGACGCGAGCCCGGCGATCGCTCCGAGCATGGCGATTCGGTGGTCGCCGCGTGCGTCGACGCGGCCGCCGCGCAGGCGCGCGGGGACGCCCGTGATCTCCCAGCCGTCGGGTCGCGAGCGGATGTGGGCGCCGCAGGCTCGGAGCCCGTCCGTCACGGCCTCGACGCGGTCCGACTCCTTCAGGCGCAGCTCCTCCGCGCCGCGGACGACGCTCCGCCCGCGCGCGTGGCAGGCGAGGAGCGCGACGAGCGGCAGCTCGTCGACGAGGAGCGGCACCTCGTCGGCACCGACCTCGACCGCGACGAGCTCGGCATGGTCGAGCTGCACGTCGCCGACCGGCTCGCGGCCGAACATGCGCCGGTTGAAGACGGCAACGCGTGCGCCCATTCGCTCGAGCACGTCGAGGAAGCCGGTGCGGCGCGGGTTGAGGCCGACGTCGTGGATCGTGAGGTCGCTGCCCGGAACGAGGGCCGCGGCCGCGAGCAGCGGCGCGGCCGACGAGATGTCGCCCGGGACGTCGACCTCGTCGAGGTGAAGCGACGTCGCAGGCTCGACCGTCACCGACGTCTGGCGGCGGTGGACGCGCACGCCGGCCGACTCGAGCATCAGCTCGGTGTGGTCGCGCGTCGGTCTCGGCTCGACCACCGTGGTCGGGCCATCGGCAGTGAGGCCCGCCAGCAGCACGGCCGACTTGACCTGCGCGCTCGCGACGGGCAGCGCGTAGTCGATGCCCCGCAGGGACGCGGCCGGCCGGACGACGATCGGCGCGTGCCCGTCTGTCGTGGCGATGTCGGCGCCCATGCGGCGGAGCGGTTCTGCGATCCGCTCCATCGGCCGGCTCGAAAGCGATTCATCGCCGGTCAGCTCGACCTGACCGGACAGCGCGGCCTGACCGGTCTGTCTGGTCTGACCAACTAAAAGCCCTGCAAGGAGGCGCATCAGTGTGCCGCTGTTGCCACACTCGACACACCCGCTTGCAAACCTGTACAACCCGACTCCGTGGACTAAAAGCTCGTCGTGGCCCAGCTCCTCCACGTCCACGCCGAGCGTGCGCACGGCGGCCACGGTCGACTCGGTGTCGCCCGCACGACCGAAGCCGCGAACGTGCGTGTCGCCATCGGCGATCGCCCCGAGGAGCACGGCGCGATGGGACACCGACTTGTCGCCGGGCACGGCGACGTGACCCGAGACCTGCGCCGCCGGCTCGACCCGCACCGCGGTGCGCTAGCCGATCGCGCGGCCCATCAGGGACGCGAGCGCGCGGATCTCGGCCGCGAAGTCGGGGAACTCCGCCGTCGGGATGAGCTGCGGCCCGTCGCAGAGCGCCTCCTCGGGCCGCGGGTGCACCTCGACGATGATGCCGTCGGCGCCTGCCGCGACGGCCGCGCGCGCGAGCGGGAGCACGAGGTCGCGCCGCCCCGCGGGGTGCGACGGGTCGACGATCACGGGCAGATGCGTCTCCTGCTTCAGCACCGGGATCGCGCCGATGTCGAGCGTGAATCGCATCGCCGTCTCGAAGGTCTTGATCCCGCGCTCGCACAGGATCACCTCCTGGTTTCCCTCCTTCACGATGTACTCCGCCGCCATCAGCAGCTCCTCGATCGTCGAGGACGGCCCGCGCTTCAGCAGCACGGGCTTCGTCGCGCGCCCGACCTCGGCGAGCAGCGAGAAGTTCGACATGTTCCTCGCCCCGATCTGGATCACGTCGGTCGCGTCGACGACCTCCTCGACGTGGCGCGGGTCCATCAGCTCCGTCACGAGCGGCAACCCGGTCTCCTCGCGCGCCTCGCGCAGGATGTCGAGCGCCTCCGCGCCGAGCCCCTGGAACGCGTACGGCGACGTACGCGGCTTGAAGGCGCCGCCGCGCAGCATCGTCACGCCGGCTGCGGCCACCGCACGCGCGGACTCCATCGTCTGCTCGCGCGACTCGACCGTGCACGGGCCTGCGATGAAGCCGAAGTAGCCGTCGCCGATGCGCCTGCCGCGCGCGACGATCACCGTCGGGTCGGGCGAGAGCTCGCGCGAGACGAGCTTGTACGGCTTCAGGATCGGCAGCACCTGCTCGACGCCCGCGTAGCCCTCGAGCGGCAGCGCAGCGAGCAGCTCGCGCTCGCCGATCGCGCCGATCACGGTCGCCTCGCGCCCGGGCGTCACGAGCGCCGCGCAGCCGGCCTCTTCGAGGCGGGCGACGACGTCGTCGACCTGCTCGCCCGTCGCGGTCGCTCCCATCACGATCAGCAGCTCGGGTGCACCGGTGACAGCCATTGCCGTCAGTGTAGATCCGGGTATCCTCCGAGTCGTGACCTCCAAGCGGACGACGAGCTGGTGGCGGCCCTCCGAGCGGTAGCCCGGCGCCACGCCGTGCCCGCTCGTCCGAGACCTCCCGCGCGGAGGTCTTTTCGTATCGTCAGGAGCTGAACGATGACAACGACCGAAGCAGAACCGACAACCAGGCTGCGCGTCTTCTCCGGCATCCAGCCGACCGGACGGAAGACGCTCGGCAACTACAGCGGTGGCTTCCGGCAGTACGTGCAGACCCAGGAGGCGGGCGACGCGTTCTTCTGCATCGTCGACCTCCACTCGATCACGGTCGACTACGACCCGGCCGAGCTGCGCAGCTCGACGCTCGATCTTGCGGCGATGCTCTTCGCGGCCGGCCTGAACGCCGAGCGCTCGACCGTCTTCTGCCAGAGCCACGTGACCCCGCACGCCGAGGCGGCTTGGCTCCTGAGCGCCGTCGCGAGCTACGGGCAGCTCGGACGCATGACGCAGTTCAAGGACAAGTCGGAGGGGCGTGAGTTCATCTCGGCCGGCCTCTTCACCTACCCGGTGCTGATGGCCGGCGACATCCTGCTCTACCAGACCGACCTCGTGCCGATCGGCGACGACCAGCGCCAGCACCTCGAGCTCGCGCGCGACATCGCGGAACGGTTCAACTACCGCTACGGCGAGACGTTTCGCGTGCCCGACGGCCAGTACCCGGAGATCGGCGGGCGCATCATGGACCTGCAGGAGCCGACGAAGAAGATGTCGACGACGTTCTCGACCGAGCAGGGCGCCGTCTACATCGCAGACTCGCCGGACACGATCCGGAAGAAGTTCAAGTCCGCCGTCACCGACTCGGACCGCGAGATCCGCTACGACCCGGCAGGCAAGCCCGGCGTCTCGAACCTGCTCGAGATCATGAGCGTCGCGACGGGCGAGACGATCGACGGCCTCGAACGCCGCTTCGCGGGATCCGGCTACGGCGACCTGAAGGAGTCGGTCGGAGAGTCCGTCGTCGAGCTGCTCGCGCCGATTCGGGAGCGCTTCGAGGCCCTGCGCGCCGACGAGCGCGAGCTGCAGCGGCTGCTCGCCGTCGGCGCCGAGAAGGCGCGGCGCGCGAGCGAGCCGACGCTCGAGCTGATGTACGACCGCATGGGCTTCGTCAGGCCCGAGGCGGGACGCTTCTTCGGCGCGGCGCGTCCGCGCGGTCTGTGACCGCTTCGCGCCGACTTCGCACCAAGAGGCGAAAGGACAGTTTCAAGGCGCGGCCGGCGCCGGTAGATGAGCGGCCGTCCCCGTTCATCGACCCTCGGAGCTGCCCATGTCCCGGTACGTCCTCGCGCTCTGCGCGCTCGCCCTCTGCTTCGTCCCCCTCGCCCACGCCGGCGCGTCGAACGTCGCGGTCAGCCAGATCTACGCCGGCGGCGGCAACGCCGGCGCCACCTACGCGAACGACTACGTCGAGCTTCTGAACCGCGGCGCCTCTGCGGTCTCGGTCGCCGGCTGGTCGGTGCAGTACGCCTCGGCCGCGTCGACCTCGTGGTCGGTCGTCCCGCTCACGGGGTCGATCCGGGCGGGCGGGTACTACCTCGTGAAGCTCGGCTCCGGCGGGACGAGCGGCGCCGCCGTGCCGGCCGCCGACGCGACCGGCACCGTCAACCTCGCGGCGAGCGGCGGCAAGGTCGCGCTCGTCCGCACCACCGATGCGCTCACGTGCGGCGCTGCGGCCGGCAGCTGCACCGGCCTCGAGGACCTCGTCGGCTACGGCGGCGCCACCGACTTCGAGGGCTCTGCCCCCGCGGCGGCGCCGAGCAACACGACCGCGCTCCTCCGCGGCGCGGCCGGCTGCACCGACGCCGACTCGAATGCGACCGACCTGGCGATCGGCGATCCCGCACCGCGGACCTCGGCCTCGCCGGGAGCCGCCTGCAGCGGCGGCGGCTCCGCCTCGGGTGGAACGACGACCGCGGGCGCAGCGGTCGATGTCGACGTCGAGCCGGTGCTCTCCGCCACGCTCGAGCGCACGTCGATCTCGTTCGGCAGCGCCTTCGCCGGCCAGACGCCAACGCCCGTCTCGGAGAAGGTGACCGTCGTCTCGAACGACGCGAACGGCTACTCGCTCACCGTGCACCGCAGCGCGTTCAGCCCCGCCGACCTGCCGCTCGGGATCGCGCCGACGGGCACCGGGACGCTGCAGCCGCTGCCGATCCCGACCGAGCTCGGCATCGGCAGCTCCACCTCGCCGACGCCCGCGGGCGGCGACGTGTGGCCGACGAGCATCGGCTTCTCCTCGCCGCTCCCGTCCGTGCCGCCGGGCCACTACACGGCGACGATCACGTTCACCGTGATCGGCAAATGATCGCCGCCCCGGTATCGGTCGCAGTCTCGCCGGCGCGCGTCGCGCTCGCCGCCGGCGAGACCCGCGAGCTGCGGATCGCGAACAGCGGCAGCACGCCGGCGGTGGTCTCGATCGGCAGCGCCGGCTACACCCTCGGTCTGCACGGACGCCTGCGCATCGTCGCCGCGCGGCCGGTGCTCGTCGTCCGCCCGGCGCGGGTCGTCGTGCCCGCGCACGGGGCGGCGACCGTGGCGGTGACCGGACGCGCCGCCGCGCCCGGCGACCATCCGGCGCTCGTCCTGCTCGCGACGGAGCGCTCGCAGTCCGACATCGCGGTGCGGCTGCGCCTCGGCGTCGTCGCGATCGTCCGCGGCGTCGGCCCCGTCGTGCACCGCGTCGTCCTCGACCGTCTCACCGTGCATGGAACGCTGCTCTCGCTCTGGCTGCGGAATCGCGGCAACGTCGTCGAGCCCCTCCGGATCGTCGTGCGGATCGGCGCCGCCGTGCTGCGCGACACGCGGCAGCTCCTGCCTCGCAGCCGCGGCGTCAGCACGCTGCGCGTGCCGCGCCGGCTGCGGGGTGCGGCCCGCGCGCGCGTGACCGTCGGATCGGGAGCAGGGATCGTCCGCCGGGCCTTTCGCATCCGCCTGCGCGCCGGGTAGCCATGTCGTAACCTCCCCGACACTGCCTCGCCTCCCACGGGGGATGGGTGAGGGGCGAGGCTCTCGCGGGTTATCGGGGAAACCAGCAAGAGGGGAGGGCAACGAGGTGAAGAGAAGGACACTCGCCGCGATCGTCGTGGTCGTGGCGGCTGCGGCCGCGCTCGCGGGCATCCTCGTCGGCTCCGGCGGGAGCTCGGCGAAGGCGGCGACGAGCACGTGCGTGCTCGGAACGAAGGGCACGGGACCGATCAGCCACGTGATCTACCTGCAGTTCGACAACGTGCACTACCGTCGCGACGACCGAAACCAGAGCGTCGCATCCGACCTGGAGCAGATGCCGCACCTGCTGAACTTCCTGTCGTCGGCCGGCACGCTGTTCACGAACGACCACACGATCCTCATCTCGCACACCGCGGGCGGGATCACGAGCTCGCTGACCGGGCTCTATCCGGACCGGATGGGCCAGACGGTCACGAACAGCTACGACTACTTCCAGCAGAACGGCATTCCGACCTTCACGAGCTCGTTCAAGTACTGGACGGCTCCGGTCGACCCGCCGACGAGCCCGTCGGACTCGACGTTCGACCTGCTCCCGAACATGATCACGGACACCGGCAAGACGACGCCGGCGCCGTGGGTGCCGTACACGCGGGCCGGCTGTGACGTCGGCGGCGTCGGCACGGCGAACATCGAGCTCGAGAATGCGGGAACGAGCTCGACCGGCGACATCACGCAGGTCTTCGGGCAGGGTTCGCCCGAGTGGAACGAGGCGGTCGCGAACCCGCAGGAGGCGCAGACCGACTTCGTCGGCATCGCGATCCACTGCGCCCAGAGCCCGTCGAGCGTGTGCAACTCGAGCGCGGGCGCGAAGCCGGACCTGCTGCCGGACGAGCCCCAGGGCTACACCGGCTACCAGGCCCTGTTCGGCGCCAAGTACGTCGACCCGGCGATCACCGGCGGGAACGCGTGCGTGAACGACACGAACGGCAACGCGATCACGGATCCGGACGGGTACTGCGGCTTCCCCGGCTTCGACGGGATGCTCGCGCAGAACTCGCTCGGCTACGTCGCGCAGATGCAGGAGAACGGTGTGCCCGTGACGTTCGCGTACATCTCGGACGTCCACGACCTGCATGCGCCGATCGCGTCGAGCGACTCGTACTCGAGCGCCGCCACCGGCCCGGGTGAGCTCGGCCACGACCAGCAGCTCAAGGAATACGACGATGCGTTCGAGAACTTCTTCGAGAACCTCAAGCATCACGGCATCAACCAGCAGAACACGCTGTTCGTCGTCACGGTCGACGAGGGCGACCACTTCGCCGGCGGCGTGGGCGTGCCGCAGCCGAACGAGAACTGGCTGCTGTACAACCACACGAACTGCACGACCCTGACGTCGTGCCCGACGAACCAGCTCGGCGAGATCGACACGAACCTCAGCACGAGCTCCGGGCTCCTCGCAGGCAAGGGCGACCCGAGCTTCGACATCCACTTCGACGACGCCCCGACGTTCTACGTGAACGGCCAGCCCGGCCCGAACGACCCGTCGGTGCGGAAGCTCGAGCACGATCTCGCGTCGCTCAGCTCGCCCGATCCGTACGTGCGCGACTCGAGCGGGAACGTGCAGTCGGTGCAGCTCGCCCAGTTCTTCGCCGACCAGGCGGAGGAGAAGGCGCTGCACATGGTGAACGCCGATCCGCGCCGGACGCCGACCTTCACGATGTTCGGCAACCCCGACTTCTTCTTCCAGCTCTCGAACGGCTGCACAGGGGCCGTCGAGTGCGCGAACTCGGGCTTCGCCTGGAACCACGGCGACGTCCAGCAGGAGATCGGGAACACGTGGGTCGGGATCGTCGGGCCGGGTGTCGCGCGAAACGGCATCGACTCGACGACGTGGACGGATCACACGAACGTCCGGCCGACGATCCTCACGCTGCTCGGCCTGCAGGACGACTACATCGACGACGGTCACCCGATCACGCAGGCGCTCACGAAGAAGGCGCTCCCGAGCACGCTCAGCGGCTCGTGGATCCCGCAGCTCGAGGACGCCTACGAGCAGGTGAACGCGTCGTTCGGCCAGTTCGCGCTCGCGACGCTCAAGGGCGCCACCGACGCGGTCGAGTCGACGACGACGAACGACCAGGAGTACACGCAGACCGATGCAACGATCGCGAGCCTCACGTCGCAGCGCGACGCGCTCGCCGATCAGATCAAGGGCGCCTTCCACGACGCGGTGTACGGCAACCAGCCGATCACGCAGTCGCAGGCCCAGAGCTGGATCGACCAGGCGAACAGCCTGATCAGCCAGGCTCAGGCGCTGCCCTAAGACGCTCGACTTCGGAGGGCTCGAGCTCGCGCCACGCGCCGGGTTCGAGCCCTTCGAGCGTCAACCCCGCATAGGCGCTCCGGTGCAGCCGCAGCACGGGATGCCCGACCGCCTCGAGCACCCGCCGCACCTGGCGGTTGCGCCCCTCGTGGAGCGAGAGCTCCAGCCTCGACGCCGCGAGGCGGCGCACGCGTGCGGGCGCAGTCCGGCCGTCGTCGAGCTCGACACCGTCGCGCAGCCGCTGCAGCACCGGGTCCGGTGGAGCGCCCTCGACGTCGACGACGTACGTCTTCTCGACGCCGTAGCGCGGGTGCGCGAGCCGGTGTGCGAGCGGCCCGTCATTCGTCAGGAGCAGCGCGCCGGTCGTCTCTGCGTCGAGGCGGCCGACGGGGACGACGCGCGGCTCGGCGGGGACGAGCTCGACGACCGTCGGCCGGCCGTGCGGGTCGCGCGCGGTCGTGACGACGCCGTCGGGCTTGTGCAGCAGCCGGTAGGCGAGCGCCTGCGCCGAGACGGGCCGGCCGTCGACGGCGACGTGGTCTCTCGATCCGACGAAGCTGTTCAGCCGGCCGGGCTCGCCGTTCACGGTGACGCGACCCGCCTTGATCAGCTCGTCCGCCTTGCGCCGCGACGCGACGCCCGCGCGCGCGAGATACGCGTTCAGTCGCATGCGATGAGAAGATAGGCGCGATGCCGCATTACGTCTCGCTCATGCGCTGGACGTCGCAGGGGCGCATGGGTCTGCCCGCGTGGCGCGACCGCGTGGAGGAGGGCGAGCGGGAGATCCAGGAGGCCGGCGGCAGGCTCGTCGGCGTCTGGGTGACCCTCGGTCAGTACGACGTGATCGAGGTCTTCGAGGCGCCCGACGACGAGACGGCGCTCGAGATCATCACGAAGCTGCAGCGCCACGGCGCCGAGGAGACGGAGACGCTCCGCGCGTTCACACGCGACGAGGCCGAGGCGATCATCCGCAGGCTCTGATTCAGGCGGTTCGCTTCTCTGCGACCTCGACGAGCCGCTCGCGGATCGCGTCCGCGTCGGCGCCGACGTCGTCGAGCCGCGGCAGCGCGGAGAGGCTCTCGAGCCCGAACACGCGCTCGAAGAGCGGCGTCGTGCGGTAGCGGATCGCGCCGCCGGCGGACGCGTCGTCCCGGCCCGCCTCGGCGACGAGGCCGCGCTCGACGAGGTTCGCGACGGCGGAGTCGGCCGACACGCCGCGGATGCGCGCGATGTCCGGTCGCGAGCACGGCCCGAGGTACGCGACGATCGCGAGCGTCTCGAGCGCGGCCTGCGAGAGGTTCCGCTGCGCCGGCTTCTCGAAGAGCCTCGCACACGCCTCCGCGGCCTCGCGGGCGGCGCGGAACGCCCAGCCGCCGGCGACGTGCTCGAGCACGATCCCGCTGCGCCCCTCGGAGTACCGCTCGCGCACGAGCCCGAGCGCCGCCTCGACGCGCTCGGGATCGTCGTCCGCCGCCTCCGCCAGCTCCGCGGCCGAGAGCGGCGCGGACGCGACGACGAGCAGCGCCTCGAGCGTCCGGGCGAGCTGGTCGAGCGGATTCGACGTGATCAGGCGGAGCGGACCGTCCATGAACCCTCTCTTTCTGCGTCGATGCGGGAAATCCTGATCGGCGCGAAGGGCGCCGCCTGGTCGATCGAGATCTCGCCGGCCCGCCTGAGGTCGAGCAGCGCGAGGAAGGCGACGGCCTGCTCGACGCGCGAGAGCTCCCCCACCTCCTGGTCGAAGTCGAAGCGGGAGCGGCGGCGCAGCACGGCTCGGAAGCGCTCGAGGAACTGGGACACCGGCGGGAAGCGGAGCGCCATGTGCGCGAGCGAGACCTGCGGCGGTTCGGCGGCGAGCAGCCGGATCACCCGCGCGAGCCGTTCCGGCTCCTGCGGGGCGAGCGGGGTCTCCGACTTCGGCGCGAGCGGCGCCGGGCCGAGCCGGAAGAACCGGTCGCCCTCCCCCGCGAGCCGCTCCCGCAGCCAGCCGGCCGCGTCCTTCATGCGCCGGTACTCGGCGAGGCGGCGCGCCAGCTCCTCCGCCGCCTCCTCCGGCTCGAGCTCGGCGAGCTCGGCGGCCTCGTCCGGGAAGAGCCCGCGCGCCTTCAGCTCGAGCAGCGCCGAGATGAGCACGAGGAACTCGCCGCACGCCTCGAGGTCGAGCGCGTCGCGCTCGGCGAGCCGCTCGAGGAAGGCGAGCACGATGCCCGCGACGTCCAGCTCGCGCAGGTCGAGCTCGTCCTTCAGGACGAGCGTCAGCAGGAGGTCGAACGGGCCCGCGAAGGCGTCGAGGTCGAGCTCGAGCTCGCGGACGATCATCGCCGCAACCTAGCCGCGCGACCGGACGCGGCCCCGCGGGACGGCCATCTTCGGCCCGGTGGGAATCGCCCGCGGCCGCGCCTTCGGGTGGGAGGCGGTCGGCGAGCGCAGGAATTGCCACCAGACGAAGAAGGCGACGCTCGCAACGAAGCACACGAGCGAGACCCAGAAGTTCAGCCGCATGCCGAGGAAGTGGTGCGACGGGTCGATCCGGAGCGTCTCCTCGTAGCAGCGGAACGCCGTGTAGACCGCGACGTAGAGCGAGAAGAGCGCGGGGCGGCGCAGCCGGAAGCGGCGGTCGATCCACAGCAGGACCAAGACGCCGAGGACGTCCCACAGGAACTCGTACAGGAACGTCGGGTGGTACTCGTTCAGCGCGCCCTTGCCGTGGATCTCGAGCGCCCACGGCAGCGTCGTGTGCTTGCCGTAGAGCTCCTGGTTCCAGTAGTTGCCCCAGCGGCCGATCCCCTGCGCGAGCAAAAGGCCGGGCGCGACGGCGTCCATCATCAGCCGGACGCTGTTGCCCGACCGCCGGACGATCCAGGCCCCGACGCCGACCCCGAACGGGATCGCGCCCCAGATGCCGAGCCCGCCGTCCCAGACGGCCGCGGGGCCGTACCAGTGGGCATGAATCGCGGCGTCCTGATTCCAGCTCGTGATGTCGTGGTAGATGCGGGCGCCGACGATGCCGGCGATCACCCCCCAGATCGCGATGCGGAAGACGAGGTCCCAGTCGCCGCCCCAGGCCACCCAGCGGCGGCCGGTCAGCCAGATGCACGCCGCGATCGCGAGCAGCAGCATCACGCCGTACATGTGGATCGTCAGCGGCCCGACGTGGTAGACGCCGGTCGGGGGCGACGGAATCGACGCGACGACGGCCCTCACCGCCGCCATTGTAGGCGGGCTAGAGGAGGATCCGAACGGCGAGGTCGGGCGGGCAGCCCCGCTCGAGCAGCTGGATCGCGCCGTGAAGGTCGATGTCGATCCGCGCGGCGATGTCCGCGGCCGCGGCGGGGTCGTAGCCCGCCCGCATGAGCTCGTCGGCGCGCCAGCGCTCGACGCGCTCGAGCTCCGTTTCGATGATTTCTTCGACCGCAGTCATCGCCACAAGACCTTACTCCCCCCTTTCTTCGGGAAAACGAACAAAGCGGTTCACCCCCGTCGGAGGGAGTCCGCGTACCCTTTTCGCCCGTGGCACGACTCGTCGGCATCAACCATGTCGCGCTCGAGGTGGGCGACATCGACGAGGCGCTCGCCTGGTACGGGCGCTTCTTCGAGCTCGAGCTGCGCGGCCGCGGCGGGGGCATGGCGTTCGTCGATCTGGGCGACCAGTTCGTCGCGCTCGCACGCGACCCGGAGCCGCACCGCGACCGCGAGCGTCACTTCGGCCTCGTGGTCGACGACAAGGCGGCCGTCCGGCGTGCGCTCGAGGAGGCCGGCGTCGAGCTCACGCCCGCGCCGAACTGCTCGTTTCACGATCCGTGGGGAAACCACGTGCAGATCGTCGACTACCGCGAGATCCAGTTCACGAAGGCGCCGGAGATCCTGCGCGGCATGGGACTCTCGCTCCGCAAGAGCGACCGGGCGATCGCAGAGCTGCGCGCGAAGGGACTCGCGTAGCGCCGACTACCGCCCGTGCCTTCCTGCCTGCCGCGCGCCTATGCCGCCCGGCGCGGGCCCGCTACTCGACCGTCGTGCTGAAGGAGTGCGTGACCGACTGGCCGTCGAGCGTGACGGTGACTCCGGCGGTGACCTTCTTGTGCTTCAGGGTCTTCGGCACCGCGAAGACGCAGACGGCGGCGCTGCCGCCGCCCCCGCCGGCCGAGCTTGCCGGTGTCGAAGCGGGTGACGGCGATCGCGACGGTCCAGAGCTTGCCGGCCTTCACGGTCGTCTGCCGCGCCGCGGCGAGCTCGAGCGCGAGCGGGGACTGGAACGCGTACCGCCAGTCTCCGCTGCCGCTCGGAGCGTCGTCCCAGTGGCCGTCCGACTCGTCGCCCTCGGTGCTGACGACGTAGAAGTCGAAGGCCTTCGCGTTGCCGATGTCGGAAGTCGCGACGGTGGCGGTCAGGCCGAGGCTGCCCCGTCACCGTCGTACGCTGATTGCCGCCTCCCTGCAAGCAACCGCCGCTCACGGATTGCGCACGGCTGCCGCTGGGCGACGCGCGGCATACGGCTCGAGGCCCTCGCGCGCGCGGGCGATCGCCCAGGCGCGGTTCCAGCGGAAGAGCGGGCGGAGCAACGGCGTCAGCGCGCGCAGCAGCGGCCTGTCCGCGTAGACCCGCCAGTCGAACCGGACGTGCGTGCCGCCCTCCCGCGCCGTGAGCGTCCAGAGACCGCGTCCGCGCAGGTCGCCCTCCACGTCGGCGCCGACGGACGCCGGGCGCTCGTAGCGCGTGATCGTCGAGCGCGTGCGCAAGTGATAGGGAAGGCGTCCCTTGAAGTGCTGCCGGGAGACACGCCCGAGGCCCGGCGGACCATCCGTCTCGACGTCGATGTACACCGGCTGCCACCAGTCGGGATACGTGGTCGCATCGGCGATCGCGTCGAAGACGGCCTCCGGCGGCGCGGCGACGTCCCACTCGTCGACGAACACGTACTCACGCCCCATCGCTGTACTCCGCGTAGCGCGAGCGGTAGCCGCGTGCTCGGCCGAGCGCGGCGAGCGGAGCGAAGAGCGCCTTCTGCACGCGCGGCGACGGCCTCGGAGGACGTCCGAGCTCCGCGAACTCGTCGAAGATCACCGCGAGCTGCAGGAGCGGCGGGTCTCCACTCGGGCCGACCTTGCCGTGGGCCGCGAGGCCGAACAGCGTCTCGAGCAGCACCTCGCTCTCGAGCGCCGGGCTGACCGTGAACCGGCCGAGGAGCGGCCGCTCCTGGGTCGCGAAGATCCGGTGCCGCGTCGCAGCGGGCACCGTCTCGGCCTCGCCCGGCCCGAGGCGCCGCTCGACGCCGTCGACGACGAGCTCGAGCGACCCCTCGAGCACCTCGTGGCGCTCGCTCTGCCGTGGATGCAGGTGGTCGCGGGCGGAGAAGCCGCGCGGGACGAACTCGAGCTCGTACTCGAGCGCCGCTCCGCCGCTGTCCGCCGCGGTGCGCAGGAAGACGAGCCGCTCGCCCGTCGCGGGGTTCACGAGCACGTCGCCTGCACGCGCCACGCAGGCGAGCCTACTCCCCTGCTAGGCCGGGATGGTCACGACCTGCTGCGTCATGCCGCCGTCGATGATGTAGCTCTGCCCCGTGACGTACGCCGCCTCGTCCGTGCAGAGCCACGCGACGAGCGCGGCGACCTCCTCCGGCTTGCCCGGACGCCCGAGCGGCACCTCGGGGTCGAGCTTCTGCGCGTCGGCCTCGTTCCTCGGTGTGGCGATCACGCCCGGTGCCACCGAGTTGACGCGAATGCGCTTCGCGGCGAGCTCGAGCGCGAGCGAATGGCTCAGCATGCCGAGCGCGGCTTTCGCCGCCGCGTAGACCGAGAAGTCCGGCCGCGGAATGTGCTCGTGCACCGAGGTGATGTTCACGATCGCACCGCCGTCCTCCATCTGCCGCGCGACTGCCTGAGCGAGAAGGAAGCTCGCGCGCACGTCGACGTCGAACGTCGTGTCGAAGTCGTCGACGGTCAGCTCGAAGAAGGGCTTCGCCGTGCTGAGCCCGGCGTTGTTCACGAGCACCGCGATCGGGCCGAGCGCGGCCGCCGTCGCGTCGACGAGCTGCTGCGGCACCTTCGCATCGGCCAGGTCGCCGTGCACCCAGCGGACGCGGCCCTCGCCGTAGCGCCGGAGCAGCTCCTGGTAGGGACCCTCGTGCGTGTCGTCGTCGCCTGCGGTCGCGTAGCCGAGCGCGTAGCCGTCCGCGAGCAGCCGCTCCGCGATCGCGAGGCCGATGCCCGTGTTCGCGCCGGTGACGAGAGCGACCCGCACGCTCTCAAGCTACCTCGTCACGGTTTCGCTAATCGTGTTCAATCCGTGAACGTGGAGATCGCGGTCCGTCCGGCCACGAGCGACGACCTCGAGCACATCCAGTGGGCGCTGTGCACGGCGCTCGACTGGAACCCGGAGCGTGCATTCCCGCCGGTCGAGTTCGTCCTGCAGCATCCCGAGGCGCTCCGCTACCACCGCGACTGGGGTCGCGACGGGGATCTCGGCGTCGTCGCAGAGGCCGGCGGCGAGGTGGTCGGCGTCGCGTACTGCCGGCTCTTCACCGAAGACGACCACGGTCACGGCTACGTCGACGAGCGGACGCCGGAGGTTGCCCTCGCGGTGCGGGCCGACGCGCGCGGCATGGGTGTCGGCACGCGACTCATGAACGAGCTCGCCGAGCTCGCCCGCGCGCAGGGCATCGCGCAGCTCAGCCTCAGCGTGGACGCGGCGAACCCCGCAGCCCGGCTGTACGAGCGGCTGGGCTACCGGGAGGTGTTCGCCGACGAGGGCGGCCGGCGCATGACGCTCGAGCTCAGGTAGCCCAGCCGTCCTCGAGCAGGGCGCGCGTCTCGGCGACTCCCGCCTCCCACACGCGGAGCACGACCTCGTCAGGCCGCTCGTAGTAGCCGCCGTACGACCCGTCGCCGAGCAGCGCGCGCACGGCGGCCGGCTCGCGCGACTGCAGCTGCACCGGCTCCTTGCGGCCGTCCGGCACGCGAACGCCGGGCAGACGCGTCCAGGGGAAGTTCTCGAACCAGGACGCGTGGGCGGCTCCGCGGTCGACCGAGTCGACGACCGCTCGAACGCGCTCGCCGGCCCACCAGTCGTGCCAGAGCACGCGGCATTCGGCGTGCGCCGCCGCCCACGTCTCGACCGCGGGACGGCCTGCGACGTTGCCGCCGTGGCCGTTCACGAAGGCGAAGCGCCGGAAGCCCTGGCCGGCGAGCGAGTCGAGCAGATCGCGCAGGAGCGCCTGGTAGGTCTCCTCGCGGAGCGACGGGCTGCCGGGATACGCCGCGAAGTACGGCGTCACGCCGAACGGCTGCGATGGCAGCACGAGCACGCCGAGCGGCTCGGCCGCCTCGACGGCGACGCGCTCGGAGAGGATCTTGTCGACACCGAGCGAGAGGTACGCGTGCTGCTCGATCGACCCGAGCGGGATCGCGAGCCGGTCGTCGCGCTCGAGGTAGCGCTCGACCTGCTGCCAGTTGCAGTCCTCGATCCTCAGGCGACCGCTGCCTCGCCGAGCAGATGCTTCACCTCGGCGAAGAAGTCCGGCACCGGCTGCACGCGGTACTTCGGCCCGAGCTCCAGGAGCTTCGAGCCGACCGACGTGACGAGGTCGATGTACACCGGCGCCTCGCCGGGAAAGTCCTTCACGAGCGCGGCGAGCTCGCGCACGACGCCCGCGGGCGCGATGCGCGCGTCGACCTTCAGCCGCACCTCGCGGCGCTCCGGCGTCGCCTCGAATGCCGACACCTCGAGCGCGACGAGCTTCGTGTCGCCCTGCTGCTTGTGGTCGACGCGTCCCTTCACGACGACGACGCGGTCCTGCACGAGCAGCTCGCGCGAGAGCGCATAGACGGAGTTGAACGCGACGACCTCGCAGGAGCCCGTGACGTCTTCGAGCCCGGCGAAGACCATCGGCTCGCCCTTCTTCGTCGTCAGCTGCTTCAGCGAGGAGACGATGCCGCCGACCGTGACGACCTCGCCGTCGCGGCGCCGCTCGAGCTCGTTCAACGCGCAGTCGGTCCTGCGGCGCAGCTGGTCGCGGATCGGCGCGAGCGGATGCTCGGAGACGTACAGCCCGAGCGTCTCCTTCTCGAGGCGCAGGAGCTCCGACTTCTCGAGCTCGGCGACCGCCGGAATCGTCGGATGGTGCCTCGGCGCCGAGTCGCCGCCGAGCTCCCCGAGGTCGAAGATCGACCCCTGGCCGAGCAGCCGGTCCGCCTGCTGGCGCTGGCCCCAGGCGAGCGCCTGCTCGAGGCAGTCGAGCAGCCCGCTGCGCGGGGCGCCGGTCGAGTCGAGGCCGCCGCACTTGACGAGCGACTCGAGCGCGCGCTTGTTCACGACCTGCGGGTCGACGCGCTCGGTGAAGTCCCAGATCGAGGCGAACGGCCCGCCCTCGTCGCGCGCGCGTACGATCGCGCGGCACGCGGACTCGCCGACGTTCTTCACGGCGTTCAGGCCGAAGCGGATCTTGCCCTCGACCACGGCGAAGTCGATCTGCGACGTGTTCACGTCCGGCGGCAGCACGTCGATCGCCATGTCGTGGCACGCGTTGACGTAGTACGGAACGCGGTCCTTCGTGTTCATGACGGACGAGATGAGCGCCGCCATGTACTCCTTCGGGTGGTGCGCCTTCAGCCACGCCGTGCGGTACGCGATGAGCGCGTAGCAGGCGGCGTGCGACTTGTTGAACGAGTAGTCCTGCGCCTGCTCCATGTCCGACCAGAGCTGGTTCGCGACGGCGGGCGTCACGCCGTTTGCCGCGCAGCCCTCGAGGAACTTCTCCTTCAGCGAGGCCATCAGGGAATGGATCTTCTTCCCGATCGCTTTGCGGAGGTCGTCGGCTTCGGCGGGGGAGAAGCCGGCGACCTTCTTCGCGATCTCCATGTACTGCTCCTGGTAGATGCAGATGCCGTACGTGGAGCTCGTGATCTCCTTCAACCGCTCGTCCCGGTAGCTGACGGGCTCGCGTCCGTGCTTGCGGTTCGCGTAGGTCGGGATGTACGCCATCGGCCCCGGCCGGTAGAGCGCGTTCAGCGCGATCAGGTCTTCGAAAACGGTCGGCTTCACCTGACGCAGCGCCTCGCGCATGCCCGACCCCTCGAACTGGAAGACGCCGATCGACTCGCCGCGCGCGAGCATCGCGTAGGTCGCCTTGTCGTCGAGCGGCAGCGCGCCGATGTCGGCGATCCCCGCGAGCCTGCACGCCTTGTCGATCACGTCGAGGTTGCGCAGGCCGAGGAAGTCGATCTTCAGCAGGCCGAGCGCCTCGATCGTCGTGCCGTCGAACTGCGTCACGATCTCCTGCTCGGCGCCCTTCTGCTGCAGCGGGATGATGTTGACGAGCGGCTCGGCGCCGACGACGACCGCCGCGGCATGGATGCCGTCCTGCCGCGTGAGGCCCTCGAGCGGCTTCGCGAGATCGACGATCTCCCGGGCGTTCGGGTCGGAGTCGTAGGCCTGCTTCAGCTCGGAGCCCGGCTTGAGGCACTCGTCGAGCGTCTGCCCCGGACCTTCCGGAATCAGCTTCGCGATCTTGTCGACGACGCCGTACGGGATCTCGAGCACGCGACCGGCGTCGCGCACCGCAGCCCGCGCGGCCATCGTGCCGAACGTGATCACCTGCGCGACCCGGTCGTTGCCGTACTTCTCGCGCACGTAGTTGATCACGCGCTCGCGCCCGTCGACGGCGAAGTCGATGTCGATGTCGGGCATCGACTTGCGGCCCGGGTTCAGCATGCGCTCGAACAGGAGCCCGTACGCGATCGGGTCGACGTCGGTGATCTCGAGCACGTATGCGACGAGCGAGCCTGCGGCGCTGCCGCGACCCGGACCGACGCTGATGCCGTTGCGCTTCGCGAAGCCGATGAAGTCGGCGACGATCAGGAAGTAGTCGGCGAAGCCCATCTCTCGGATCGTCTTCAGCTCGAACTGCATCCGCTCGCGCAGCTCCGGCGTCACGGTGTCGTAGCGGCGCTCGAGCCCCTTGTCGCACTGCTCGACGAGGTAGTCGAAGGCTTCGCGTCCGTCGGGAGTCGGGAAGTGCGGCAGCAGGATGCGCCCGAGCTCGATCTCGACGTTGCACCGGTCCGCGACCTCGAGCGTGCGCCGCAGCGCGGCCTCCTGACCGGGGAAGTCCGCGAGCATCTCCTGCTGCGACTTGAAGTAGAAGTGGTCGGTGTCGAAGCGCCAGTGGTTCGGGTTCTTCAGCGAGTCGCCCGACTGGATGCACAGAAGCGCTTCGTGGGCGCGCGCGTCCTCGTGTCGCAGGTAGTGGACGTCGCCGGTCGCGACGACGGGCAGCCCGCGCCGCTCCGCGAGCTGCAGCAGCAGCGGGTTGATCCGCTGCTGCACGTCGAGGTGGGCGTTCTGCAGCTCGACGTACACGTTGTCCTTCGTGAAGATCGACGTCAGCCGGTCGAGCTCGCCCTCGGCGTCGTCCGCGCGTCCCTCCTCGAGCGCCTTGCAGACGCGGCCGGAGAGGCAGCCCGAGAGCGCGATCAGGCCCGCCGAGTGCCGGTCGAGCAGCTCCCAGTCGACCCGCGGCTTGTAGTAGTAGCCCTCGAGGTAGCCGAGGCTCGAGAGCTTGATCAGGTTCCCGTAGCCGGCGTTGTCCTGCGCCAGCAGCGTCAGGTGCGCATAGCCCTTCTTCTGCGCCCGGCGGTCGTCGGCGACGTAGACCTCGCAGCCGAGGATCGGCTTCACGCCCTGCTTTCCCGCCTCGCGGAAGAGCGAGACCGCGCCCGCGAGCGACCCGTGGTCCGTGAGCCCGACCGCCGGCATCTCGAGCTCGGCCGCGCGGGCCGCGAGCTCGGGCACACGGCAGGCTCCGTCGAGGATCGAGTACTCGGAGTGGACGTGGAGGTGGACGAAGGGCGGCGGCGCGCTGGAACCTGTCTCGGGCACGGATGACCATCGTAGACCGGACCCCTGACGGCTCTCTCGCGCCGCTCAGTTCAGCCCCGGGTCGGCCTGCGAGAGCCGGTCGCGCACGGCCTCCATGGCCCGCTCGGCGCTCCGTGTCTCCCGCTCGAGCTCGGCCGCGAGCCGCAGGACGATCGCGTGCGCCACACGGCTCCTCCACCCGAGCCGCTCGAGCTCCTCGAGCGCCTCGGCCGCACCGGCGAGGCGCGCGTCTCGGGCCGCGCGGAGGGCGTCGAGCGCCGGCGCCGCGAGCCCGTCGCACCACAGGTCGCCGGCCATCCGCCGGGCTTCGCGGCGCGCCGTGCGCTCGTCGCCCCGCGCATACGGGATCGCGACGAACGACAGGCAGGCCGCGCAGGTCTCGCGCAGTGCGCGCCGGAGGTCGAGCTGCGCGGCGAGCGCGTCGTAGCTGGTCGGCTGCATCGTTCGAGCGTCGCAGCAGCACCGTCACGCGCGCGACACGGCTTCGTGCCGATTGACGCGCCGAAGGCCCCGTTCGGGGCCTTCGGCACAGGTCGTCCTCCGTGGCTCAGTGGGTGTCGCAGTTGCCCGTCTCGTGCGCGAAGACGTGCTCGCGCGTCGAGAAGGCCGCGAACGTCTGCGGGCTCGCGCTCGTCATCCCGGCGAAGACGGCGCCACGCGTGGTGCCGTCGGCCTTCTGGAAGAGGAACGCCTTCTCGGAGGTGCCGGTGAGGTTCGCGACGGCGCCGGCGCCGGTGATCGTCGCCGCCTTGCCGGCGAAGAGCGAGACGGTGCCCGTGCCGCTCTTCGGCGTCCACGTGCACGTCCGGCCGGTGAGCGTGCCGGTCGTCGTGTTCGCGGTCGTCGCGCCGACCAGGGTGAGCGTCGCAGTCGCGGGCGCGCACGTCAGCGTGCCGTGCTTGACGTTCATGTGGGTCGTCGCCTTCGTCCAGTCGGTCGTGATCGTGGACGAGAACGTGCCCGTCCCGAGGGCGTCGCTCGAGATCGAGCCCGTCGAGGTGGCGCTCGCTGCGCCGAACGTCGTGCCGGTGCCCGTCAGCGTCGCGAAGAGCATGCGGTTCTTGTGCATGTGCATGTGGTTCGTCTTCACGAGCACCTTGACCGCGTGCCGGAAGTGGTGGTGGTGCCCGTCGTGTGCCGCGGCGGCCGCGGGAACCGTCAGCGCCGCAGCGGCGAGCAGCGGCAGGATGAGCTTCTTCACAGGGTTGTCCTCCCTCTCTTTCGCTTCTCTAGAGAGGCGTTCCCGGCTTCGTCGAATGGAAGCGTAAAGTCCCTGTAAATCAGGCGTTTGACAAGATCCCCACATGCAGGACGACATGCTCCGAAGCGCGTGTTTTGCCTCGCTCGACGTGCTGTGCGCGCAGTTCGGTGAGGACGTCCCCTACGTCGGCGGGCTCGAACACGGCTTTCCTCTTGCCGGCCAGCGCGTGCCGTTCCTCTCGCCGCAGAAGGGGATCTTCCGCGCCGCTGCACAGATTGGCCCGGCCGCCCTCTCGATCAACACGTCGGCGAAGTCGCCGTACGGCGACGCGGAGGTTGATGACGGCTACCTCTACGCGTACCGTGCCGGGCCCGTCGACCAGCCGGACAACCGCGCGCTTCGACAGGCGTTCGTTCTTCAGGTGCCGATCGTGTACTTCGTTGCGACTCGGCGCGGCTGGTACCGGCCGCTCTATCCGTATTACGTCGCCGCCGACTTCCCGGCCGAGCAGCGCGTGCTCGTGTCGCCAGGGCGTCTCGTCGGACCGCTCGACGAGCGGGAACCGCTGCCGCTCATCGACGAGGTCGAGCGGCGCTACGCGGTGCGCGAAACTCGCGTGCGCCTGCATCAGGCAGTGTTCCGCGGCCGCGTCCTACGCGCATATGCGAACACCTGCACGATCTGCCGACTGAAGGAGAGCCAACTCCTCGACGCCGCGCACATCGCAGGCGACCTCGAGGCGAACGGCCAGCCGATCGTTCCGAACGGTCTCAGCCTCTGCTCGATCCATCATCGAGCGTTCGACCAAAATCTCGTCGGCGTCTCGCCCGACTACGAGGTGCAGGTGTCGAAGCGCCTACTCGACGACGAGGACGGGCCGATGCTCGAGCTGCTCAAGCAGTTCCACGCGCAGCCGATCGCCTTGCCCGCGCGCACGGCCTGGCGGCCGGACCGCGGGCGGTTGGCCGAGCGGTTCGAACGCTTCGTGCTCGCCGACTGATTAATCAGGCAGCGGCGACGGACTGTCCCGTCCACTGCGCGTCGGGCGACGCCGCCGTCGGCTGCGAAACGCGTGCCCGTTGTCTCAAGCCCGCTAGCTGCTGGGTATCGCGATGACGTACGCCATCAGAATCGCGTCGACGTCGCGCCCGTCCCGGCGGTAGTGGCCCTTGCGGTAGCCCTCCCGCTCGAAGCCGAAGGCGTCGTAGAGCGCGATCGCCGGCTCGTTCCAGGGAAAGACGTGGAGCTCGAGCTTGCGCACGCCGGCGCCGCGGCCCCAGTCGACCGCCGCCTCCAGGAGCGCGCGGCCGACGCCGGTGCGGCGCGCGTCCTTCGCGACCATGAGACCGAGGTCGGCGACGTGCGCGCTCGCGGGATGCGTGTCGCGCGACAGCGAGAGCCGTCCGACGATCGCGCCGTCGCCCGCGCGCTCGGCGACGAAGACCGCCGCATGCGGATACCGCCGCAGCGCCTTGAGATAGCGCCGCTCGTCGCCCGCGCTCCGCCACTCGCCCTCGGTCGAGATGAGCCAGCCCTCGGGCTCTGCGCTCACCGCCTCGGCAAGCCGGACGAGCGCTTCGGCGTCGCCGGGCTCGGCCGGCCGCACCGCGAAGTCGGTCACGTCACGACCAGACCCGCGCCGCCGCGGCGCGGGTCGCCGGCCGCCGCGAGCCCGCCGTCTCCGCGTACCTCCACCGCGCTCACGCCGCCAAAGTAGAGGTTGCGCTCGCGCCAGCGGACGACTGCGCGGCCGTCGGCCTCGAGCGCGTCGGCGGTGCCCGGGTCCTCGCAGTGCACGACGCCGCCCTCGGCGTGCACGCGCGGCGCCTCGACGGCCGTCTCGACCGGCATGCCGGCGACGACGTTGCCGACGACCTGCAGGATCGCGCCGCGCAGCCGCGCGCTGCCGGCGCTGCCGACGACGAGCCGCGGCCTCCCGTCTCGGAGCACGAGGCTCGGCGCCATCATCGAGGTCAGCCGCTGCCCCGGCTGCGCCGCGCCGGCGAGGTCGAGCTCGCCGAGCATGTTGTTCAGGTGGATGCCGGTGCCCGGCACGACGACGCCGCTGCCCGAGCCGAGCGACGCGCTCAGCGACGCGGCGTTCCCCTCGCCGTCGACGACGGAGATGTGCGTCGTGCCGCGCAGGACGGCGAGCGCGGACGCGCCCTCGTAGAGCGCCCGGGCAAACGCGGCGTCGCGTGCGGCCTCCTGCGCCTCCATCGCGTCCGCGTAGGCGGCCGGCGTCGGGTCGCCGTCGCCGAGGGCGCGGAGCCCGAGCGCGATCAGCACGCCCCCGCTCGACGGCGGCGGGTTCGAGCGGAACTCGTGGCCGCGGTAGGAAACGTGCACGGGCTCGCGCCCGGCCACCGCGTACGCCGCGAGATCGTCGAGCGAGAGCGCGCCGCCGCCCGCCTGCACATGCGCGACGATCGCCTGCGCGAGCCGGCCGCGGTAGAGCGCCGTCGGGCCGTCGGCGGCCAGCTCCTCGATCGTCTGGGCGAGCTCGGGCAGCGCGAACCGCTCGCCCCAGCGATAGGCGCGCCCGGCGTTGCCGTAGAGGGCGTCGCCTTCGGGCGAATGCCGCAGCAGCGGATCGAGGATCTGATGCAGGTAGCCCTGCATCGGCGTCAGCTCGAAGCCCTCGCCGGCGAGCGATACCGCCCGCTCGCAGAGCTCCGCCCGCGGGACGCGCCCCCAGCGCGCGTGCGCCTCGAAGAGGCCGAGCGCCGTTCCCGGAACTGCAACCGCAGCGGCACCGGTCCGAAACAGCTGCTGCGTGTCGCCGTCGAAATCGACGGGGAGCTCCAGCAAGGACCCCGACGCCGATCGGAGAGGAACCGTGACGAAGAAGTCGAGCACCGTCGTCCGCCCCGACGCCGCCTCGTGGACGAGCATGAAGCCCCCGCCGCCCGGCCCCGTCAGCGGGCTCTCGCAGACCCATGAGACGAGGGCCGCGGCGACGCACGCGTCGACGGCGCCGCCGCCGGCCTCGAGCACGCGCGCACCCGCCTCGGCCGTCAGCGGATGCCCGGCGGCGATCGCGCCCTTCATGAAGAAATCGTATGGGCCGACCGGCAACCGACCAACCTCAAGTTCCGTTCCACGTCTACCGACGATGAAGGACGAGAACGTGGAATCGACGCTCGACCACCTCCGAGGACAGGTCGGTCGCCGCGGCTTCGCGGCCGCAGCGGCCGTCGTCGTCGTGCTGGCCGCCGCCGTCGCGACGCCGCAGCTGCTCGGCCGCCGTGTCGGCGTGGCGCTCGACGACCTCGGCCACGCCGATCCACGCTGGCTCTGGCTCGCCGGTCTCGGCTTCGTCGTCTGCCTCGTCGGCGCGGCCGGCGCCTGGCGCTCGGCGATCGGCCTCTGCGACGGCAGCCTCTCCCTCGGCGACGCCTGCTGCCGGTTCGGCGCAGGCTCGCTCGCGAACACGCTGCTCCCGGCGCGCGCCGGCGACGCCGTCCGCATCGCGCTCTTTTCGCGCGCCATCCCTCACGCGAACCGGCTCCGCACGGCCGGGGGCGCCTACGCGGCGCTCGCGGCCTCCCGCGCCGCCGTGCTCGGTGCGCTCGTCGTCGGCGGAGCCGCCGCCGGCGTCGTGCCGCTCTGGCCGCTCCTCGCCGCCGCCGGGCTCGTGGCGATCGCGGTCGCCGTCGCGGCGCTCGCACGCAGGACGAAGACCCATCTGCTCGACGCGTTCCGCGCGCTCGGCGACGACCCTCGGAGCATCGCCCGCCTCGCCGCCTGGAACGCCGGCCAGCTCGGCGGGCGGCTCGCCGCGGCAACGGCGGTCGGCGCGGCGCTCGGGCTCCACCACCCGCTCGATGCGGCGGTCGCGATCGTCCTCGCGCTCGACGTCGCGGGCCTCCTGCCTCTCACCCCCGGGAACATCGGCGTCACCCAGGGGGCGATCGCGATCGCCCTGCACGCACAGGGCACGCCGTACGGGAGCGCCCTCGCCGCCGGGATCGCCTTTCACGCCGTCGAGACGGCCGTCGGGCTGACGATCGGGATCGCGAGCGTCGTCTGGCTCGCGCCCTACCCCTCCCCGGGCGCCCGCCGGGTCGCCCTCCTCGCCGGCGCCGCCAGCTGCGCCCTCGGGATCGCCGGCGCGTTCAGCGCCACGGTGCTGGTCCCGCTCGTCTAACCTCGTTCTTCGTGAAGGCGATCTGCGCCCTTCTCGCCGCGTGCGCGCTCGCGCTCGTGGTCTCCGGCAGCGCCGGCGCGCAGACCTCGAACGACTTCGCCGGACACCACCGGCAGATCTTCAAGGTCGTCGTCGTCCGCGGCCTGACGCTCGGCGACCTGCCGGCGCTCGCCACCGAGGGCGCCGTCGGGCTGATGGTGCCGAACGCCGGTCCGGTCACGAGCTGGGGCGACGCGTTCGCGGGGCTCGTACGCGGCGTGCTCTACAACACGCGGCTGCCGAAGCCTCGCGACGTCGTGCTGATCCACGTGCGTGGGTCGCTGACGATCCCCCAGCACGGACCCGTGATCGTGATCGGGCTGCCGTCGATTCACAAGACCGCGAACGACCGCCGCTACCCCGTGGCGGTGATCGGCCGGGGCTACCACGGCCTGCTCGTGTCGAGCCTGACGCGCGTGCCCGGCCTCGTCTCGATCGCGGACATCGCGCGCACCGCGCTGCAGACGCCGCACGCACTCGACACGCAGCGCGACGGCGGCCCCGTCGCGACGTCGTATCGGCTCGAGGGCGAGATCGACGTCGCGCGCTCGACGACGATGCCCGGCTCGGTGCTCGTCCTCTCGCTGCTCGTGCTGATCGCGCTCTTCTATCCGCGCGGCGCGCCGACCGCGCTCGGCGCCGCGATCGCCGTCAACCTCGTCGAGGGCTGGTTCCCGACCGGAGCGGCGGCGCCGCGCGTGACGCTGCTCGGCCTCTGCACGGTGGCCGGGGCCTGGTTCGGGCCGATGGTCTTCCGCAGGCGGCTCCAGCTCGGCGTCGGCCTCGTCGCGCTCGTGCTCGCGTACGCGCTGTCGATGATCATCAGGCCGTCGACGCTGTCGCTCGCGACGATCGGGCCGGAGCTGACGAGCCGTTTCTTCGGGGTCTCGAACCTGCTCGAGACGTGGCTCCTCTTCCCCGCGCTCCTCGGCGCGGCGTTGCTCTGGCGCCGGTTCGGCTGGGTCGCCTTCGTCGGAGTCGGCGGGCTCGCGCTCGCCACGATCGCGGAGAACGCGCTCGGCGCGGACGGGGGCGGCGCGATCGTGCTCGGCGTCGCGTTCGCCGTGCTCGCCGTGCAGCTCGTCGGCGCACGGCTTCGCTACATCGTGCCCGCGCTCGCCGTGGCCGCGCTCGTCGTGTGGACGCTCGTGAACATCGACGCCTCCGTCAGCGGCACCGACCATCTCCGCGGCGCGCTGACGCAGGGCTTCAACGGGTTCATGAACGTCGCGGCGAACCGCGTGCCGCTCGCGTACGACCGCGCGTTCCACCAGTGGTGGCTGCTCGTTCCCGCGATCCCGTTCGTCATCGTCGGCGTCGCTGCGGCGCGGCACGCGCATGACCGGATCGCGCGCGCGGTCGTCGTCGCGCTCCTCGGGGGCCTCGTGGCGTCCTTGCTCGTGAACGACTCGCCCGGTCCTGTGATGCTCGCCGGGCTGACCGTGCTGCTCGCGGTCGAGGATGGGCTGGTCCACCGGACGCTCGTCGTCCCGGTGCTGCGGCGGTTCGCACTCGCGACGCCGGTGCCGCAGGAGCCGTGACCGGCCGGCATCCACTCGTCCGCGAGGCAGTGCTCTCCGCGGCGGCGGCGGCATCCATCGCGGCCCTGCTCGCGTGGCTCGGGCCGCCGGGGACCGACTTCGCCGCGCACGCGTACCAGCGGACGCTCTTCCTCGAGCACGGCTTCACCCTCTGGAACAACTTCTGGTACGCGGGCCGGTACAGCTTCGTCACCTACTCGCTGATCTACTACCCGCTCGCCGCGCTGCTCGGGATCCGGCTGCTGGCGGTCGCGACCGTCGCCCTCGCGGCGCTTGCATTCGCCGTGGTCCTCTGGCGCGAGTGGGGACCGACGACACGCTGGTCGTCGCGCACGTTCGCCGTCGTCTGGGCCGGGATCGTTCTGTCGGCTGCGTTTCCGTTCGCCCTCGGCACGGCTCTTGCGCTGCTCGCGATCTGGGCGCTGCAGTCGGGCGCGCGCTGGCGCGCGGCTGCGCTCGCCGCGCTGACGCTCGCCGCGTCGCCGCTCGCGTTTCTGCTCCTCGTCGTCGTGCTCGTCGGCGTCGCGCTCGCGCGGCGCGATGCGCTGCGCCGGAACCGGGTCGCGGTCGGCGGGATCGCGTTTGCCGCGCTCGTCGAGGTCGTCCTCTGGCGGCTCTTCCCGGGCGGCGGAGTCTTTCCCTTCAGCGGGCTCGAGTTCGCCGGCGGCGTCGTCTTCTGCGTCGTCTGCCTGGCTCTGACCTGGCGCGTGCCGAGCGCCCACGTCCTGCGCTTCGTCTTCGGCGTGTATCTCGCGGCGCTCGTCACGCTCTATCTCGTCCCGTCCGAGATCGGCGAGAACGTCGACCGGCTGCGCTACGCCGCCATCCCGCTCGTCGTGCTCGTCTTCTCGTTGCGCAACTGGCGGCCGCTCGCGGTGAGCGTCGCGGCCGTCGCCCTCGCCGTCTCCTGGAACGTGACGCCCCTCGCGTGGAGCTACGTGCACGGCCGGACCGACGCGACGACGCGCGCCACCGCCTGGCGGGGCGCGATCTCGTACCTCCACGAGCACCTCGACCCGTCGTATCGCGTCGAGGCCGTCGACACGTCGACGCACTCCGCAGCGGTCTACCTCGCGGACGCGGGGATCCCGCTCGCGCGCGGCTGGTACCGCCAGGACGACTTCCCGCAGAACGAGGTGCTCTACGACAAGCTCGGTCCGCGCGTCTACCTGCAGTGGCTGCACTCGCTCGGTGTCGAGTACGTCGTGCTGCCCGACGCGTCGTTCGACTACAGCTCGCGCGCCGAGGCACGGATCGTGCGGGGCGGCCGCGCAGGTCTGATCGAGGTGTTCCATACGCGCTACATCAGCGTGTACGAGGTGCCGAACGCACGCCCGATGATCACGGGGCCGGGCCGACCGAGCCTGACGGCGCTCACGGCCTCCGGCATCAACGCGGTGCTGCCGCGCGGCGGGACGTATCGCGTCGCCGTGCGCTGGTCGCCGTACTGGCACGCGACGCTCGGCTGCCTGAGCAAGGGCGC
>Ga0070741_10005225_pt1 | contig 29122 bp, 29 predicted proteins | sample Coa_R1_4_FD_66440 | JGI IMG/M metagenome (GOLD analysis project Ga0070741, IMG submission 66440) | Surface soil microbial communities from Centralia Pennsylvania, which are recovering from an underground coalmine fire - Coalmine... | ecosystem: Environmental > Terrestrial > Soil > Unclassified ... | reverse complement strand
GGCTCGCTTCGGCGCCTTGCGGCCGCTCACCTTCGCCAGCGTCTCGATCACACCGCGCATGGTCGTGATCTCGCCGCCGAGCACGTAGGACTCGCCGGCCTTGCCCCTGTCGAGGGCGAGGAGGACGCCCGCCGCCACGTCCTCGACGTGCACCATGTTGAGGCCCAGCTCGGGGAACGCGATCAGGGGCATGCGGCCGGCGAGGAACTGCCTCATCTGCTGGCCGAGCGAGGAGTGGTCGCCCGGCCCGTAGACGGCGGCGGGCTGGACGATCACGCACGGAAGGCCCTCGGCGATGAGCCGCTTGGCCACCATGTGGGCCTCGTACTTCGTCTGCTCGTAGTAGGACGTGAACTCGCGGCCTGGATGCTCGTAGGACTCGTCCACCACCTGGCCCCGCGTGTTGCCGAATGCGGCCACGGTCGAGATGTAGACGACGCGGCCGAGCTTCGCGTCCAGGGCCGCGCCGAGCACGTTCTCGGTCCCGATCACGTTGGCCTCGAACATGGCGGCCCGCTCGCTCTCCGGGATGCCGACCTCGTAGACCGCGGCGCCGTGGATCGCCGCATCGCAGCCCTCCACGGCGGCGCGGATCGCCTCGCGATCCGCCAGCGTCCCGGCGACGAGCTCGCAGCCGAGCGCGCGCAGCGCGCCGCCCTTCCCGGGCGAGCGCACGAGGGCGACCACCTCGTCGCCGCGATCGCGCAGCTTGCGGATCACGTGGCCGCCGATGAAGCCGGTGCCCCCGGTCACGAACACGCGCCGTGCCATACGCGGGCGAGCCTATCCTCTCGGCGTGGGACGGCGCGCCACGATCGCCTGCATCGCGGCAACCGCGTGGCTCGCAGCGTGGCCGGGGGCCGCCCAGGGGTCGCCCGCCTCCCTGGCCGGCGCCCGCAGCTTCGCGTTCGCGATCGGGAGCGGGATGCTCCGCGGCGGGGTCGGCGCCGTGGGCGAGCGGTTCGCGCCGTTCGACGTCGTGGTCGTGGACGGCGAGGAGGCCACCCGCGCGGACGTCGCGGCGATCGCGCGGCACGGAACGGTGGTCCTCGGGTACCTCAGCGTGGGCACGATCGAGCGCTGGCGGTCCTGGTACCCGCTCCTTCGTGCCTACCGGCTGAACCCGGACCGCGACTGGAGCGGCGAGTGGTTCGCCGACGCGAGCCGGCGGGGCTTCCGCCGCGCCCTCCTGCGCCGCATCGCGCCGCGCCTCCTCGCGAAGGGCTTCGACGGCCTCTTCCTCGACAACGTGGACATGGTGGAGACCCGCAACCACCGCGCCCAGCGGCCCGGGATGCGCCACCTCGTGCGCAGGCTCGCGGCGCTCGTCCACGGGGAGGGCGGGCTCCTCTTCGCCCAGAACGGCGCCTGGGCCCTGCGCCGCCTCCGGCTGGCGCGGCTGCTCGACGGCTGGAACCGCGAGGACGTGACGTTCACTTACGACTTCGCCCGCCATCGCTACGCGCGGGTGCGGCCCGGCGCCCACCGCGAAGCGATGCGCGAGCTGCGCCGCATGCGCCGCCGCTTCGGCCTCCTGACGACGGCGACCGACTACACGGCCCGGGCCCGCGGGCGGGCCGCCCGCGCGGCGATCGCCAGCGCCTGCGCGGCTGGCGCGCTGCCGTACGTGAGCGACATCGGGCTCACGCTGCGCCGCCTTCCCGACCCGCCGCTGGCCTGCCCGTAGCGCCGCTGCGCGCGGGCTCGGCGCGCCTACACTGGGTCCGGTGGAGCGTGTCGCAGGCATCCAGAACCCGCGTGCGCGCCAGCGCGCGCTCGCGATCGCCGTCCTGACGGAGCCGCCGCCGGCCGGCGAGGACCCCCTGGCCGAGCTCAAGGAGCTCCTGCGCACGGCGGGGGTGGCGACCGCGGGCGAGATGGTCCAGGTGCGCGAGCGGCCCGACCCGGACCGTTACTTCGGCCGCGGCAAGCTCGGCGAGCTGGCCGCCGCGATCGCCCGGAGCGGCGCCAACCTGGTCGCCTGCGACGACGAGCTGGCGCCGCGCCAAGAGCGGAACCTCGAGGCCGCGCTGGGCGTCCCCGTCATCGACCGCACCGCCGTGATCCTCGACATCTTCGCCGACCACGCCCACACCGCCGAGGGCAAGCTCCAGGTCGAGCTCGCGCAGCTCGAGTACAACCTGGCCCGGATGCGGGGGCTCTGGAGCCACCTCGAGCGGCTCGGAGGCGGGATCGGCACCAGGGGGCCGGGCGAGTCCCAGATCGAGACCGACCGCCGCCTCGCCCGCGACCGCATCGCGCGGCTGCGCCGCCGCCTGGAGCACCTGGAGCGCACGCGGGCGACGATGCGCGCCCGGCGCGAGGCATCGCCGCTGCCGGCGGTCGCCCTGGCCGGCTACACGAACGCCGGCAAGTCCACGCTCCTGAACGCGCTCACGGGCTCGGGCGTCGGCGTGGGGGAGAGGCTCTTCCACACCCTCGACCCGACGACCCGCGCCTTCGAGCACCGCGGGCGCCGCTACCTCGTGACGGACACGGTCGGCTTCATCCGCAAGCTGCCGCACCAGCTCGTGGAGGCGTTCAAGGCGACGCTCGAGGAGACGGTGCACGCCGACCTGATCGTGCACGTGGTGGACGCATCGGAGCCCGCGGCCAGGCGCCGCCAGGCGATGGAGGCGGTCGCCGAGGTCCTGGCGGAGATCGGCGCCGCCGACGCGCCCCGCGTCGTCGCCTACAACAAGGTCGACCTCCTCGACGCCGAGGCGCGGCGCGACCTGCTCGTGGGCTCGGACGCGATCGCGATCTCGGCCGCGACCGGCGAGGGGCTGGGCGAGCTCGGCGACCGCATCGAGGCGGCCTTCGCCGAGCGCCTCGAGGCGGTCGAGCTGCTCGTGCCCTACTCCGCGGGGGCGGCGCTGGCCGAGCTCCACGAGGCCGCCGGGGAGGTGGAGCGCGAGGAGCGCGGCGACGGCGTGCTCGTGCGCGCGCGGGTGCCCGCCGCCCTGGTCCACCGTTTCGCGCAGTTTGCGGCCAACGGCGCCGGCCGCCGGCCCGCGCGCGGCTAGCCTGCGGGCCGTGCGGCTCGCAGTGCGGCTTCTCGCCGAGGGCGCCCGGCTTCCGGCCCGCGCGCACCCGGGCGACGCCGGCCTCGACCTCTTCGCCGCCGAGGCAGCGGAGATCGGGCCGGGCGAGCGGGCGAGCGTGGGCACGGGCATCGCCATCGAGCTGCCCGCCGGCCACGCCGGCCTCGTCCTGCCGCGCTCCGGCCTCGCGGCGCGCCACGGGATCGCCCTGGTCAACGCCCCCGGCCTGATCGACTCCGGCTACCGGGGCGAGGTACGCGTGCTGCTGCTCAACACCGACCGCTCGGAGGCCTTCCGGATCGCGCCCGGGGACCGCATCGCGCAGCTTTTGATCGCCCCCTACGCGGAGGCCGAGCCGGTGGCGGTCGGCGAGCTGGCGGCGAGCGCGCGCGGCGACGGCGGCTTCGGCTCGAGCGGGCGCTAGCCCCTCATCGCCGCCCGGCGGGCGCACTCGTGGGCCGCCTCCTCGAGCCCGTCGTCCAGGGGCTCGAGCTGCGGCTCGGAGCCGTGACCGCGGGCCAGGGCGAGCTGGATCAGGCGGTCGGCGAGCCAGGCGTTCTTCGGCAGCAGGGGGCCGTGCAGGTAGGTCCCGATGACGTTGCCGGCCCGCACGCCCTCGAGCCCGTCGGCCCCGTTGTTGCCGTGCCCGCGCAGGACCCGCCCGAGCGGCATCGCCGCGGGCCCCAGGTAGGTGCGCCCGCCGTGGTTCTCGAAGCCGGCCAGCACCCGCGGCCCGGTGCCGAGGTCCGCCTCGATCGCGACGTTTCCGATCAGGCGCGGGCCGGGCTCGCGCACGGTCTCGAGGTCGGCGAGGCCCAGGCCCTCGATCCGGCGCTCGCCGAGCTGGTAGCTGTGGCCGAGGAGCTGGTAGCCGCCGCAGACGGCCAGGAGCACGGCGCCGTCCGCGGTGGCCGCCGCGATCGCCTCGCGCTTGGTCCGCCGCATGTCCTCGGCCACCAGCGCCTGGTCGCGGTCCTGCCCGCCGCCGATGTAGAGCAGGTCGTGGGCCGATGGGTCGAAGCGCTCGCCGGGGCCCGCCGCGGCGTACGAGAAGCCGATCCCGCGCCATTCGCAGCGGCGGCGCAGGAAGATGATGTTGCCGCGGTCGGCGTAGATGTTCATCTGCTCCGGGTAGAGGGCCAGCAGGCGCAGCTCCATCAGCCGGCCCTCCCGAGCACGACTACGGTCGAGCCGACGTGGCTCTCGCCGGCCGGGACCTCGATCCGCTCCCGGGCCGCGAGCCCGCAGCCGGCCGCCTCCGCCTCCAGCGAGGCCGCGTCCAGCAGGTCGAGGCAGTCGGTGTGGACGCTCTCGCTCAGCTCCCCGGAGGGTGATACGACCTGGCGCAGCCGCCGCACCTCGATCGCGCCCTCGGCGATCGCGGCCCCGAGCGGCAGGCTGGAGTAGACCCATCCGCCTCGCTCGCGCACGTCCGGGAGGGCGTCGCCGGCGCCCGCGATCACGCCCGGCGGAACCCCCTCGATGATCGCCGCGGCGAACTCGCCCCCCGGCGCCAGATGGCGGCGCACGCCGTCGAGCAGCCGGCGACGGCCCGCGGGCCCGCCCAGGAGCTGCACGAGCTGCATGGGCGCGATGATGAGCGGGAAGGCGCCGACGAGATCGAGCTCCCGGCAGTCGGCGCAGACGGTCTCGACCCGGAGGCCGTCGGCTGCCGCGCACGCGGCGAGCTCGCCGAGGAGCTCGGCGTCGTGGTCGAGCGCCCACACGTGGTGGCCTGCGCGGGCCAGCTCGAGGGCGACGCGGCCGGTGCCGCAGCCGAGGTCGAGCACCGGCCCGCCCGCGCGCCCGGCGAGCCGCCGCCAGAGGGCGAGGTCGTCCCGGTAGCCGCCGCACTCGGCATCGTGGAAGGCGACGTGGGCGGAGCCGCTCACGCCCAGAACTCCGGCGCGAGGCCCCGCCCGGCGAGCAGCGTGCGCAGCTCGAGCAGGGCCGTGTAGGTGGGCAGCGCGAAGAGGCGGGCGGGAGCTCCCGCCACGGCGGCGTCGAGCGAGCTGGCGATCCGCTCGTCCACGCGCAGCGCGGCGGCCGGAAGCCCCGCGTACTTCAGCCGCAGCGCCATCTCCGGGGCCCGCGTGCCGGCGCAGGTCACGCTCCGCACGGCGCCCGCGAGGAGCTCGAAGTCGGCGTCCCAGATCCACGAGACATCGCGCCCGTCGGCGATCCGGTCGTTGAGGGCGATCCAGAGGTCGAGCTCGCCGCCGTCGCGGCCCGCCTCGAGCAGCAGCGTGCGCAGCACCTCGTTCGCCCCGGCCGGGTTCTTGATCAGCAGGATGGAGACCGGCTTGCCGGCGACGGCGATCGTCTCGACGCGCCCGAACGCGGCCTTCATCGTCGCGAGCGCCTCGGCGGCGAGCTCGAGCGGCACGCCCAGGCGCGCGCCGGCGGCGACGGCGGCGAGCGCGTTGTAGGCGTTGTAGAGCCCGGGGAGGGGCAGGGTTATGTCAACCTCGCCCGCCGGCCCCCGCACGCGGAGCTCGGATCCGGCCATGCCCCGGAGGCGGATCGCGGTGGCCGCGAAGTCGGGCTCGGGCCGGCCGGCGCCGCAGCTCGGGCACGAGTAATGGCCCAGGTGCCCGACGAAGGCGCGCTCGTAGCTGTAGGGGGCGCCGCAGCGGCGGCAGTGCTTGGCGTCGAAGGCGTGCTGGAGCTCGGGGAGGGCGTGCGCGACGTCCTCGATGCCGAAGTAGGTCACGCCCGGGCGCGGCGCCAGCTCGCGGTCGCGCCCGAGGTCGGCGACGAGCGGGTCGTCGGCGCACAATACGAAGCCGGTCGCGCCCGCCAGCTCCTCGACGAGCGCCGCCCACTCGTCGGCTAGCCGCTCGAGCTCGCCGTAGCGGTCGAGCTGGTCGCGGAAGAGGTTCCCGAGCACGAGCAGCCGCGGGCGGAGCTGGGGGGCGATCCGGCGCAGCCAGGCCTCGTCAACCTCGAAGAGGCCCTCGTCGCCGCGCTGCTCGAGGAGCGCGCTCGCGACGCCCCAGCTCATGTTCGAGCCGGCGCGGTTGTGCACGACGGAGCGCCCGGCCTGGCGCAGGATCGCCGCGATCATCCCGGCCGTGGTCGTCTTCCCGTTGGTGGCGCTCACGATCGTCGAGCCGCGCGCGAGGCGGGCGGCGAGCGCCTCGAGCGCGTCGGGGGCGAGGCGCAGGAGCACGCGCCCCGGCAGCGTGGTGCCGCCGCCGCGGCCGCTGCGGCGGCTGAGCGATCCGACGGCGCGCGCGAGCGCGACCTTCCCTGCCAGGAGCCGGCTCACCGCGGCGGGGCCGCGGGCACGATGACGCCGAGCGCGCGCGGCAGCACGCGCACGGTGGCCGGCAGGTCGGCGACGCGGTCGCCGTCGGCGTAGACCGGGAAGGCCCTGTCGGCCTCGATCCGGACCTCGGCGGCGCGCTCGACGCTCACCTCGGGCAGCTCGACGTGCGTCCCCTTGAACACCTTCGGCAGGTTAGACAGGAACCGGAGCTTGCCCGTGCCGCCCGTCAGCACCACGTCGAGGAGGCCGTCGTCGAGCTCCGCGGCCGGGGCGACGAACATGCCGCCGCCGTAGGCCTTGCTGTTGGCGGCCGCGACCGCGTAGCCGGTGAGCTCCCGCCGCTCGCCGTCGAGGGTCACCGCGAACCGCGCGGGGCGCCACTCGGCGAGCGCGCGGAGCGCGGCGTAGAGGTAGACGAGGTTGCCGCGCACGAGCTTCGTCTCGTTGGCGATGCGGTTGGCCTCGGAGTCGAAGCCGCAGCTCGCGATGCCCAGAAAGCGCCGCCCGTTGACCTCGCCGACGTCGATCGCCCGCGTCCGCCCGCCGGCGAGCACCGCGGCGGCCGCCTCGACCGCGACCGGGATGCCGAGCACGCGGGCGAGGTCGTTGCCGCGGCCCCCGGGCACGATCCCGAGCGGCGCGCCGGTTCCGGCCAGCTCGCCGCCCACCCGGCCGATCAGGCCGTCGCCGCTCATCACCGCGACCGCCTCGCCGCGGCCGGCGGCCGCGCGCGCCTCGGCGACCGCGTGCTCGGCGCTCTCGGTCAGCAGCGTGCGATGGGCGACGCCGTGGGCCCGCAGCGCCAGCTCGAGCCGGCTGCGCTGGCGCAGCGCGCGGCCGCCGCCGGCGGCCGGGTTGACGAGGACGAGGAGGCGGCTGGCGGCGCTCACGGCCGGGCAGGCTATCCGCAGGCCGGTCTAGATTCCCGGCGATGCGCCGCCGCGGGCCGCTAGCGCTCATCGCCCTGATCGCCGTGCCGCTCGCCGCCTGCGGGGGCGGCGGAACGAGCACGGCGACGCAGGCCGCCAGCGGCTGCCGGGACGTGCCGCAGCCGGCGCCGAAGCACGTCCGGCTGAAGCGGCCGAAGCAGACGGTCTCGCGCGCCGCGCACCTGAGGGCCGTCGTCGCCACCACGTGCGGCAGCTTCACGATCGCGCTCGACGCGCGCCGCGCCCCCAGGACCGTCAACTCGTTCGCCTACCTCGCGCGCCGGGGGTTCTACGACGACACGACGTTCCACCGCGTGGTGCCCGGGTTCGTGATCCAGGGCGGCGACCCGCTCGGCAACGGCACCGGCGGGCCCGGCTACTTCGTCGACGAGCCGCCGCCGGAGAGCCTCTCCTACACGCGCGGCACCGTCGCCATGGCCAAGGCGCAGGTCGAGCCGCCGGGGCGCTCGGGGAGCCAGTTCTTCGTCGTCCTTCCCGCCGACGCCGGCCTGCCGCCCGACTACGCGCTCCTGGGCAGGGTGACGCGCGGCTGGGCGACCGTGCGCAGGATCGCGGCGCTGGGCGTTCCCGGGAGCGCCAGCGGCAGGCCCTCGCAGCCGGTCGTGATCCGGCACGTCGCGATCCGCCGGGGCGGCTGAGTGGACGCGCCGGAGCGCTTCGAGGTCGCCGCCGGCGGGCTCACGCTGCGCGGCGAGAGCGCGGGGGAGGGGCCCTCGATGATCCTGCTCCACGGCCTCACGGCGACCCGGGACGTGGTCGTCCACCGCTCCAAGGGGCTGATCCGCGGCGGCCTTCGCCAGGTCGCCTACGACGCGCGCGGCCACGGCGAGTCCGACCCGGCCCCGCCGGGCGCCGGCTACTCGTACGCCGAGCTCGCCGCCGACCTCGCCGCGGTGGCGGAGGCGCAGGCGGCCGGGGGGCCGCTGGTCGCCGTCGGCAACTCGATGGGCGCCCATACGGCGGCCGCCTACGCGCTCGCCCACCCGGATCGGCTCACGGGGCTCGTGCTCGTCGGCCCCGCCTACGCGGGCGCGATCCACGCGGCCGACCTGGAGCGCTGGGACCGCCTCGCGGCGGCGCTCGAGGCGGGCGGCGTGGACGGGTTCTGCGCCGAGGTGGTCCGGGGGCTCGACCCCGCCTGGCGCGAGACGGTGGAGCGCTTCACCCGCGCCCGCATGATGCGGCACCGCGACCTCGCGGCGCAGGCGCGCGCCCTGCGCGAGGTGCCGCGCTCGCGCCCCTTCGGGTCGCTGGCGGAGCTGGAGCGGCTCGAGGTTCCGGCCCTCGTCGTCGCAAGCCGCGACGAGGCGGACCCGCACCATCCCTACGCGGTCGCCGCCGAGTACGCCGAGCGCCTGCCCCGCGCGCGGCTGGTGAGCGAGGAGCCCGGCGATCCGCCGCTCGCCTGGCAGGGAGGGCGCCTGGCGCGCGAGATCCTCGCCTTCTGCGCCGAGCTCGGGTTATGTCAACCGTAGAATTCGCCGCCCGGTGATCGACGACGGGAACGCCATCCACTACGCCGCCGTGGAGCGCGGCACCCCCGTCTACTCCGCCGACGGCGCGGTGGTCGGCAAGGTCGAGGCGGTGGTGGACAACTACCGCGAGCACATCCTCGACGGCTTCGTGATCGAGACCCCGGACGGGGAGCTGCGCTTCGTGGACGCCCCCGAGGTCGCGCGCACCGCCGAGCGGGGCGTCACGCTCACGCTCAGCGCCGCCGAGGCGGCGGCGCTGCGGCCGCCGGAGCGCGGCCCGCGCGAGTACAGGCTCCGGCGCGGCCCCCTGGCGCGCGTCCTGGGGAGCTGGAAGCGCCGCTAGCGCGCGTGCGCGGGTCTACATAAGCGCGGTTATCGAGCGTTGCCGGCGGCGGGCAGCGGGCAGGCGACCCCGGTCCCCTTGAGGCCGCAGTAGCCGCCGGGGACCTTGTGGAGGTACTGCTGGTGGTACTCCTCGGCGTAGTAGAAGGGCCCTGCGGGCGCGATCTCGGTCGTCACCGGCCCGAGCCCCCGCTCGCGCAGGGCCGCGTCGTAGGCCGCGCGGGCCCGCTCCGCCTGCTCGCGCTGCGAGTCGCTGGCCGTGAAGATCGCCGAGCGGTACTGGGTGCCGACGTCGTTGCCCTGGCGCATGCCCTGGGTCGGATCGTGCTCCTCGAAGAAGGTCCGCAGGAGGTCTACATAACTCAGGCGCCCCGGGTCGAAGGCGACGAGCACCGTCTCGGCGTGGCCGGTCCGGCCCGTGCACACCTCCTCGTAGGTCGGGTTCGGCGTGTAGCCGCCCTGGTAGCCGACGGCCGTCGTGTAGACGCCGTCGAGGCGCCAGAACAGGCGCTCGGCGCCCCAGAAGCAGCCGAGCGCGAAGTAGGCGACCTCGATCCCGTCCGGGAAGGGCGGCTTGATCGGCGTGCCGAGCACGGCGTGGCGCTCGGGGACGGCGAAGGCGGGCGCGTCCCGGCCCGGCAGGGCCTCTCCGGGGGCCGGCATCTCGGGGTGCTTGAGCAGCCGCTCGAACAGCATCTCGCCACCCAGCCTACCGCGCCCCCGCGGCGGCTCAGTTCACCGAGGGATCGGCCGGCATCCGCGCAAGGAGCGCGAACTGGCCGCCCTTGCGGGCGAGGACGTCGTTCCAGAGGTGCTCCGGGTCCTCGGGGAAGAGCTCGCTCGGGATCGGCGGCTCGACGATCCAGGCGTCCTCCTCGAGCTCCGCCTCGAGCTGGCCGGCGCCCCAGCCCGAGTAGCCGGCGTAGACGCGGCCCCGGCGCACGCTCGCCGCCAGCTCGGCGAGGTCCACGTCGGCGGAGGCGAGGCCGACGTCCGCGGTGACGATCCAGGCCGCCGCGTCGAGGTCGGCGAACTCAGCCAGCAGCACCAGGGCCTCGGGCTGGACCGGGCCGCCGACGTAGACGGGCGCCTCCTCCCCCGCGACGTCGGCGAGGTCGGGCACCACGTCGGCGACGAGCGCCTCCGAGGGGCGGTTGAGGACGATCCCCATCGCGCCGTCCTCGTTGTGCTCGGTGACGAGCACGACGGTGCGGAAGAAGTTCGGGTCGAGGAGCGCCGGCGAGGCGATCAGGAGCTTCCCGCGCAGCGATTCCAGCGATCCCTCCATGTTCACCTCATTCTCTACCCTGAACGCGTGGCCGTGATCGAAGTTAGCGAGCGCGACTTCGAGGAGCGCGTGATCGAGCGCTCCCGGGAGCTGCCCGTGATCGTGGATTTCTGGGCCGAGTGGTGCGGCCCCTGCCGCGTGCTGGGCCCGGTGCTGGAGGCGGCGGTCGCGGCCCACGCGGGCGAGCTCGAGCTGGCCAAGGTGAACACGGACGAGAACCCGCTGCTCGCGCAGGCGTTCGGGATCCGCGGCATCCCGGCCGTCAAGGCCTTCCGCGACGGCCGCGTCGTCGCCGAGTTCACCGGGGCGATCCCGCGCCCCCAGGTCGAGGAGTTCTGCGCCCGCCTCGTGCCCTCGCCGGCCGAGCGCCTCGCCGCCCAGGGCGGCGAGGAGAACCTCCGGCGGGCGCTCGAGCTCGACCCGCGGAACGCGGTGGCCCGCCGCGAGCTGGGCCGGCTGTTGCTGCGCCGCGGCGAGCCCGCCGAGGCCGCCGAGCTCCTCGCCGAGGCCGACGGCGCCGGCGATTTCATCGCCGACGGGCTTGCGGCGCGGGCGCAACTCGAGCTCGCGGGCCCCGACGGGCTCGCCGAGGCATTCTCGGCCTGGGACGACGGCGACGCGGAGGGCGCCCTCGAGCGGCTCCAGGAGGCGATCGCGGGCGAGGGCGACCCGGAGCGGCGCGACCTCCTCCGCCGGGCCATGGTCGCGATCTTCACCGAGCTCGGCCCCGCCCACCCGCTGGCGCGCGAGCATCGGCGCCGCCTGGCGATGACCCTGAGCTGAGCGGCCGTGGCCGGGGACCCGTCATCGGGCGTTGGACTGGTCACGGCGCTCGGAGCGGGGGTCGTCTCCTTCCTCTCGCCCTGCGTCCTGCCGCTCGTGCCCGGCTACATCTCCGCGGTCACGGGCGTCCAGGTCGGCGAGCTCGAGCGCGCCGACTGGCGGCGGGTCCTCGTCCCGAGCCTCCTCTTCGTCGCCTCGTTCTCGGCGATCTTCATCCTGCTCGGCCTCACCTCCACGGCCCTCGGCCAAGCGCTCCACGAGCACCAGGCGGCGCTGACCAAGGCCGCCGGCGCGGTCATGATCGCGCTCGGCGCGTTCTTCATCGCGACCCTGTTCGTCGTGCGCCTGAACCGCGAGTGGCACCTGCACGCGCTGATGGCGCGCGCGGGCAAGGGCGGCGCGATCGTCACGGGCGCCGCCTTCGCGATCGCCTGGACGCCGTGCATCGGGCCGACGCTGGGCGCGATCCTGACGCTCGCAGCGTCCTCCGGCTCGGCGCTTCGCGGCGCGACGCTTCTGGCGGTCTACTCGGCCGGACTCGCGATCCCGTTCGTGCTGACTGCGCTCGCGTTCAACCGGATGACGACCGCATTCGGCGTCGTCAAGCGCCACTACTGGCTGATCGTGTCGGCGGGCGGCGCGATCCTGATCGCCACCGGCGTGCTCGTCCTGACCGGGGGCTTCACCGAGCTGAACACCCAGGTCCAGCGCTGGACCGCCGACCTGGGCATCAACCCCTGACTAGCGCTGGACCTCGATCCAGGTGCCGACGGCCTCCGTCTCCTCGAGCCCCTCGCCCGCGCCCTCGCGGGAGCAGACGATGCGGAAGCGCCCGGTGCCGATCGCGGGGTCGCCCACGATCGGCAGGCCCCGGATCTCGTCCCAGCCGAGGCGCTCGACCTCGAAGGGGTTCATCCGCACCTCGCTCGCCGGGTAGGGGCAGTTGGCGTTGTGCTGGTCGATGGCCCTGGCGATGGCCTCGAGGTTCTTCGCCTGCGAGGAGCTCACGCGCCCAATCTAGCGCCCGCCGTCTGCGAAGATTCGGGCGTGGCGCACGGCGACCGGCTCAGCGGGCTCGACAGCTCATTCCTTCACCTCGAGCGCGGGCCGGCCCACATGCACGTGGCGTCGCTCGCGATCTTCGAGGGCCCGGCGCCCAGCCACGAGGAGTTCCAGGCCCACATCGCCTCGCGGCTCCACCTCGTCCCGCGATTCCGCCAGAAGCTCCACTTCGTGCCCCTCGGGCAGGGGCGCCCCGTCTGGGTGGACGACCCGCACCTGAACCTCGACTACCACGTCCGCCACACCGCGCTCCCCAGCCCGGGCACCGAGCGCCAGCTCCGCACGCTGGCGGCGCGGATCTTCTCGCAGCGCCTCGACCGCACCAAGCCCGTCTGGGAGCTCTGGCTCGTCGACGGCGTCCGGGGCGGGCGCTTCGCGGTCATCGGCAAGAGCCACCACTGCCTCGTGGACGGCGTGTCGGGGGTTGACATAACAACGGTCCTCTTCGACCTCGAGCGCCAGCCCCGCCGCGACGGCGAGCCGGAGCCCTGGGTGCCCGGCCCGGAGCCGACCTCGGCCCAGCTGCTGGGCGAGGCGCTGCTCGAGCGCGCGACCAGCCCGCGCGAGATCGCGCGCGGGGTGCGGGCGCTCTTCCGCGGGCCCCGGGCGGCCGCCGGCTCGGCCCTGGAGGCCGCGGCCGCCGCGGGCGCCTTCGCCAGGGTGGGATTCGCCGCCCCGGCCTCACCCCTCAACGTGGACATCGGCCCCTACCGCCGGCTCGCGACCGTCCAGGCCAGCCTCGCGGACGCCAAGGCGGTGAAGGACGCGCTCGGCGGCACCGTCAACGACGTGGTCCTGGCGGCCGTCGCGGGGGCGCTGGGGCGCTTCCTGCGGCGCCGCGGTCACGACACCGAAGGGCTCGAGCTGCGGGCGATGGTGCCGATCAGCGTGCGGGCGCCGGAGGAGCACGGCGCCCTCGGGAACCGGGTCTCGGCCTTCATGGCCCCGCTTCCCGTCTGGTGCGAGGACCCGGTGAAGCGCCTGCACGCGGTGAGCGAGACGATGGGCGATCTCAAGCAGTCGCGCCAGGCGGTCGGCGCCAGCCTGCTGACCGAGCTCGCGGACTTCGCCCCCGCGACCATCGTCGGCCAGGCGGCGCGGCTGCAGGCGCGCCAGCGGGCCTTCAACCTCGTGGTCACCAACATCCCGGGCCCGCAGGTGCCGCTCTACGTGCTCGGCCGCCAGCTCGAGGCGATCTACCCGATGGTCCCGCTCGCCAAGCGCCAGGCGGTCTGCTTCGGCGTCATGAGCTACGACGGGAAGCTCGACTTCGGCCTCGTCGGCGACTACGACGCGATGGCCGACCTCGACGCGCTCGCCGATGACCTGCGCGCGTCCCTCGACGAGCTCGTCGCCGCCGCGGCCCGCGAGGGGGCCGGCGCCCGGCGGGGCCGCGGCGCGCGGCGCTTCGCCCCCCGCCCCGGACAGCGCGTCGTCTAGCTGGTAGGGTCCGCCCGCGGGGTCGTGCAGGGCTGGGGCCCCGGCTCTATCGGCAAACGGGTGCGCGGCCCCTCCGCGCGGAAAGGATCCCCATGAACAGATCGCGCAGGGCCGCCTTCGGGGCTGCGCTTCTCGCCGCCTGCCTCGGCACCGGCCTGATCGCGGGCGCGAGCGCCTCGGCATCGCGCGGCGACGCGAAGGCAGGCACCAAGACGGCCACCTTCGAGGGCGGGTTCAGGAACCTCCGCCTCGTCGCTCCACACCAGATCAGGTCGGGCGCCACGCTCGAGATCGTGAACGACACCGACCCGAACAAGATCGGCCCCCACACGTTCTCGCTGGTGCAGCGGCACGTCGAGCCTAAGACCGACGCCGAGCAGCGCAAGTGCGAGCACTTCCGGCTGATCTGCCGGGAGATCGGGAAGTGGCACCATGCCGACCCCGAGACGGGAACGGTCGGCGTCAACCCGGTCCACGCCGGCCACGCGGGCTGGAACCGCAAGGGCAACTTCGACCACGAGGGCGACTCCTGGTTCACGGACCAGAAGGGCCAGACCTTCTCCCAGGAGGTGACGGCCAAGCCCGGCAGGACCCTGTGGTTCGTCTGCGCGGTCCATCCCTGGCTGCAGGGGAAGATCCGCGTCGTCCGCTGAGGCGGGCACGAGCGGCCGCCGGCTGACCCGCCGCGGCCTGCTGGCGGCCGGGGGCGCAGGCGCGCTGGCGCTCGCGCTCCCGGCCCGGCCCCGCCGCGCGAGCCTCTCGGCGCTCGAGGCGCTGGCCTCCACGCGGGAGCGCTTCGCGGCCCCCCTGCCGATCCCGAGGGTCCTCACCGGCTCCGACATCACGATCCCGATCCGGCCCGCCAGGATCGCGATCCTGCCCGGCCGGCGCACCCGCATGTGGACGTACGGGGGCAGCTTCCCGGGGCCCACGATCCGCCGCCCGGCGGGAGCGGAGACCCGCGTCACCTTCAGGCACGAGCTGCCGGCCGCGGCGGGCGAGCTCAGCGTCCACCTGCACGGCGGCCACACCCCCTCCGCCGACGACGGCCAGCCCGGGCCGCCGCCGGCCGGCGAGTCGCTCTACTGCCAGGTGGCCGCCGATCCCGGCGGCGATACGGGCGCCGGGCTCCTGATCGCGCCCGGCGAAAGCCGCCGCTACACCTACCCGCTCACGGAGGACGGCGCCGATCCCGAGCGAGCCGCCTTCCAGTGGTACCACGACCACCGCTGCAGCCTGACCGCCCGCAACGTCTGGCGCGGCCTCGCCGGCATGTTCATCATCGACGACGACGTCGAGCGCGCGCTGCCGCTGCCCCGCGGCGGCCGCGACATCCCGCTGATGATCGCCGACAGGACGTTCGACCGCCACAACCAGCTCACGAACCCGTTTGGGGCGGGCGGCCACCCGCCGGACGACGGCGTCAGCGGCCGCCGCGTGCTCGTGAACGGCGCCCACCGCCCCCATCACGCGGTGGACGCCTGCCGCTACCGGCTGCGGATCCTGAACGCCTCGCACTTCCGCTCCTACAACCTCGAGCTCTCGAACGGCCGCCCCCTGACCCAGATCGCCGGCGACAGCGGGCTCCTGCCGGCGCCCGTCGAGCGCCGCCGCATCCTCGTCGGCCCCGCCGAGCGCGTCGAGGTCGTGGCCGACTTCGGCCACGACGCGGGGCGCTCGGTGGTGCTCCGGAGCGTGCGCACCGAGCGTGGAAAGACGCTCGCCGGCCTCGCCCACCAGGGGCCGCTCATGCAGTTCCGCGTCGGCGCGCGCCCCGCCGACCCGCCGCCGCCGGTCCCGGGCTCGCTCCGCCCGCTGCCGGACTGGGCGGTGAGCGCTCCCACCGCGCCCGAGCACACCTGGAGGATCACCGTCTCCAAGGGCTTCTTCCCCAAGTGGCTGATCAACGGCAAGCCCTTCGACCCCACGCGCGTGGACGCGTCGCTGACGCGCGGCCAGGCGCACGCGTGGCGGGTGGAGAACGCGACCGGGGTCGCGCACATGTTCCACATCCACAGCACCGACTGGCTGCTGCTCTCCCGCAACGGCCGCCGGCCGCCCCCGTGGGAGCGCTGCCTCAAGGAGACCTACCGGGTGGACCCGGGCGACGAGCTCGTGCTCGCGGGCTACCCCACCGACTTCACGGGCAGGTTCGTCGTCCACTGCCACATGCTCGACCACGAGGACCACGGCCTGATGGCGCAGTTCGAGGTCGTCTAGCCCGCCCCGCTCCCCCGCGATTGACGACTTTTCCCTGCCATGGCGCGGAGAAGTCGTCAGCGGCGGTTTAGCCGCGCAGACAAAGCCGGGCGCGAAATCCTGTACACGCGGCCAATGAAGGCCCCGCGGCCCTCCCCCACCATGGCCGCATGCTCTCCCTCGCGACCACCAGCCTGCAGGACGTAAGCAACGCCGTCAGCTCGACGAGCCTCGCCCTCGACACGCTCTGGGTGATCGTCGCCGCGGTCCTCGTCATGTTCATGCAGGCCGGGTTCGCCTTCCTCGAGATGGGCTTCTCGCGCCAGAAGAACGTCGGCACCGTGGTCGCGAAGGTGCTGATGAACTTCTCGATCTGCGCGGTCGTGTTCTGGGCGGTGGGCTTCGCCTTCGGCTTCGGCAAGGGCGGCTCGATCCTCGGCTACACCGGCTTCGCCCTCCACTACTCGGACCCGGCCAAGGACTTCCCCGGCCTCGCCTTCTCCGACGTCGGGATCTCGGCCAAGTGGTGGTTCGAGTTCGTCTTCTGCGCCGTCTCGCTGGCGGTCGTCTGGGGCACGACCCTGGAGCGGATCAAGTTCGGCGTCTACGCGATCTACGCGGTCGTGTTCTCGGCGATCATCTACCCGCTGATCGCCCACTGGCTGTTCTCCGGCGGCTGGCTCGCGGCGAGCCTCGGCTCCCAGGACTTCGCCGGCTCCACGGTCGTCCACCTGACCGGGGCGACGGGCGCCTTGGCGGTCCTGCTCCTGCTCGGCCCGCGGCGCGGCAAGTACGGGCCCGACGGCAAGCCCAACGTGATCCCGGGCCACTCGATGCCGTTCGTCGGCCTCGCCACCTTCATCCTCTGGTTCGGCTGGTTCGGCTTCAACCCGGGCTCGACGCTGAGCGCGCTGAGCTCGACCGGCGAGGCCGGGAACATCCGCTTCGCCGACATCGTGGTGGTGACGAACATCGCCGCCGCCTGCGGGGTCATCGGCGCGCTGGCGACGATCTGGCTGCGCACCCGCAAGCCCGACATCGGCATGGCCTGCAACGGCGCGATCGCCGCGCTCGTCGCGATCACGGCCCCGTCCGGGTACGTGAACCCGTGGGCGGCGACGATCATCGGCTTCGTCGCGGGCGTCATCGTCGTGCTCGGGGTCCTCGCGATCGACAAGGTCCTCGACGACCCGGTCGGCGCGCTCTCGGCCCACGGGCTCGCCGGGATCTGGGGCACGCTCGCCTGCGGCCTCTTCACCGATCCGACGCTCGCCGAGCTGAACGGCGTCGGCCAGGGCGGCTTCTTCTACACGGGCAGCCTGCACCAGCTCTGGGCCCAGGCGGTCGCGGTCGCGGCCTCGTTCGCGACGGTGTTCGCGATCAGCTTCGTGACCTTCTTCGCCATCAAGGCGACGATCGGGCTGCGGGTCCGGCCCGACGAGGAGAGCTACGGCCTCGACATGGCCGAGCACGGGATGTGGGGCTACCCGGAGCAGTTCATGCCGGTGCCGGGCTACGAGTACCACCAGCCGGCCCCGCCGGCCGGACGGCGCCCGCCGCGGCCGGCGCCGATCGGGCTCGGGGCCGCGGAGGCATCGCCGTGAGGGCGGCGGTCGCAGTCGAACAGCGGGAGCGGAGGAAATGAGCGAAGCGAGCATCTGCAAGATCGAGGCGATCATCCGCTACGAGCGCCTGCAGGAGGTGCAGGACGCGCTCGACGAGATCGGGGTCAGCGGCCTCAACGTGACCGAGGTCAAGGGCTGCGGGCGCCAGAAGGGCTACACCGAGCACTACCGGGGCTCGACCGCGAACATCAGCCTGCTGCCGAAGCTCAAGGTCGAGAGCGTGGTGCCGGCGGACATCGCCGAGCGCGCCGTCGAGGCGATCGTCGCCGCCGCCTACACGGGCGAGACCGGCGACGGCCTGATCTTCGTGCTGCCCGTGACCGAGGTGGTGCGGATCCGCACCGGCGAGCGCGGCGTGGAGACGATCCGCCACGAGACCCCCGCGGGGTGGGGCTACTAGGGGCGATGGGCCTGCTGAGCTGGGCCAAGCGCGTCGCCACCGACCAGACCGGTGGCCACGAGCCGGTGCCGCTCGAGATCGAGCGCGTCCCCGGCGTCGCGGTCGAGCTGGGCGCGAAGGGCGCGCCGGACGTGCCGCTCTACGTGCTGCGCGTGGGCGTCAGGAGCGGCTTCGGCGGCACGCGCGCGGGCCTGCCGGTCTACCGCCGCGCCAACGACTCCCCGCATCCGATCCTCAAGGAGATCTACCACTGCGAGGTCGCCGGGAAGGTCGTCGAGGCGGCCAACATCTACGCGCTGCGCGCGAAGGTCCAGCGGGAGCTCGACGTGATCGCCCCCGCCCACTCGCTGCCGCTCTGCTACTTCCGCGCCCCGCGCTTCGACTACTCGCTGCCGGTCCACTCCGAGGGCGGCCACCTCGTCTGCCCCGTCCTCGCCGGTCCCGCGATCAAGGCCAGCAGCCTCAGCGAGCTGCGCGAGCCGGTGGTGGCGCACCTGCGCGCGGCCGGGTACCTGGCGGGCGACGAGGAGCCCGAGCTGCTCGTCCTGCGGCCCTCCGACCTGCGCCTCGTGCCGCCGGCCGCGTGCCTGCGCTCGCTCGAGTCGCCCACCCTGTGGATGCCCGCCGTCGAGGGGACGGCGCCCGACGGGGCGGTCATCGGGCTGCTCACGCACGCGGCGGAGCTCACGGCCGGGCGCCGCCGCTCGCGCCTGCCGGAGCCGGACCACCCGCCCTCGGCTCCCGACGTGACCGGGCTCCTGCGCCACCTGGGCGCCGAGCTTTTGCGGGCCGGACGCATCGCCAACCCGTGGACGCTCTACGCGGCCGACGTGCGGCCCGAGATCTGGGCCCGCACGGAGGACCTGACGGACCCGACCGGGTTCGTCCTCGTCGCCCACCTGGAGGACGTCGACGGAGACGCACGCCTCGAGGTGCCCGTGCGGCACACGGCGGCGGGCGAGGCGGTGGGCGCGATCCGCGAGGCCGCGATCTCCGTCTTTTTGGCCGGCGACCAGGAAGCGCTCGCTGCCGTGATCGGCCGCTACCTCGTGAGCTGCGGCTTTCTGCGCGACGCGGGCGACCTGCGCGCAGAGGCCGTCCGGGCGGCCCCGGCGGAGCGGCTCGACCCGGATGCGATCTGGACCCAACGCGACTTCACCAGCGAGATCCGACCACCACAGGAGGTTCAACCCACATGACCGTAGCGCTGATCGTCGCCGGCTCAGTCGTCGCCGGCCTGCTGCTGATCGCGTTCATCGTCTGGGCCCACCAGTACACGAAGGTGGGGCCGAACGAGGTTCTGATCATCTCGGGACGGCGGCCCCGCAAGGGGCCCGGCGGCCGCGCCGTCGGCTACCGCATCGTCCGCGGCGGCGGCACGTACGTGCGCCCGTTCCGGGAGAAGGTGCAGCGGCTCTCGCTGGAGCTGATGCAGTTCGACGTGCGCACGGGCGAGACCTACTCGATGCACGGCGTGCCGGTCCAGGTTGACGGCGTGTGCATGGTGAAGGTGGACCCCTCCGACGAGGGGATCCAGCTCGCCGCCGAGGAGTTCCTCTCGCGCGGGCGCGACGAGATCGCCCGCACCGCCCAGCAGGCGGTGGAGGGGCACCTGCGGGCGGCCGTGGGCGCGCACTCGATCGAGGACGTCTACCGCGAGCGCGCCAAGCTCGTCGCCGCCACCAGGGAGCTGGCGCAGCCGGACCTGTCGCGGATGGGGCTCGAGATCGTCTCGCTCACGATCCGCCAGATCGCCGACAAGCAGGGCTACCTGGAGGCGCTCGGGCGCCCACGCACCGCCCAGGTCAAGCGGGACGCCGTGCGCGGCGAGGCCGAGGCCGAGCGCGAGGCCAAGGCGGCGCGCTACGCGGCCGACATCGCGATCGAGGAGTCGCGGCGCGACTACGAGGTCAAGAAGGCCTCGTTCAAGGAGGAGGGCGTCCGCGCCGCCGCCCAGGCCGAGCTCGCCTACGACCTGCAGCGCGCGATCACCCAGCAGGAGGTGCGGGCGCAGGAGCTCCAGGTCGAGATCGTGGAGCGCCAGAAGGCGATCGAGCTGATGGAGGCCGAGGTGCGCCGGCGCATGAACGAGCTCGAGGCCGAGGTGCTGGAGCCGGCGAAGGCCGAGGCGCGCAAGATCGAGGCCCTCGCCGAGGCGCGCCGCGAGGAGCTCGCCGCCCAGGGCGCCGGCGAGGCCGATGCCGTGCGGCTGCGCGGCATGGCCGAGGCGGAGACGATGGCCGCGAAGGCCAACGCCTGGGCCAGCTACAACGACGCGGCGATCGCCGACCGCCTGCTCTCGATCCTCCCGCAGCTCGCCGCCGCGGTCTCCGAGCCGCTGGCGAAGACGGAGAAGATCGTCATGGTCAACGGCGGCAACGGCGACGGGGTCGGCGCCCATCGCGTCACGCGCGACGTGACCCGGATCGTCTCCGAGCTCCCCGAGCTTTTGGAGGCGCTCACCGGCAAGCGCCTCGACGAGCTCGTGAAGGCGCTTCCGCGCACCCGCGACGGGGAGGCGGGCTGATGGCCGGCCTCGGCACCGCCCCCGGCGCCGCGCGCCCGAAGCCGCGGGAGATCCGCGCCTGGGCCGACACCACGGAGCCCGAGCCGGCGCAGGTCCTGGCGTTCGCCCGCGACCACGGGGCCAGGATGGTGGACTTCAAGTTCACCGACCTGCCGGGAACCTGGCAGCACGTCACCCTGTCGGTCCACGCGCTCGACGAGGGCTCGTTCGAGGAGGGGCTCGGCTTCGACGGCTCCTCGATCCGCGGCTTCCAGGAGATCTCCGAGTCGGACATGATCCTGATCCCCGACCCGGCGACCGCGGTGCTGGACCCGTTCCACGAGCACCCGACGGTCTCGATCATCTGCAACATCTTCGACCCCATCACCCGGGAGCCCTACACCCGGGATCCCCGGTACGTGGCGCAGAAGGCGGAGGGCTACCTCCTCGAGACCGGGATCGCGGACACCTGCTACATGGGGCCGGAGGCCGAGTTCTTCATCTTCGATCACGTCGCCTTCGACCAGACGACCAACCGCGCCTTCTACGAGGTGGACTCGGCGCAGGGATTCTGGAACCGCGGCGCGGGCTTCGGCCAGGCGCGGATGAACGGCGACGGCCGCAACCTCGGCTTCACGCTGCGCCCGCAGGAGGGCTACTTCCCCGCGCCGCCCTCCGACACGCACTCGGACCTGCGCGGCCGCATGGTCGTGGTCCTCGAGGAGATGGGGATCCCCTGCGAGTTCCACCACCACGAGGTCTCGGCGGGGGGGCAGGCGGAGATCGACCTGCACTTCGACCGCCTGCTGCGCATGGGCGACCGCCTCCAGGCCTACAAGTACGTGGTCAAGAACGTCGCCGCGCAGGCCGGCAAGTCGGCCACCTTCATGCCCAAGCCCCTGTTCGAGGAGAACGGCTCCGGCATGCACGTGCACCAGTCGCTCTTCCTCGGCGACGAGAACGTGATGTTCGACTTCAACGGCTACGGGCAGCTCTCGCGCGAGGCGCTCAACTACATCGGCGGGATCCTCGCCCACGGGCGCGCGCTGATGGCCTTCTGCGCCCCGACCACGAACTCCTACCGCCGCCTCACCCCCGGCTACGAGGCGCCCGTCAACCTCGTCTACAGCCAGCGCAACCGCTCCGCGGCCTGCCGGATCCCGGTCTACTCGCCCGCCCCGAAGGCGAAGCGGATCGAGTTCCGGCCCCCGGACCCGACCGCCAACCCCTACCTCGCCTTCTCGGCGATGATGATGGCCGGCCTCGACGGGATCCAGAAGCGGATCGACCCGGGGATGCCGGTCGACAAGGACCTCTTCGAGCTGCCGCCGGAGGAGCTCGAGGCGATACCGAGCGTGCCCGCTTCCCTCGACGAGGCGCTCGACGCGCTCGAGGCCGATCACGAGTTCCTGCTCGCCGGCGGCGTCTTCACGCCCGACCTCATCGAGACCTGGATCGAGTACAAGCGCCGCGAGGAGTGCGACCCGGTGCGCCTGCGCCCGCACCCCTGGGAGTTCGCCCTCTACTACGACGTCTGAGCCCGTCGCTGAGCTAAAAAGGGCGGCATGCACAGGGTTGCGACGGCGGCGGCCGCGCTCGTGGCGGCGGGCGCCCTCGCCTCGTGCGGCGGGGGCGGCGAGCCGCGGGGCGGGCTCGGGCAGGCGCACCGGCCGGGGTACGCGCGGCCGGTGGCGCACCATCCCTCCCACCGCGCCCGGCCGCACCGCAACGAGCGCCCGCGCCACCGCCCGCACCATCGCCGCCAGCGACCGCAGCCCGCCGGCGCCGCGAGCGTCTGCCCGGCGCCGTCCCGCGTGCTGGCCGGCGTGTACCACCCCTCGCGGCTGGCCGTGCGCGACCCCTGCCGCCGGGTGAGCGGCGTCGTCGTCAGCGCGACGCCGGAGGAGGACGGCGACCTCCACTTCGACGTGCGGCTCGATCCCGCCTATCGCGGGATGCTGATGGCCAACAACTACCGCTACCAGCACGGCGCGCTCGTGGTCGAGCTGATGCCGCGCGACCACGGGCACCTGCCGGCGCCGTCGGTGGGCGACCGCGTCGTCGTCATCGGCGCCTACGTGGACGACACCGCCCATAGCTGGGCCGAGATCCACCCCGTCTTCGGCCTCAGCATCAACGGCGGCCCGCTGCACTCGAGCGGCCCGCGCTTCGGGGGCAGCCCGCCGGGCGCCTACTCGGACGAGGCGCTCGCGTCCTGCCGCACCGCCGCCGGCCGCCGCTGCCGGGGCTACGGCGGCTCCTATTACGGCGCGCCGGCGGGAGGCGAGGAGTCCTCGGTGGCGGGCGGCGGGGGCGGCGGCTTCGCCGACCGCGACTGCTCGGACTTCGCGACCCAGGAGCAGGCCCAGCGCTACTTCGAGGCCCACGGCGGCCCCGACCGCGACCCCTCGGGCCTCGACGCCGACGGCGACGGGGTGGCGTGCGAGACGCTTCCCCGCTGAGCGCCTCCCCGGGGGCGGCGCGCCGGGCCCCGGGGTTCGACCGTGCGTGCCGGCCAGGCGCGTTCTCGTCCCGCTTCTCGTGATCGCGGCGCTCGCCGCCTTCGCGGTGGCCCCCGGCGGATCCGGCCGCGAGGAGCCGCGGCGCTGCGCGCTCGAAGCGCTTCCGTTCGAGGACGGGTCGGCGCGGCTCTGGTGCGGCGGGGCGCCGATCGGCGCGGTCGACGCCGAGACGGGCCGCGTGCGCCTGCGCCGCGGGCGCTGATCCGCCGCGGCGCCGGGAGGGCGCCGGCATGCGGCAGACTGGGGGCATGGCGCGAGGAACGCAACGTATCCGCGTGGCGCTGGCGCAGGTGAACACGACGGTCGGCGACCTGGAGGGCAACGCCGCCCTCGTTCGCGACTGGGTCGCCAAGGCCCGCGACGCCGGGGCCCAGCTCGTCGTCTTCCCGGAGCAGACGCTCACCGGGTACCCGGCCGAGGACCTCTGGCTCAAGCCGCACTTCGTCGAGCGCGCGGCGGCGCGGCTGGGCGAGATCGCCGCTGCCGTGGAGGGGATCGTGGCGCTCGTCGGCTTCCCCGAGCCGGCCGCGGGGCACCCGTACAACTCGGTGGCCGTCCTCGCCGACGGCGCGGTCCAGGCCGCCTATCGCAAGCTGCTCTTGCCCAACTACGGGGTCTTCGACGAGCGCCGCTATTTCGAGCCCGGGGAGTCCCCCGCGGCGATCGAGCTGAACGGGGTCCGCGTCGGGCTCACGATCTGCGAGGACATCTGGTTCCCGGGCGCCCCCGCGTCCGCGGAGGCGAGCGGCGGCGCGGCGCTGATCGTGAACCCCTCCGCCTCGCCGTACCACCACGGCAAGGGCCTGGCGCGCGAGGACATGATCCGGACGCGGGCGCGGGAGACCGGAGCCGCGTTCGCCGTCTGCAACCTGGTCGGCGGCCAGGACGAGCTGGTCTTCGACGGCCACAGCGTCGTCGTCTCGGCCGGCGGCGAGACGCTCGCGCGGGCGCCCCAGTTCCGCGAGGCGCTCCTGGTCTGCGACCTCGAGCTAGCGCCGCGCGAGCGGCGCTCGGAGCTCGAGGTGCTCTGGAGCGGTCAGCTCCCCGCGCCGGGCGGGCGCGCGGAGCCCGTGGTCCACCCCACGCTCGAGCCCGAGGAGGCCGAGATCTACGCGGCGCTCGAGCTCGGCCTCCGCGACTACGTGGCCAAGAACGGCTTCGAGCGGGTGCTGGTGGCGGTCTCGGGCGGGATCGACTCCGCGCTCGTGGCCACGATCGCCGCGGACGCGCTGGGTCCCGAGCGGGTCCTCTGCGTGATCATGCCGTCCCCCCACTCGAGCGAGGAGACGCAGGCCGACGCGCGCCAGATCGCTCGCAACCTGGGGGCGGAGGCGATCGAGATCCCGATCGAGGGCATCATGCGCGCTTACGAGGAGGCGCTCGCGCCCGGCGACGGCGCGCGGCCGGGCGCAGGCGAGCACGGCGTCGAGGTCGGCACCGGCGGCCCCAGCCCGGCCGCTGCCCTGGCCGCGGAGAACGTGCAGGCGCGGATCCGCGGGAACCTGATGATGGCGCTCTCGAACCGCTACGGCTGGCTCGTGCTGACGACCGGCAACAAGAGCGAGATGTCGGTCGGCTACGCCACGCTGTACGGCGACATGGCGGGCGGCTTCGCGGTGATCAAGGACGTGCCCAAGACGCTGGTCTACCGGCTCGCCCGCTACCGCAACGGGCTCTCCGACCCGCCCCCGATCCCGGCCTCTGTGCTCGAGCGCGCCCCGTCCGCCGAGCTCCGGCCCGGCCAGCGCGACGAGGACTCGCTGCCGCCCTACGAGCTGCTGGACCGCATCCTGGCGGCCTACGTCGAGGACGATCGCTCGCTCGAGGAGATCGTGGGCGACGGCATCCCCCCCGACGTGGCGCGGGAGGTCATCGCGATGGTTGACCGGGCCGAGTACAAGCGCCGCCAGGCGGCGCCCGGGATCAAGATCACGCCGAAGGCGTTCGGGCGCGACCGCCGCCTGCCGATCACCAACCGCTTCCGGGGCTAGCCGGGCGGGTGCCTGACGGCGACCGTCATCCGGACGAGCGCGCAGATCCGCCCCCGGTCGTCGCTCAGCTCGACGTCCCACACCCAGGTCGTGCGCCCGCGGTGGCGGGGACGGGCGACGGCGTTGATGTGGCCTTCGGCGATCGGCCGCAGGAAGGCCGCGTTGTTGGCCTGGCCCATCGCGATGCTGCCGTCGCCGGCGACCGCCTGCGCGGTCGCAGCCGAGCACATGCTCTCCGCGATCACGGAGTAGATGCCGCCGTGGACGATGCCGTAGGGCTGGCGGACGGCGTCGCCGACGGGAACGCGGGCCCTGATCGCCTCCCCGTCGGGCTCGAGGTACTCGATGCCGATCGCCTCACCCGGCCCGTCGCGCCCGAGCGCGCGCTCTCGCGATCCGGACATAGCGCGCGAGCCTAGACGATCCCGCCCCGCGGCCCCGCGCGGCGGCCTGCGCGGCGGTGAGCGGCAGGCGGACGAGGACGAGCTCGAGCCCGAGGCCGGCGGCGACGCCGATCCCGAACTGGCGGGCGGGTTCGAGGCTGGCGGCGACGAGGACGCCGGCCGCCGCGGCAAGGACGAGCGTCGCCGCCAGCGCGCCCGGCAGCGTGAACGCAGCCGATGCCCCGGCCGCGCGCCCCGTGCCCAAGCCGAGCGCCCGCTCGCCCGCCGCGATCCACGCGCCCCAGAAGCCCCGGATCGCGGCCACCGCCCCGACCGCGGACGCGAGCGAGGCGAGGGCGCCGGACTCGAGCGCGCCCCCCGGCGAGGCGGCCAGCGCCGCGACTCCACATGCGGCTGCCGCCACGAGCACCGCCGGGATCGCGCTCCACGTGGCGCGCGCCGAGCGCAGCGCGGCGGCGCCGGCGGCGGCCAGCGCGGCGGCGGAGACGAGGGCGGCGAGCCCGAGGTCGCCCACCAGCGAGTCGGGCGCCGCGAGCGCGCCGACGATCGCCGTCGCCGTCCTGACCGGATCGCCGCCCGGGAGGTCGGAGGCGCCGAACGGCCTGCTCGTGGCGCCGAGCAGGGGCACCGCGAGCCCGGCGAGGAGAGCGGCGGCGGCGCCCAGGGCGAGCCGGCGCAGCCTGAAGCGCGAGGCCAGCGCCGCGGACACGCGGCTGGCGCGCTCGGCGAGCGGGAGCTCGCGCGCCGCCCGCCGATCGGGGAGCAGCGCGAGCGCGGCGCTCACCGCGGCCAGCGCGCCCAGCGAGGCGAGGCCGGCCCCGAGCGCGGAGCCCAGCACGAGCGAGCCCGCGGCGGGCGTGCCCGTGGCCAGGAGCCCCGCGGGCGCGGCCGCGGCGGCGAGCGTCGCCAGGGCCGCCGCGGCGCCCAGGTACTCGACCACCCGCCGCAGGGCCTCGCCGGGCTCGGCGAGGACGAGCTCGTCTGCGTAGCGCGAGCGCGCGAGGCCCGCGAGCTCGATCGCGACCGCGAGCGCGACCACGGAGGCGGGCGCCGCCCCCACGAGCGAGACCCCCGCTGGGCCGCCGATCGCGCGCATCACGGCCAGCGTGCCGGCGATGCCGAGCGCGGCGCTCGCCGCCGCCGCGAGCGCGAGCGGCGCTCCGAGCAGCCAGGCGAGCGCGAGGAGCACGACCGGCAGGGCGAGCAGCTCCAGCTTCCAGAGCTTCCCGCCGAGCTCGTGGCGGGCGGCGATCTGGGCGGGGATGGCGCCGGCCGGGTTCACCTGCAGCGGCCCCGGATCGAGCGACCCCCAGATGCGCTCGAACGCCGCCTGCTGCTCGCCGGGGCTCGCGGGGTGAAACGCGACCACGAGCGCGCGCTCGCTGGGGCCGAGGCGCTTCGCCCGGGCCGCGCTGACCGCGGGATCGCTGCGGATGTCCGAGGCGATGGTGGCGAAGGCGACGCCGAAGACCCGCGGCGAGACCCCCCGCCCCCCGCTGACGAGCAGGGCGAGCGGCGGCTCGGTGGCCTGCGAATCCGCGGCCAGCGAGCCCACGCCGACGCGCGCGGGAGCGCCCGCCGCGAGCGCCAGCGCGGCGGCGAGCGCCGCCGCGACGCCCCAGGCAAGGGCCCAGGGGCGCTCGCGCGCGAACCTCGAAAGCCGCTCCGACACGCCGCAATGATCGCGGCGCGGCGGGGATGCCGCGCCGCTTGCGGCGGCCACTCCCTACGCTTCAGGCGTGGCGCTGACGGCGGACCAGCAGGCGATGCTCGCGCTCCTGCTCGAGCGGGGGCAGCGCTACTCCGACATCGCCGAGCTGCTCGGCGGCGACGAGTCCAGCGTGCGCGAGCGGGCGCGCGCCGCGCTGGCCGAGCTCGCCGGCGCCGATCCGGATCGCAACGTCGGCCTCACCGACTACCTGCTCGGCCAGGCCGACCCGATCGGCCGCGCGGACGCGGCGCGGCACCTGCGCGCCGACCCCGAGGATCTCGCGCTCGCGCGGGACCTGGCGTCGAAGCTTCGCGAGATCGCCCCGGAGGCCTCGCTGCCGCGCCTCCCCGGCGACCCGGCGGGCGACGGGCGGCGGCGGCTCGCGGCGCCCAGGGTCCGCCTGCTGCGCGGCGAGAGCCGCCTGAGCCGCGAGCAGGGCCGCCTGATCGCGATCCTCGGCTTCGCCGCGGTGATCCTGCTCGTGGTCGTGCTCGCGGTGGCCGGCGCCTTCAGCGGCGGGTCGAGCGCCGGGCCCACCACCACCACCTCGACCTCGCCGGGGCAAGCCGCCGGTGGCGGGCGCACCGTCGCCCTGGAGCCCGTCGGGAAGGGGTCGCAGGCCAGCGGCACGATGCTCTTCAGCACCGCCGGCCAGCAGCCCTACTTCGAGCTCCAGGTGAGCGGCCTCGCCCAGCCGCCCAGGGGCAAGGCCTACGTCGCCTGGCTCATGTTCAACGGCACGGCGGGCCACCCGCTCACGCCCGTCCCGCCCGGGGGCGCGTTCCCGGCCAGCGGCACCGTCCACGTCGGCCCGACCCCGCTCTCCGACTTCCAGGTGCCGCTCGCGCAGCGAGCGACGGCGGTCCAGATCTCGCTCTCCGACGCCGCCGAGCTCAACCGGGAGCTGCGCCGCGCGGTCCAGAGGACGACGCCGATCATCCCCTACCAGGGGACGACGGTCCTGCGCGGCGTCATCGCGCGCGGCTAGGACGGGTCAGCCGGCAGGAGCTTCCCCGGGTTCATGATCCCCCCGGGGTCGAGGCGCTCCTTGAGCGCCCGGAGCGCGGCGAGCCCGACCTCGCCCACCTCCGCGCGCATGTAGGGGGCGTGGTCGCGGCCGACCGCGTGGTGGTGGGTGATCGTCCCCCCCGCCGCCACGATCGCCTCCGAGGCCGCCGCCTTGGCCGCACGCCACTGCTCGATCTCGGCCCCCGCGCGGCGCCGGGCCAGAAACGTGAAGTAGAGCGAGGCGCCGTCGGGGTACGCGTGCGATACGTGGCACATGACCAGGGGCGGCGTCCCCTGGGCGTGGAGCGCGCCGGCGATCGCCTCGCCGACGGCGCCATAGAGCGTCTCGAGGCGCGACCAGGTGTGGGCGGTCTCGAGCGTCTCGACCAGGTATCCGCGGTCGAGCAGCTCGTCGCGCAGGTAGGGCCCGTCGAACCGCGTGCGCCGCCACGCCTCCCCGGCCGCGCCGCCGAGCGGCGCCGCGCCCCCCGAGCGCAGCATGCGCCCGGCGACCGCGCGCCGGCTCTCCACCGCCTCGCGGCTGCCCTCCCAGCCGGCGATGACGAGGCAGCCGCGGCGCCGGCGGCGCAGGGCCAGGTAGGCGCCCGCAAGCCGCCGCAGGAGGCCGCCGGAGCCGGAGAGAGCCATGCCGACCCGCGTCTCGGCCGCGTCCGAGAGGCGCACCACGTCGGGCAGCGCCCCGCCTTGCGCCAGCGCCCGCACGATCTCGCAGCCGGAGGCGAAGTCGGCCGCCATCCAGCCCTCGTAGCGCCGCGCCTCCGGCGCCGGGCGCACCCGCACGGCAACCGACGTGATCACGCCGAGCGTCCCCTCCGAGCCCAGCGCGAGCTGGCGGAGCGAGGGGCCGGCGGCCGTGTGAGGCACCTCGAGCGTGCTCAGGGGCCCGGCAGGGGTGACCATCTCGAGCGCCGTGACCAGATCGTCGAAGCGCCCGACGCCGCTCGAGGCCTGCCCCGCCGAGCGCGTCGCCGCGAAGCCGCCGATCGTCGCGTACTCGAACGATTGGGGGTAGTGGCCGAGCGTCAGGCCCTGGGCGCGCAGCTCCTCCTCGGCCTCGGGCCCGCGCAGCCCGGCGCCGAT
>Ga0070741_10005224_pt1 | contig 29124 bp, 32 predicted proteins | sample Coa_R1_4_FD_66440 | JGI IMG/M metagenome (GOLD analysis project Ga0070741, IMG submission 66440) | Surface soil microbial communities from Centralia Pennsylvania, which are recovering from an underground coalmine fire - Coalmine... | ecosystem: Environmental > Terrestrial > Soil > Unclassified ... | reverse complement strand
TCTTTGGAGAGTTAGCGATAGCCAGACTTTCCTGACGCCAGCATTGGCGCCTGTTACTTCGATCACGACCAATACCAGGGCAGACGTCAATATGGTCACCGTCCGGTTCAACTACCGCTTTGGTGGTTACGGCGCGCCGGTTGCAGCACGCTACTGATTTCCTCCGGATTATCTCCCGTGCGAACTAAAAGCCCCGGCGTCACCCGGGGCTTTTTTTGCGCGTCTGACGTGAGATATGGCGACCTCGTTTTCTATCCGATCTTCATGGATCGGTCGTTCCGTGCAGCCCTATTGAGTGATTACGATTCCGGAAAGCAATCCTCTCTCGCTATGCGATTTCGGCAAGCAGCCTCATCATGAGGTTCGGAAGCATTTATCCGACTCCCATTCCAAAACAAATGTCCGCCTATTCCTTGAATGTCGGCTCGATGCATCCCCCGCAGACCCATGGAAAAGTCCAATCTGCAGTGCGCTTGGCGCTTTCCGGGATGTACTTGCTCCAAGCATCCGCCCTGACCGGATTGATTGATTGCCAGATCACATCAAAGGGTCCCGCCGCGCGCACTCCCGATTGCCTAAGGACGCAACCGGTAACGTTCGTTGAGTTGACCAAACTGGTCCGCTGGGCTCAGAGCAGAGCGGACAAGGCGAGCAATTGGTCCAGACCAACCTGGTTGGAACGTAAAGCCGAGCTTATGTGCAGCACTATGCGACTTCGGCGGGATCGTACGCCCTGTGCCGAGGATGGCGGCGCGGCATTCGGAGAACCAAAAAGCCAAACAAGCTAACGGCTCGATTAAGGCTTGCCTGTACCAGCAGCGCCGCCGTTGAATGAAAGAGACGAGCCAAGCGGAAGCGTTCATGAGAAGTAAGGCCGCTAATTCCTGCGGCCCCACTCAGTCCTTTCACCCGTTTGCACCGCCATTGTTGACTTGGGTGCAAGGTTGTAAGGATGCGGATCAAGTCTTCGGCGTCGAATTCGCGGGTGGCTTCGACGGAGTTCGGTGCGCCTGCCCGCTATGATGAACGCCAGGATGGTGGCTATGGTGGCCATGGAGCCGAGTCATCCCGGCTGGAGTGCGTGCAAAGGTTTGAGTCGAGGTAGTCGCGATAAGCGCAGTGCCGAAAGTAACTGACGCGACAATCAAGCCGGCGGTTCGAAAGGTCATTTTCAATCCTCCCTCGTATTACTGGGCTTGATCACATGCCAAGCACAGCGTTTTATCCGGCGTACCAAATGTTCCGTTAACCGATCGTCTCATTAGAAATCGCTGAAGAAAGCGGATGCCCTATTCTCAATCCATTCACGAGATCGTCTATGCAGAATCGGCAAGCGCGTCGCGGAGCCGAGGGTGCCGGCGTGGGTGTCTCCCCAGTTCAGGCACACCTTTATCTGCTCAGCCATGAGGGTCCGGAGCGAAGCTGACCCGCCGTTCGAGGTATCTGCTCCTGACACCTCTTATTTTCGGTCGAGTGGACGGCAGCGAGGCTTTCCCGACTGGGGACAGCGTAGGGTCGCACCGCCGGTACACGCCCCGGTTGCTATGCTGCTTGCCTGACGGCGAAGATCGGCCGCACTGGTTTGATCAATCCGTCACAATTCTTTCTTTGATCCAGATCAATCAATCGCAGGTTGATTGATGGGACTGGAGAACGCTATCATTCCGATCGCAACGACCATCGCTCGGTTTGATTTTCCGAAGTCTAACGTTCCGTTTGTTGTCCTAAGCCAGCTCTGAACGCGCAGTACTTTCTCTTTTTTGGGGAGAGTAGAAATGGTGTTGAGTAGAGTATTCAGTTTTGATGATCCGTCGGCGTGTCAGGCGGTTTTTCCCTCGGCCGATGTCGAGCTGTTTCCAACGACGCGAGGAAATTTCAAAGCCGACGTCACGCAAGTCGGCATCAACGGGATATGGTTGCACCGTATCCACTTCTGTTTGCCTGAAATCGATACCGTCGCCGTCAAACCCGACCGCAGATTGTTCGGCTTTCTTACTGACGCCAATTCGTCATCCTTGTTGAACGGTGGCTTGGACGTCCTGCCCGGTGACATCGTCGTCAACACGTCCGACGTGGTGCATCAACGGACTGACGCAGAGTTTCACTATGGCACCGTGTCTCTGACATGCGATCGTCTGGACGCAGCGGCCGACGCAATAATCGGCTGTGAGGCATTGCAGCCCTCCGGCAAATCCATCGTTCGCCCGCCCCCTGCACTGATGCTCCGGTTAATGAATCTCCACAAGAGCATTGGGCTGCTCGCTCGTGACACTCCGGACATTCTGGAGATCCCGGAAGTAAGCCGAGCGTTGGAGAACGAGCTGACCTATGTCGTGGTGAGATGCCTCGGCGAAGGGCGCGCCGCAGAGTTGACCCCCGGCGGCCGTCGTCATGATGCCATTCTCGCGCGGTTCGTGGAATTCCTGCAGGCAAACCCCGACCGGCCACTCTACCTCACCGAGATCTGCGCCGCGATCGGTGCCGCAGAACGAACACTCCGGGCATCGTGCGCAGAGCATCTCGGCATGGGACCAATTCGCTATCTCACGCTGCGCCGAATGCACCTTGTACGGCAGGCGCTGCTGCGCTCGGATCCGCACAAGGTAACTGTCACCCAGATTGCAACCGACACCGGCTTTTGGGAGCTTGGGCGGTTCGCGGTGGCCTATCGAACGCTGTTTGGAGAATCGCCGTCCGAGACCTTGCGTCAGCCATCCTGCGAGGCCGCAATACAGCCCGGTGGTGTCTCTTTCGCTGCACCGGCCCACGCGTAGCGGCCAGCTCGCCGACACTCTCGCACTGCTTCAAGCCGCGCCGCTAGCGGGTCGGCCATGACCGGTTTAGAAATGCCGAATATACGCCGCCCGATCAATTTAAAAGCGGAGTGAAATCTCTGGCGTTGCCCGACCAGATCGCAAAGCGATAAGGATTGCGCAGCCGGTTTGCTGTCAGCGCGGGCCCCCACGGCTGTGACAAAATCGCGACACGGCGCGCGATATTTCCAAAGCATCGGAAAAACCTCCGGATAAGTCGATCCGCTCTGTTGCCCGGCCGCGGAGTTGCCCATTCCATGTGTTGCGTGGGCATGAGGAGCCGTGAATGCAGGGACGCGTTGATCGCTGGGTGTTGGCTCTTGCCATGGCGCTCGGCTGCCCTCAGCTTGCCATCGCAGCTTGCATCAATCCCGCCCAACTTGCGCACTCGACCGTCAGCATTATGCATTATTTCGAAGAGGTCGAGCGCGAAGCGCGCACGAACCTCGTTGGCGTGCGCGGCACCGGTTGGTTCCTGTCTCCAACGACGCTCGTCACCGCCGAACACGTGACGGCTGCAATGAAGCTCTCGACGGAAGACTGGAAGCCTCTCGAGATCACAGACGGAGATGGCAGCCAATTCATTGCCGCACGCATCCAGCGCGTTGCGGGATCCGAGACAGAGAAGCTGGCGGTAATAGAACTTCAGCATGGCGTGTCAGGCGCCCGCAGCATCGCAACTCGCAAGGAGCCGCTACTGCCGGAGGAGAAGATCGTGGCTCTCGCTTATCCCGCTGGTAGGCTGCACCCCGTCGAAGGGCGGTTCGTTCAATTGGGCGAGAATGGAAAGCTCGCAGGCATGGCGCTCCTGGAGATCTATGAGGGCGAGAATCGCCTGGTCATCGATCACGGCGCGTCGGGAGCACCGGTGATCGACTGCAACGGGCGGGTTGCGGCAGTCGTGAGCAACGTATTCACGCAAAGCATCTGGTGGGGATCTCACGAAGTGCGGATGTCGACGGCTTGGGGTATGCCCAATGTCACATCCGTGCCAGTCCAGGCGTTGGACTAGATTTCTCCTCGACCCTGATATCAAGCTTTAAGCTTTTTCGAATTGTCTGCTTTTATCGGTACGCTTGGGGCAGCCGATGCCCTAACTATCGCGGCAGTCAGATCAATCATTCCTTGGCGGTTGACTGACGGTTGGCCGTTCGCGGCAACCCGTCGCACCTTCTTGCCGCAAATGCATAGCGTTTTGCTCAACCGGACATCGCCTTCTCAGCCGAGGCGGGCTGCGAATACGCCCAATGGTAGCGCTGCTTGCCGCGCCACCATTGTGAGTCCCTTCCGGCTGCATATACAAGCCGAGGTGCCACTCATCATCGAAGTTCCGAAGCCGCATAGTCGCAGGCGGCAAACTGTTCAATGCTGGGATCGCTCGGCGAAACCAACAACCTCGATCTGATCGCAGGGCGCGTTCGGCGGGACGGCTGGCACATGCCAAAAGGCGGTAGCCTCACGTTTAGCGATCCGGAAGACTACGCCACCGCACTTGGCGGTGTTTGCGTCAACCTGACAATCACAGGCGCCGGAGACTTCGCAGCCCGGCTGACACGACTGAGATTGCAATATTCAGAGATATATTGGTGTCGCGAAGACCTTCCGCGCATCGCCTATTTCTCGTTACCGGCCGACCGAACGATCCTGTCTTTTCCGCTCGGTGGCGCGTCTCTCGCGTTCGCTGGAGTTATGTTACGAAGCGGCGATATGGTGTGTCACCGTCATGGCGAACGCGCGCATCAACGCTCCACGGGCGCGTGCCAATGGGGTCTCATATCGCTCTCGACCAAAGAGTTCGTCAAGTGCGGCAAGGCAATGGACCGACAGCCAATCGCTTCATCGCACCTGGAAGGGGTGCTCCGCCCCGCGCGTGCCGAGACGCTACGATTCCGTCATTCGTTCAGGCAAGCCTGCCGTCTTGCAGATACAAAAATCGAACTGATCCAAGACGAAAAGATCGCACGAGCGCTGGAGGAGGAAATGCTCGACGCCTTGGCCCATTGCCTGGCCGGCGATCACGCAGTCGACGCTTTATCCAAGGGGAGACAGCATCGCGCCGCCGTCATGGCGCGCTTCGAAGAAGCGTCTACGGAACACATTGATCAGAAACTCAACATGCCAACTCTGTGTGCTGAGATCGGTGTGGCTGAGCGAACGCTTCGCATGTGCTGCGCCGAATTTCTTGGTGTCAGCCCCACGCGATACCTGCTGTTGCTACGCCTGAACAGGGCGCGAGCGGCGCTACGGCGTGCCAATCCTTCTACAGCCAGCGTGGCTGAGGTCGCCCGCAACAACCAGTTTCTCGAGTTTGGACGCTTTGCGGTGACCTATCGCACCATTTTTGGTGAATCGCCATCCGTCACGCTCCAACGAGATCCGTAAAAAAGATCTACCCGACGCATCAAGCGCGGACGCACCGACCAGGACGGCAAGAAGTCGGTTGCCTTCCGCCAGGCTTCAGGCAAACGCAAATGCGCGCTGTGACATTATCCTGAACACCGGTCGCACCTTGCAGACAAAAGCGAAGCGCCTGCCGAAGCTGCATAGCGCATCCGGTTTGCTTCGACCAATCTCCGGCGCGCAAGGCGTCCGATCGGTTGCCCGAGACATGTCTCTGCATGGATTGGCAAAAGCAAAAATCGGTCGGTGGGTGGAGTCGGGCGAAGGCCGCGGCCCGCAGCCTCGCGGCCGAAAAAGGGAACGCAACCATGGGATCGTTCAGAACAATCTGGAGCGCTCTCGTCGCATTGAGTACTGCAACGACGATGGCGAGCCTTCCTGCTCCTGCCCACGCGCAGGGGCAGAAACCCAACATCCTCTTCATCATGGGAGACGATATCGGCTGGATGCAGCCGAGCATCTATCACCGCGGCTTGATGGTGGGTGAAACGCCGAACATCGATCGCATCGGCAATGAAGGTGCGATGTTCGTCGACTATGTCGCGATGCAAAGCTGCACCTCCGGGCGCAACGCATTCTTCACCGGCATGTATCCGCTGCGCACGGGTATGATCCCGCCGCAGCTGCCGGGAAGTCCGTCTTACCTGCGGCCCGGCACGCCAGCGCTCTCTCAATTCCTGCTCGATCTCGGCTACAACACCGGCGAGTTCGGCAAGAACCATCTCGGCGACCACACCGAGGCCCTGCCGACGGCACATGGCTTCCAGGAATACTGGGGTTATCTCTATCACCTGGACGCCATGCAAGGCGTGAGCTTTCCCGACATCAACAAGACGCCGCTGCAGCAGACTTCCGCGCCGCCCTGCAAGAACACGCCGATCCCGGGCATTCCGGAAGTGCCCGGCGCGGTGGATCAGAAGACCACGCTCTGTCTGATGCCTCCGCGGCCGGTGCTATCATGCAAGTCTCCTGACGGGACGGCGAAGAACCAGACGTGCACCGACGAGGGGCCACTGACGCTGGAGCGTTCGAAGACGGTGGACGAGGAGATTTCCGACAAGGTTGTCGACTTCATGGACCGCAACGATCCGAAGAAGACGGGCAAGCCGTTCTTCGTCTGGTACAACCCCGCACGCATGCACGTCGTAACCTTGCTGTCGCCGAAATACGAAGCGATGCTGGGCGAGCGCGGTGGCAAGGACTGGGGCCTCAATGAAGCCGGCATGAAGCAGCTCGACGACAATGTTGGCGTTGTGTTGAAGAAGCTCGATGACATGGGCCAGGCCGACAACACCATTGTCGTGTTCACGACCGACAATGGCGCCGAGGCGATCACTTTCCCGGACGGCGGCGTGACCCCGTTCAAAGGCCAGAAGGGCGAAGCCTGGGAAGGCGGTTACCGCGCGCCAATGGTGATCAAGTGGCCGGGACACATCAAGCCCGGCACGGTGAAGAAAGAGCTGTTCGCGGCGCTCGACTGGGTGCCGACGCTCGTCGATATCGCGGGCGGACCCAAGGGCGACGAACTCAAGCAGCAGATCGAGGCCGGGAAATATCCCGGCATCGTCAAGACCACGCTCGATGGCTTCGACCAGCGCGACTACCTCGAAGCCAAGTCCGAAAAGTCGGCACGGGATTACTTCTTCTACTTCTCCGGCGCGACGCCGTCTGCAGTGCGCTACAAGAACTGGAAGATGTACTACACGATGTCGCAGCCCGGACCGGCCGGCTGGATCATGCCGCTGATCCCGTTCCACTTCACGCTGGTCCAGAACATCAAGCGTGATCCGTTCGAGCAGAACGTCGGCGTCGATCAGAAATCGGCTATGAGCATCGGCGGCGCGCTCGGTGCTCCCTCGACTGCCTTCCAGTACGACTGGAACCTGCTGCCGATCGGCCAGCAGTTATGGCTGCAGCATCTGACCACTTATGAAAAGTATCCGCCGCTGCAGGCGCCTGAGTCCTACAACCTCAGTCAGGTCCTGGAACAGGTCAAGAAGGCGAATAGTGACCACGCCAGCGATTAGGCTGACGTACTGATGAGACAATCGCGGGCGCCCGGCAACGAGCGCCCGCATCGACCGAAGGCTGAGGACACGTACGCAAAACTTGACCCGGCCGAGTTGGAACGGCCGGCCGGGGTCAAACTCGACGTCGAAGCGAAACGGTCCACTCGGAAGGAGCCGGCTATGAGCTTTGCGAGAATGATTGCCCCGCAAGCGATCAGGGCCTGGCTGCTCGCTTTGGCCGCAATCGTCGTGACGGTCACGGCCGCGATCGCGCAGCAGCCGCAGAAGCCCAACATTCTCGTCGTCATGGCCGACGACATCGGCTACTGGAACATCAGCGCCTACAACCGCGGCATGATGGGCTATCACACACCCAATATCGATCGCATCGCCAACGAAGGCGCGATCTTCACCGATTACTACGGGCAGCAATCCTGTACCGCAGGTCGAGCGGCTTTCATCACCGGCCAAAGCCCCTTGCGAACTGGCCTATTGAAAGTGGGTCTGCCGGGCGCGAAGGAAGGTCTCTCGGACAAGGATCCGACGATTGCGGAACTGCTCAAGCCGCAGGGCTATGCGACTGGACAATTCGGTAAGAACCATCTCGGCGACCGCAACGACTTCCTGCCGACCGTGCACGGCTTCGACGAGTTCTTTGGAAATCTCTATCACCTCAACGCCGAGGAGGAGCCGGAGCACGAGGACTATCCGAAGAACCCGGCCTTCAGGGTGAATTTCGGGCCACGTGGGGTGCTCAAATGTGTCGCCACGGCCACGGACACGCCTGGCGAGGATCCGCGGTTCGGTCCCTGGGGCAAGCAGAAATGCGAGGATACCGGCCCGCTGACTGCAAAGCGCATGGAAACGATCGATGCGGAATTCCTCGGCGCGACGGTCGATTTCGTCGATCGGGCAAACCGGGACAAGAAGCCGTTCTTCGTCTGGTTCAATCCGAGCCGCATGCACATCTGGACCCACCTCAAGCCCGAATCCAAGGGAAAGACCGGGCTCGGCGTTTATCCCGACGGCATGGTGGAGCATGATGGACAGGTCGGCGAACTTTTGAAGAAGCTCGACGATCTCGGTATCGCCAACAATACCATTGTTATCTACACCACCGACAATGGTGCCGAGACGTTCTCGTGGCCCGACGGAGGCACGACGCCGTTCCGCGGCGAGAAGAACACCAATTGGGAAGGCGGCTATCGCGTACCCGCGATGATACGCTGGCCGGGATTGGTGCCCGCGCGCAAGGAGATCAACGAAGTCTTTTCCGCCGAGGACTGGTGCGCGACTTTGGTGGCCGCCGCCGGCGAGCCGGATATCAAGAACAAGCTGCTCGCGGGCTACCAGGCCGGTGGAAAGACCTTCAATGTCCATCTGGACGGCTATGACCAGCGCGACCTTCTTTCCGGCAAGGGGCCGGACAAGCGTCGTGAATTCTTCTACTGGACGGACGACGGTAACCTCGCCGGCCTGCGCTACGAACAGTGGAAGGCCGTCTTCATGGAACAGAGAGCGCATGGCCTCGATGTCTGGTCCGAGCCGTTGCAGCAGCTGCGTGTGCCGAAGCTCGTCAACCTGCGGTCCGATCCGTTCGAGCGCAGCCTTTATGAATCCGGCGACTACGTAAGATGGTTCATCGAACACGCCTTTGTAGTCGTGCCCGCGCAGGCGATCGTCGCGCAGCACCTGCAGAGCTTTAGAGAGTTCCCGCCGCGTCAGCGGCCGGGTTCGTTTTCGGTTGATCAGGCCTTGGAGAAATTGAGATTGCCGCCGTCGTCTAACTGAGTGACCAAGCCGAACGGAGAAAGCGGAAAGCGACCGCCGTCGAACCAGGAGATGTCCGTGTATTCCCTATATGATGGAAACGCCGCGCTGTCTTCTTCGAAAGGACGTCGATCATGAAAAGCAGCATTAGTCCGTTTGCGGTCTCAGTATTTTCCGCATCGCTCGTCTTGACGCCTGTGGGAGTCAGGGCTGGTGCCGACGACGGCAAGTCTCTCACTTCCACAGTGGCTCAGGTTAGCAAACCGAAGCAAACGAATGCCTGCCGTGCGCGCTATCGCGATTGCGTGAAGCTGAACCAAATCCCCTCTTCCGAGTGTCAGTACATCTACCAGGATTGCATCAGCCACATTTACTGATGCGGCGCAGGTGTGTGGCGGGCCTGAAATCGACGAGACGATGGAGATTGTGATGAAACAGGCAACTGGATTGGCTAAAGGCGCCTTGATACTGCTCGCGATGACGGCCACGCCATGCGGTGCCGCGGAGCGGCAGTATTCCTGCAAAGGGCAGCTCATTCGAGACGCGAGCCCGAACATCGAGCCAAAACCGATCGAACTGAACGTAACCATGAGTGAGCCCAACAAGTTCTCCATGAAAACCGGCGAGGGTGCGGTTCTTGCGCCCCGTACGATCAGCGACAACAAAATCCAGCTCAAGTTCGCGACGAAGGAATTTGTCGGAGAATATTTCCGCTACACGGGCGACCTGTTTCTGATCTATCCGTCCGGACAACTTGCGCGGCTCAATTGCTCGCCCAGCTGAACTCTGAAAGACCGATAGGAGGATCCCATGTCAGAAACTCGCAGCATCGCTCTTCTCGTTGGAGCATCCATCGTATTTGGAGTGATCGCTCTATCCGCTGCTGCTCAAAGCAGGAATCCTGACACGGCAACAATCCGTGTCGCTTATTACCAGGCCTTCACCAATCCTATGAATGCAACATGCCGTAACCCGACGCGTCGGAAGGTGAAGACGTCGAGCGGATATAAATGGCGTTGGGTATGCTGATGCGACGGAGCTGCCGAGCTCTCAATGCTCGTCGCATCGAAAGGCAGACTGAATATGACGAGGTCATTTTGCCGGCATAATCGCCCCGATAGTCGGCCAAGGTAAGTGCCCTTAGGGGCATAACCGCGCACGGCAGACGGCCCGCGCCTCACGCTCACGATGCCGACGGCAACCAGGTTTCTCCGGCGTGCCGCCCTGTTTGCCGAATGTGCATAGCCCGGAGAGATCGGCACTGATCAAGTCCTGTCGGAGAAAATCCGGCGGGTCCAACGGGCAGAGACAGTGGCGCGCAGCAATGACAGAAAAACCGGCAAAGGGGACCGGCGTTCTCAGCGCACGGTCGGCGCTAAATCTGCGGGCACTGAGTCAGATCGACGCGAGGCCCGCCTCGTCTCGAAGTCGAGAATTGCGCTACTGGCTTTGGGTGCCATCGGGATTCTCGGCATGTCCGCCCTGTTCCTCGTCGAAGGTGGATTGCCTCTGCGCGAGGGACGCAGCGCGAGCAGCGCGCGTGCCGCGGCTTTTGTCGGCAGCGAAGCCTGCACCGATTGTCACCAGGCCGAGGCTGCGCTGTGGAACAAATCCCAGCACAAGCGTGCCATGCAACACGCAAACGCCACTTCCGTGCTCGGCGATTTTGACAATGCGAGTTTCGACTATTTTGGCGTCCGCTCCCGCTTCTTCAAAACGGACGGCAAATTCTTTGTCGAGACAGATGGCCCCGACGGCAAGCTTGCGATTTTTGAAGTCAAATACACCTTCGGCATTGATCCGCTGCAGCAATATCTGATCGAATTTCCCGATGGCCGCATTCAGGCGCTGTCGATCGCCTGGGATGCCCGACCTAAGGATAAGGGCGGCCAGCGCTGGTTTCATCTCTATCCCGATGAACAGATCAAGCACGACGACGTGTTGCACTGGACCAAGCTCAATCAGAACTGGAACTTCATGTGCGCCGAGTGCCACTCGACCGGTGTACACAAAAACTACGATCCGGCCAAAGACGATTTCCACACTACCTGGGCGGAGATCAGCGTCGGCTGTGAGGCCTGCCACGGCAAAGGCTCACGGCACGTCGACTGGGCCTACGGTCAGCGGACCTGGTGGCCCTTCGGAAAGAACAATGACCCGCTGAAGGGACTTGCCGTCTTCCTGAACGAGCGGGACGGCGTCACCTGGCAACCCGATCCGGAGACGCGAAATCCACATCGCAACATCCCCCCTGCCACCATACGCCGGGAAGTCGAGACTTGCGGCCTCTGCCATGCGCGGCGCGCGCAATTTTCCGAAGATTGGGTGCCGGGACTGCCCTTGTCGGATACCCACGTCGTTTCGACGATCGCACGCGGTCTCTATCACGTCGATGGGCAAATGCTCGACGAAGTCTACAACTATGGCTCGTTCAAGCAGAGCAAGATGTTTGCGGCCGGCGTCACCTGCAGCGATTGCCACGAACCACATGCGGCCGGGCTGCGGGTGGAAGGGAATGGCGTATGTTTGCAGTGCCACGTATCCGGGAAATACGATACTGCTTCGCACACTCATCACGGTGACGTAACGCCGAAGGTCGCGTGCGCGTCATGTCATATGCCTGTCAGCACCTACATGGTGATCGACAAGCGGCACGACCACAGCTTTCGAGTTCCCAGGCCCGATCTCTCCGTGAGGCTTGGCACTCCCAATACTTGCAACGGTTGTCATACGGACAAGTCCGCACAATGGGCGGCCGAGACCATCGAGCGTTGGCACGGGCCGGTTCGCAAGGGCTTTCAGAATTACGCAGAGGCATTTCAGGCGTCATGGTCCGATAGCGCCGATGCGGCCGCGCTTCTGGCGCTTGTGGCCGGCAGCCCTGAAACGCCGGCGATCGCGCGCGCGAGTGCGCTTGGTGAACTTCATTCACGGGTCTCATCCGCCAACATCGAACTTGCGCGCAAGGGATTGAACGATACTGATCCGATGGTGCGGATTGGAGCAGTTGGCATGCTCGACGGGCTGCCGGGCGACCGTATCTGGTCCCTTGTCTCGCCGCTCCTCTCCGATTCGAGCCGCGGCGTCCGTATCGCGGCGGTGTCGGTATTGGCCTCCGTTCCAACTTTGAACCAGCCGATTTCCGACCGCACGGTTTTCGAGCGGGCGTCCGCCGAATTCGTTGCTGCGCAACGCCTGAACGCGGATCGGCCCGAGTCTCGATCGATGCTCGGAAGTTTCTACGCGCGACGTGGCCTCACCGGTGATGCAGAGGGCGAATACAAGGCGGCGCTGCGGCTCAGCTCCCAATATGCACCCGCCGCGATCAATCTGGCGGACTTATATCGGCAACTTGGGCGGGATCGCGAGGGAGAGAGCGTGCTCAGGACGGCTATCGCCTCTTCACGCCAGGACGCCGGCTTGCACCATGCGCTCGGGCTCACGCTGGTCCGCGAGCACCGCCCGGATGACGCGATGAACGAGTTCCGCACAGCGACCGAGCTTGATCCGGAGCGGTCGCGCTATGCCTACGTCTACGCGGTGGCGTTGCACTCGTCCGGGCATGCCGACGACGCGATAAAGATCCTGAAGGAGAGTCTGGTCGGGCATCCGGATAATCGCGACACTCTGCTGGCCCTCGTCACATTCAGCCGCGATGCCGGAGATATCGGAGCCGCTCTCGAATATGCCGACCACCTTTCGCGCATCACCCCAAATGACAACAACCTATCTCGTCTTGCCGACGATCTCCGCGCGCGCTTGAAAAAATGATCGCCGACTTGAAGGATGAACCAAGAGAAGAGGCTCCCCGGCTCGAAACGTCGCTGGATGCGTCTCGCAGCCATAAAGGGACTTGCGTCGATTGCTCGGTGGTCGCAGACGATCTAAATCGCGCGATGACGCTATTTTACCAGGTGACGTTGAGCCTTGCCTCGGTCTTGAAGTCGTACACTGGGTAGTCCTTGAGGACGGGGACGCTCACCTCAAGCGACAGCACGACGGTATCGGAGAGCTTTTTGCCAATGCGAATATCAAACGGAACGAACCACTGGCCCGTCTGCTCGACAATCGGGTCTCCGAAATTCACGCGAATGTCGGGACTTGGAAAGAGTGCAACAAACCAACGGTTCGGCAGACCAATATTGAGCGTGGGTGCAAACTGCAGGTTGCAGATGTTCCGCTTGGTGGGATCGCCGGCCACGCTGACGTCGTAGCGAAGCAGCGGCTCAAAGTAGCTTGACGGACTGATTTCCATCAGCCCGAATCGGGCGCCAACAATCGGCATCATTTGCCATTTTCCCGAACCCAGCGCGTCGTCGCCTGTTGGCGCGATTAGCCGCAAGCCGAAGCCGAACGCGAAATTCGAACTGACATTGCGAATGAGTGCCGCCTGACCGTCCGCATCACCGACGCCATGTCACTGCGAGCAACCCGAATGGTGACTATCGACCTCGGCAGAGGCCGGGGCCTCGGGATTTGATCCATCCTATTTGTCACCGGCTCTACGCCACAGCACGGCAATGCTTAAAATACTCTTGCGCGCCTGCAACTGCCCGTCCTGTCTGATCTCAGATGCCGTCAGAAACAGCCAGCAGGAGGCAGCGCCGCCATGCGCGAACCAGAGCGTATCGTCCGCTTGAAAACCGTCCTCACCAGGACCGGGCTGTCGCGGTCCACCATCTACCGCAAGATCGCCGAGGGCACCTTCCCGGCTCAGCTCAAAATCAGCGCCAACGGCACCGGCTGGCATGAATCCGACATCAACCGCTGGATCGCCGATCCCATATCATGGCGTCCGGAGCGCGAGCTCGATGAGTCTGACGAGGGCCCATGACCTCGGAGCGGCCGACGGACGTGATGCGAGACAGGGGCCACATCAATGATGCCTTAGCCGACCTGCCGCGCCAGCGACGACCGAAGCGCTCCGCTCACATTGTCGAGAGCTACGCATCGTCTTCGCCAAAAATCACCGTTTGAAAAACCGTTTTAGCTCGGGCCTCTCAAACGGTGAAGGTCTGTAAGTGATTGACTTGCTTGGTGGGCGCACCAGGGCTCGAACCTGGGACCCGCTGATTAAGAGTCAGCTGCTCTACCAACTGAGCTATGCGCCCGGAACCGGTCCGGAAAAAGGGCCATCGCAAGAGCGCGTCGTTTAGCAAAGCGATCCCGCGATGTCCAGCAAGCCTGTGGGCATTTTCCGCAAGGCCCAGCCCGGCCTAACACCCCGAAAACGCGCCACTTTCCGCCAACGGCGGCGGTGGGCAAGGCCGGTGGCAGGGCTGGCGGCAAGGCTCCTGGCGAGGCCGGCGGCGGCGCGGCGGACGAAAAAGCCGCCGGAGGCTTCCGGCGGCTTTCTTCAAGTCCAACGATGTGCCGATCGACGAAGGTGAAGGTCTTGGGCGTTACAGCCGCTCCGGACCCTGATCGCGGTCGCTGTCGCCGCCGAACCGATGCTCGAAACGCTCGCGCCAGCCCTCGCCGCCACCGTGACGGTGATGGGTCAGCATCGCCAGCCGCCGCTTCTGGCCGTCGTCCAGCGTCTTGTAGAGCGGATCGGCCGCATCGGCGATCTTCTTCAGCGCCGTCGCAGTTGCCGCCATCGTCTCGGCGCGATTACGCAGGCGCGTCACCGGATCAGGCCTCGCCTGATCGTCGCCATTGCCGGCGGCCGCAGCCTCGCGCGCCTTTTCCCTCTCCTTGGCGCGGTCGATCCTGGCCTTGACGAGGTCGCGCACCGCGCTCTCAACCGGCGGCCACAGCTTTTCCTGATCGGCGGTCAGCTTCAGACCGGCGTGCACGGCTGCGATCTTCGCGTCGGCCATCGCGGCGCGATCTTCCAGGCTCATCCGCTGGTGATGACCCATGTGATCGCGAAACCACTGATGCTGCGCGTACACCGCGGTGGTGCCGGCGATCGCGAGCGCGGCGATAGCCGCAACTGTAAACTTCCTCATATCGACCTCCCTCTCAAGGCGGGGCAAGGATGGCCGCAACAGCCCTGAGTAATCAACTTACAGTTCGGCAACAGACCTCTAGCTTACCAAGATTTAATTCCATTCACGATTGGAAACACTCCAATCGTGACGAGCGAATTGATGCAGATCAATGTTTCTCAAATCATTCCGAGCAGCCGCGGCAGCCACAGCGAAATCTCCGGCACATAGGTGATCAACCCCAGGAAAACCAGCATCGCGCACAGCCATGGCAGCACGGCGATTGTAATCTCACTGATCCCCATCTTGGCAATGCCGCTTGCGATATAAAGGTTAAGACCGACCGGCGGATGGCACAGCCCGACCTCGGTATTGACGATCATCAAGACGCCGAGATGCACCGGGTGAATGCCGATCTTGGTCGCGAGCGGATAGAGGATCGGCGCCATGATGAGCAGGATCGACGACGGATCCATGACATTGCCGGCCGCAAGCAGGATGACGTTGACGACGAGCAGGAAGGTCCAGACGCCGAAATGCTTGTCGATGATCCAGGCCGCCATCTCCTGCGGGATCTGCTCATGCGTCATCAGGAACGAGAACAGCACCGCATTGGTGATGATGTAGAGCAGCATCGAGGACATGCTGGCCGCCTGCAACAGCACCTTGCCGACCTCGAAAAGCTTCAGCTCCTTGTAGACAAACACGGTGATGAAGAAGGCGTAGGTGGCGGCGACCGCGGCCGCTTCCGTCGGCGTGAAGATGCCGCCATAGATGCCGCCCAGCACGATCGCGATCAGGGCGAGGCCCCAAAAACTTTCGCGGAACGCCTTCACCTGCTGGCTGAGCGTCGCGCGCGGCATTTTCGGATAGTCGCGGCGGCGGGCGATGAACCAGGTCACTACCGCCAGCATCAGCGCCAGCAGGATGCCGGGCACGATGCCGGCCATGAACAGCGCGCCGATCGAGGTGTTGGTGGAAACGCCGTAGAGCACGAGGATGATCGACGGCGGCACCAGGATGCCGAGCGCGCCCGAGGTCGAGATCACGCCGACGCCGAAGCGTTTCGGATAGCCGTGATCGACCATCGCCGGCAGCATGATCGAGCCGATCGCCACGACCGTTGCGACGCTGGAGCCTGAAATCGCGGCGAACATCGCGCAGGCTGCAACGCCGGCAAGGCCGAGTCCGCCCGGCAGATGCCCCACAAGGGACGTCGTAAACGCAATCATGCGCCGCGCCACGCCGCCGCGCGTCAGGAACGTGCCGGCGAGAATGAAGAACGGGATCGCCATGATGCCGAAATTGTCGAGGCCCGAAAACAGCTTCAGGCCGACGCTTTCGATCGGCACTTCCGTCATCGTGAACAGGAACATGAGCACGGTGAGGCCGAGCGAAATCGAGATCGGCATGCCCGTCAGCATCAGCGCAAACAGCAGTCCGAAAATGAGAGCCGCGCTCATCAGGCTTCTCCCATCGCGATCGGGGCTTGGGGAGAGGTGACCTCGATGCCGTCGACATTGGCGGCGTCGTGATGCGGCAGCTCACCAGTCCGGAAATAGGCCCACGACACCTGCAGGAAGCGGAAGCACATCAGGTAGGAGCCGAGCGGAATGCAGGCGTAGACGATCCAGCTCGGGATCTCCATGTCGGGCGAGACCTGGTCGGTCTGCATCAGCTCGATCACGAACTTGGCGCCCATGGTGCCGACGATCGCCGTGAACACCACGCCCCCGAGCAGGCCGAACAGGATCACGTATTTGCGCGCAGCGCCCTCGAGCCGCTTGATCAGCACATCGACGCCGACATGGATGCCGGTGCGCACGCCATAGGCCGCGCCGAACTTCGCCATCCAGATGAACATGTAGATGCAGAGTTCCTGCGACCAGGTGAGATTGATCCAGAACAGGTAGGGATAGAGCAAGGGCACATCGACGAGAAAGCGATGCACCACGGTGACGAAGGTGATCAGCGTCGCCAGGCCCATCAGGCTCGCGATGATGATCTCCTCGAGCCTGTCGAGAATTCGTAGAAACACCTGATCCCCCTCGAAGCCGGCCGGACATGGCGGCCAGCAGAACGTCTATCAAGTTTACTCGTCATGGCCGGGCTTGTCCCGGCCATCCATGTCTTTCTTATTAACCTCAGCCAAGACGTGGATGCCCGGGACATCTAGCGCGAAGACGCGCTTCGCGCTTCTGCCCGGGCATGACGTGGGAAGTAGCACTTCGTCACGGTTGGCGTGCGGCCACCTCGGCTCAATTCATCGGGCTGCGGCCCGTCTCCTTGAGGAATTCGTCGATCAGCGGCTGGCCGACGCGACTGGCGACGTCCTTGTAGACCGGCATCATCGCCTTGCGCATCGCCTCGTCCTGCTCCGGTGTCAGCGTGACGATCTCGGTCTTGCCCGACTTCTTGATCGCCTCAAGCGCCTCGTCGTTTTCCTTGGCCGACTGGCTGTTGCCGAAGTCAGTCGCTTCCTTCATCGCCTTGGCGCACTGCTCGCGGATGTCACTCGGCAGGCCGTCCCAGAATTTCTTGTTCACGACCACGACATAGCCGATATAGCCGTGATTGGTGACGGTGGCGTATTTCTGCACCTCGTGCATTTTCTGGGTGTACATGTTCGACCAGGTGTTCTCCTGGCCGTCGACCACGCCGGTTTGCAGCGCCTGATAGACGTCGGAGAAAGCCATCACCTGCGGGATGGCGCCAAGCTCGCGGAACTGCGCTTCCAGCACCTTCGACGACTGGATGCGGAATTTCAGGCCCTTGTAATCGGAGGGCGCGACCAGCTTCTTGTTGGCCGACATCTGCTTGAAGCCGTTGTCCCAGTAGGCGAGGCCCGTCATGCCCTTTTTGTCGAGCAGCGTGAGCAGGCGCGCGCCAAGCGGGCCGTCGGTGACTTTGCGAAGCGTCTTCAGGTCGGGCAGGATGTAAGGCAGGTCGAACACCTCGAATTCCTTGATCCCGATCGGGCCGAACTTGGAGTTCGACGGCGCCAGCATCTGCACGGCGCCGAGCTGCAGGGCTTCCAGCTCTTCCTTGTCCTTGTAGAGCGTCGAGTTCGGATAGACTTCGACCTTCACCTTGCCGTTCGTGTACTTCTCGGCGAGTTCCTTGAACTTTTCGGCGGCCTTGCCCTTGGGCGTGTCGGCGGCCACGACGTGGCTGAACTTGATCACAACAGGCGATTGCGCCTCAGCCGGCCCAACCAGTGCCAGTGCCGCGACGGATGCCGCCGCCAAAATCAGGTGTCGCATATGTCCTCCCAGCTCACGTCCTGGTCCGGGAAGGCGCGGCTGCCGCGCGTCCCGGAAGGCTTTTTTGTTACTTCGCCGCACCTTTTAGAGAGAAGGCGGGCGAAAGGCCATTGCTCGTTCGCAGGGTGGTGAATGTGATGCATGTTGCGATGCAATAAGCCCTTCACGTCATTCCGGGATGGTCCGAAGGACCAGACCCGGAATCTCGAGATTCCGGGTTCGCTCGCTTCGCTCGCGTCCCGGAATGACGGAGAGACAGTTGCACCCACACTCTCACCTTCCCGCGACATCCCCTGCCCGAGTTCTGAAAATCATCGACCCTCGAAAACGCGACAAACGCGAGGCGTTTGCGCGGAGAGGGCGCAGGGAAAGCCGGGCCGCCAGCGCAACCCGCAGCCTTGCGTGTAAAAATAGAAAACACGCAAGTTAGTCACCACAGGTCCGCCGGAAATGCCCGGCCTTCCCTGCGCGAATGGTGTTACGGTTTCCTTCGTGCTCTCCCCGGCGATCGGGCTTTGTGTCACCGTAGTTGGCGGATCGTTCCACCAACGTGATGCCAGCGTCGAGGCATCAGGACCACACGACTTTGCCGTCCGCGGACCGCCCGTCTCCGCCAAATGGCTTTGCCGGGCGTCAGCGTCGCTCGTCTAGCGACGCTTCCGCGTCCATCGCATCCTGCACCCAACGTTGGTGACGATCGGCCAAACGCCCCTCTTGATCGGGCACAGGACGCGCGGAAACGTGCCCGTGATTTGCCCGACGCCACAACGGCTCGCGGCTGCGGCAGATTAACGCGACGGGCAAATCAGTTGGCGCGGATGAAAGGGTGTCAAGGGGCGTCTGCTCCCATAGCCCGCGAGCGGCTTCATCCATGGCACGGCCCGGTTGACATGGATCAAGGTTTCACCGCCGGCGCGATCGATATTTTGCCAGGCCGCAACCATGAAAAGGAAGGTCCCATGAAACGTCTTTCCGTTGCCATCGGCTTCATCGCCGCACTGACAGCCGGCAGCGCGTCCGCCCAGTCCGTCAATCTCACCGGCGCCTGGCAGTGCATCCAGAATTGCCGTGGCGATCACCTCGCCTTCATTACCCAGAACGGACCTTCGCTCAATCTCGTGAGCGAGGCGGGCGTGGCGTCGCGGGCATGGCCCGACTGGTATGCGCCGGCAAGCCGCCTTTGGGTCGACGCCTACAATATCAGCGCGGTCTATACGCCGGACGGCACGGCGATCCAGTTCGACAACGGGACGATCTGGACCAGGTATGTGCCGCCGCCGCCACGCTGGGTCAAATAGGACGGCCTGAGCGCTGCGGGGCGCAAGTTGCGTCGGCAACATCGCATCCCGCACCTGGCAGTCCGTGACGAAGCGCGAAGCGCCGCTCTTTATCGAGCTGGACGCGCAAATCACCTTGCGTACCCGAAAAGCTGTCAAGCAGACCTTTTGCCCGACGCCCGAATATCATTTGTAATATTGCACTCCCGCGAATCACCCGATCATGATTGCCGCCAACGCGAGCGCGTGACATGCGGTACGAGCGCGAAAATATCGACCGGAAGATCGTTGATCTTCAGCGCATGCTCGCCAGCAGCGACGATCAATTGGCAATCGCCCTCCTGAAACTGGCGATTGAGAGTTTTGAATCCGAAAGAGATTCGTTGCCTCCGGCAAACAACCAACAGATGGCGGGGGACGCCAAAACCGGGGGCGACACCTAGTGCCCACTTTCCGAAGTTCGTGCTCCATCGCAGCACCCACCTTCACGAACTTCGGAAAGTCATGGGCACTAGAGCTCCGATTCCGAAGTTCGCAAACAGTCGCGGCAACCTCTGATGCGAACTTCGGGATAAAAGGAGCTCTAGCAACTTGTTGATTTCTACTGCGGCTTTGAATTTGAAGTTCCTATGACGAATTTGCAGAAACGCTGATAGGAACTTCAAATTCGCCGCACTAGCAAACTTATTGATCCTGGTACCGCTTCATCGATCCGAAGTCCCTGATCGAATTCGTCGCTGGTGCTGCAGGGACTTCAGATCGGCGGTACGAGATTGTCGTCGAACTGGCGGCCTTCTTACGCCGCTCTCCGCTTCCTGCCCCGTCGCGCACGTGCCCCTCTGCGGCGTCTTGCCGACGACGTTCCGCCTTTCTTGCGGCCAAGGCTTTGTTTCAGCGCGTCCATCAGATTGATGACGTTGCCCGGCTCTTCTCTTTCCGGGGGTGGCTCGATTGTCTTTCCCGCGGCCTTGCGCTTGACCAATGCCTTCAAGGCCGTCTCGTACTTGTCCTTGAATTTGTGGGGGTCGAATTTCGAGGCCTTGGTATCGAGGATGTGCGCGGCCAGATCCACCATGTCCCTCGATATCTTCGGACTTGGGATCTCGTCGAAGTAGGCGTCCTCGTCCCTCAATTCATAAGGATAGCGCAGGGTTGTACCGAGCAATCCCTTGCCAAGCGGCTTCAAGGCGATGACGTGCTCCCTGCTTGCGAGAACCACTCTGCCGAGCGCCACCTTGTCCTTTCGTTTCATCGCATCGCGGATGACGACGAACGCATCCGCGCCCACCTTGCCGTCAGGCACGATATAGTATGGTTTCTCGATGTATCGTTCGTCGATGTCCTCATTGGGAACGAAGTCGTCGATCTCGATGGTGTGCGTGCTTTCCAGCTTCACCGCCTCAAGTTCGTCCTCGTCGATCTCGACGTATCGCCCCTTCGAGAGTTCGTAACCTCTGCCCTTGTGCTCCTTGTCGACGACGCGGCCGGTTTGCTCATCGACCATCTGCTGCTTCAGCCGGTGCCCCGTCCTGGTATTGATCTGATGAAAATGGGTCTTCTCAGCCTGGGAAGAGGCTGGATAGAGCGCGATCGGACAGGTCACCAGCGACAGCTTGAGCGAGCCCTTCCAATAGGCACGAGGCGCCATCTGTGAAAATCCTTTTAGTGCGGTTTGTGCGTCAACCACCGTGGAAACTTTCCGTTCCTGATGACACGCGGTCGTCCCGCTATCCCAGTCCGAATTCCTTACGCGCACCCAGTAAAAATACGGAAACCCCTTGCCTACGCCCTGAGGTTGCGCTTGGATATTTTCGGGCAGGGGGAAATCATGCGTAGAGTGCTTGTTTTGGCGCTGTTTGCGGCGCTTTGCGGCTGCGCAAGTCAGGAAACTATTGGCTTCAGAGCCTCTAATCCACAGCAACAAGCGTTAATGCGAGACGGACAGCCCGCTCTCGTTTCACGTCAGAAATCATCCCTGGTTCTCGTCAGACCTGCTGCACGCAAGCTCCAGGCTAGAGGCAGGCCGGTTTTCGTCGTTGGGATAAACAACCTCAGCGGACAGCCAATCGAGTTTAGAGTCGATCAGGTCGAAGCCGTTCAGCACGTCGGTGCGACCGACTACGCGATGCAAGTCATTACGTTTGACAAGCTGGTCGAGGAGGAAAGAAATCGGCAGATCGCAGCCGCGATACTCACCGGGGTTGCAGCTGCCGGTAACGCCTATAGCGCGTCACAAGCTGGCCGTGGCACATACACGACGCCAAGTGGCAGGACGGGCACATTCTATAGTCCAACGGCAAACGTTATCGCCCAGAACAACGCCGCGATGCAAAACGAGGCGATGATTTCCGCGACGATTGAGACTGGTCAGCGGAATATGGCAACGCTTGAGCAGTCGGTAATCAAAGACAACACGCTGATGCCGGGCGAATGGTATGGCGGTCAGCTTCATTTCGCCCCGCCAACCGACAAAGGCGGCGACCAAAAGAGCTATACGATAGTCATCACGGTTGGCAGCGACCAACACGTCATTGAGTTTAATCAGGGGCCAGCGGGAAGCTAGGCCATACCGAAGATCGACTCGGCGACCATGACCGGAAAAACCAACCGAAGAATCGAGCTGACAATCAACCGGGCCGCCGTTGCGGCTCCTGTTCGTCATGCGGCAGTGATGTGGAAGCTGAAGCTTGCGACCGCTGCATTGCTTGTGTTTGCAAGTAGCCTGTTTTCCAGCGCGCAGGCAGGTTGCAGGCATCCGCCTGTGGGATGGAAATTCGGGCAAACCGTGAGCACACTGTGGAGCACCGACGAAGAAGCGGTTTGCGTGTCGCGGAATCTTCATCCCGACCAGATTGGAAAAATCGAAATCGTGTCGAAGCCGAAGCACGGAACGGCGGGCGCAGCAGGCGGGGATTCCGTCGCCTACAAGCCGAATTGGGGTTATCGAGGCTCTGACACATTCAGCTACGCCGTCATTTCGAACAGCAATTTCCACAAGGGCGCGGGCCAGGTCGCCCGTGTGAATGTGTTCGTCGAGGTGCGATAGGTCGGCGACGTGCCTGATCGAGTAGCGAGCCAGGGGAAGGTGACACCATGGCAACAACGCGCAAGTTGTTGAAGGCGCTTGGCGTACTTTCGTTTGTATTGACGGTCTCGGTTGGCCGGGCCGAGCAGCCATCGACAATCAAAGTCGGCTTTGTCCTCGTGTTCGATGTCGTTGCGCCAAGGCCAGTCAAGCAGCATCACGCGGCTTTCTCAGCCACTGTCACCCTTGGTGGGCGCAACGAAATCGGTGAGGATTGGCAAGCGGCAAACGTCGCCGGTCAGAGGCAGTACCACTCCGCTCGATCAGAACTCGGAAAAACATGGCGGGTGCTCTCCGCCAACACTATTCGAGGAACGTGGCGCATGCCCAACTACACCAAAACGGTGACCATTCGGGTGACCGGAAAGACCTGCTCCGTCGTGTTCGATACTCGGCTTGATCCGGGAGAGGCATACTATAAGAGCAGAGACGGAAACAGCCATACAAAGCCGAAAATGATCGATCCCGTTTGCACCGTGGAGGGATAGCCACCACTTCGCGAAACGAGAGGTCCGAATCCATTCTCCCTCACGTTCGGCTGCCCGATGGATTCCGGGCTCGCGTCGACATCTCGCAATACCCGCCGTCTCGTCCCAATCGCCAGGAAGCAACACGAACAATGCCCTCGCCGCGCTGACGAATGTCGGCCGCTTGCAAAGCACCTTACGTTGAAATCATAATCCGGCTCTGGCCTGTTCTTTCGAGGTGTTCATGAGGTGGCTATTTTTACTTGCAGCATTTTTGCCGGGCAGCGCATTTGCTGAAGCCCGGATCGCCGTCCGGATCGAGTTCAGCGACCAGAGGGTGAGACCCAATCCGGGGCCTGTTCACAGCCACCTGGAAATGGCGTTCTTGTTGAAGGACGACGGCACTGTCGCTCAGGAATATCACGAGACAGGCCCCAAGGGGCGTCATCTGTCATCCGACAACAAGCTGGGAGACGGTGTGAAGGTGATCGACGCAAATACGCTCGTCAGGAAAGTCGATTTCAAGGACCGGGTGAATACGCTGACAATCACAGTGTCGGGAAAAACCTGCCACGCGACCATGACCAATATCTTGAAGCCGGGTTTTACCGAATTCGAGTCATGGTCGTCCTACCAGGGCGTTACCGCATGGTATCGCGACTGGCAGATGACGTCGTCGACATGCACGATCCGCTAGCGCGGCGCTGTCCGTCATGAAGCCGATTTGCGCTTTGGCGATCGTTGCGATGTCCGCAAGTTCTGCCGTAGCGGAAGACATGCATTTCAAAACGACGGCTCAAGCGGCGACGAATGTCGCACTTCGCGGCTGTTGGCGGGCGGACAAGAATTGCGACCCCAGAGAACCGCCGCCCGCGCTGCTGCTCGACAAACCGCCTGGACATGGAACTGTCTGCTTTCGCCGCGACGTCGTTAAAATGCAAAATGTCGTCGTGGGCGAAGGCTTGCAGCATTGTATCGGACGCCAGATTCGCGGACTTAAGGTCGTCTATCGATCAAAGGCGGGGTACAGCGGACCCGACGAGGTCCGCTACACGGTGGTCTTTCCGAAAGCGAAGCAGACCGTTCTGGTCGACGTGACGGTTCAACCAGGCGAGTTTCGTTCAAATGACAATCCGGTTGCTCCGCCTGATGATCCATTGCAGTCAGCAGGCCCCATGCCTGAATGTGCAGCGCTTGTCTCCTGAATATCGACCGGACGCGCGAGATCCTGCCGGACCGCGTCAAGCTGACGGATCGGAGATTTACAAAGTCCAAACTGCGACCGGCAATATCCGTCTGATGGCTGCGCCATCACCCTGTCGGTGCTGTTGCAGGAAGCCGGCATCAATGTTGCCGACACCTACCAGGCAATCGTGCTGGGCAACGTCCTGAAACAGAGAGGCTGGAGCGAAGTGCCGATCGGAAGCCAGCAAGCCGGCGACGTCGGTTCGACCTGCGGACCAACGCCGCACACGGCACGGACCACATCTATCTCGTGCTCCGGCCGGTGAACACCGACGAAATGGTGATTGCGGACAATCAGGCGGCGACGCCGCATTTCCGCTACGCGTCGGGCAAGGGCGGCAAGTCGCCAACCAAATTCTTCCTGCGCGCGCCGTAAGGCGTCATCCTGCGCGATACGACGTCCGGCTCCGTAGACCGGCGAGCCTTACGTCTTGCCGGGCTCGGACCGGACGCGGGAGCCCGTCTGGATGCGGCGGATGACGGTCGGAAGGTCCTCTTCGAAATTCACGAGATGGTCCTTGCCGAACATGATGGCCGATCCGGTGCTCTGGCCGGGCACGACCATCAGGATCTGGTCGAGGTTGACAAGGACTTCCCGCGAAGGCGGTCCGGGTCGTTTCAATACGATAAAATCAGCCACATCTCGCCCCTAAAACGGTTGAGCCGCGCGGTTCAATGTAGATGATTCTGTCGGCGAGAGGCAGAGCAAGGCGTCGCGCCAGCAATATATCAGGATGCGCCCCGAGCGTCGCGTAAAACGATGATAGCGTCAGCCGCATGAATAAAATCCCGCCCATCAAGCGCTTGCGCACGGTTCTATCAGGCTATGTCGCCGCCACGCTTGCAGGGGCAATCATACCGATCGGCGGCTATCTGGTGCTCGGATATATCGCGTATGGCAGAGCCATCGCAGCGCAGTTTCTGGTCCCCATGGCGGCTTCCGGATTCGCCAAAGCCGTCGCCAACTCTCTGCTGCCGGTCCTGGCAATCGTTGCATTGACCGAAGCGTTTTCGATCCAGGCCGTATTTGCCTATGTGCTGCTCGGTGTGTTCGTTTTTGTCGGCTACGCGTTCTATCTGGTTCCTCACCAGGTTCTGAATCTCGCTGTCCTTAGCGGCATGACCAGCGCTGGGATCGTGGCCGGGCTGGTTTACTGGAAAATCGCGGGCCGCAATGCCGGCGCATGGCGCGACACCGCCGGGCGGTCATGATGCGCGGAAGATTTGCCGCCCGGTCTTGACGCTGTCGCGGCCCGGTGTTGACCTCTCAAGGTCTCGCGGGGGCGACCGAACATGACATTCACAAAATGGGCACTTGTTCTCTTCCTGTTGCCAACAGCCGCGATTGCGGCGTTGACGAGCGCCGAGCGGAAATCTCAATTCGAAAAGGCGATGGCCTCGATCATGGCGGCGAATACGCCCTCCGTTTCGGATGACAGGCGCAAAGGTTTGCTCGACCGCTATCTCGCCTGCAAGCCGAATAAAGGCCAGGCCGTCGAGCTCGCGGGCGCCGGCTATTTTCGCCTATGCGAACACGAGGACGCCTCGGCCGTCGGCGAGCGCTCACTTGAGGCGTGCCAGTTGCGTTTCGGCAAGCCATGCGCGCTGCTGGCCGTGAACGAGGAGATCGCGAGCGAAGGCGCATTGGCGGTAAAGGACATGCCGCGCCTGCACTACACCGGAAAATTCGACCTCGCGAAAATCCCGATCGTCCGCGACGCGATACGAAAACGCCCCGACGTGCAGGTCTACGACATGGCCATGGAGCCGAAGGCCATGGCCATTCATCCCTGGGGCAGGCTGTTCATCTCCGCCGGCGATCCCACGGTGCAGGATGCGCAAGCGTCCGCGCTCGCAAAGTGCAACGACGATCCCGTGCGCAAGGGACGAGATGGCGGCTGCTTCGTCTACGCAGTCAATAACGGCGTGATCATCGACGAGAGACGGATGCAGCCGAAATGAGATGGGCCGGTTTCGGTCAAGCCGGCCGTCGGCGCATCGGGACTAGTTCGTTTGCGCGGGCCAAAAAGGCGCAATAGCGACAACTTCCGGGGCAGACTGAACCGCGCTCCCCGAAACCTGCCCCTTGGGTGAGAGCAACGGATGGCCCCGGACTTCGTGACGCGGTGCCGGGGTCATCCTAGCTCCCCGCGGACGACAATCAGCTCGTCGTCAGGTCCCTGGAACCCAACCGCCAGCCCATATGTTATGATGCGGCCGGCCACCGCCAGTGGAGTGGATTTGACATTCGCTACCCACCTGGCCGCGAGTTCGGACAGCGAATGTCAAATCCTAAACTCCACTGGAAACATATATTTGCTAGTGGTCCTTTGATTCTAACATTCGCAAAAAGTGACCGCCAAAAAGGGATGCGAATGTTAGAATCGGACCACTAGCGGGGCGGTTCAGAAGTCCGCATCATTGCTTGCGGCAGGTTCGTCAGGCAGGCCGCGCTTTCAGGTGAAGGGGGATTCCATGAGATTATTCGTCGCGATGCTGTTCTCGATTGGCCTTGTCGTCGGTGCAGGCGTGGGCCCAAGCCGTGCGACCGGTTTCTGTGGCGTCGGCTGCCACGTCGCGATCTATGGCGGCTGTGTCGTCGACGGCTGGGAGAGCGGCGCGCCGGTCTGGAACGAATGCCCCGCCGGCGCGCATCCACGGCCGCCTTGCGGCAAGTACTATTCGTGGCGCAAGCACTCCAAAACCTGCATGCGCGTGAACTGAGAGCGGCGCTCTCGTGTCCCGGACGCGACGCAGCAATCCAGAGTCTTTCTGCGGACTGACTGGATTGCTTCGCTTACGCTCGCAATGACGCTGGAAAAGGTCCCGCCTTCATCCACCCCGTCGGGACGAAAAAAGAGGCGGCTCGTCGCCGCCCCTTTCGCTGATTGTCCTGCGCGCGACATCATCGCTCGCGCGAGCGATGACTACTTCCAGCCCTTTTCGCTGTAGGGTTTGCAGCCGGGCGAACCTGGCTGGCACTCGTAATCGCCCCAGGCGCTGGAGGCATAGTAGCCGTTATTCCAACCGGAATAAGGTCCGCTCGCATAGGCATCGTAGGGCGACGTCACCGCTCCCACGATCGCACCGGCCGTATTGACCGCACCGGCCGCAACCGCGCCCGCGGTGTAGGCCGCGCCTGCCGCCGCATTGGCGCCGGCCTCGACCGGGTTCGCACCGTAATAGCGCCTTTCGCCGTAATAGCGATTCGCGACGCGCCCTTCGCGGTCATAGCGGCCGGCAACACGCCCCTCGCGGCCTTCGCGGCGCATAGCGCGCCGCTCATCGCGTGACATGCGCGCGGTACGCCTTGACGTCCTTTCGTCTGACGTCATTTCCCTTCTTGAACGCATGTCCCTTGACCGCATCGCGCGGCTTTCGCGCGTCTTGATGTCTGCCTTGTTTTGTACCTCGCCCTGTACCTTGGGCTGCGCCTTGTCCTGTGCTTGTTCCTGCGCCTGCGCGCGTGCGATCGACAACGACACACCGTTCGGACCGGACGCGCCGAAAGAGAGGAGCGTCATGCTCGCGAAGGTCGCGGCTGCAACCGCAATTTTGCCTAAACTCATCTGCTTTTCTCCTTTGCTGACTGGCTCTTTCGCCAAAGGCGTGCCTGTCGCCCCGGCCGCGCGAAGAACGTCTCGCCGGAATGCTAGGTTCCCGGTTCCATCGCAGATCAGTGATTTGTGAAGGGGGGGAAACGTCATTGCGAGGAGCTCGCGACAAAATTGCGAAGCAATTTTGCGCTGATGCGACGAAGCAATCCAGAGTCATCTCAGCGGAAGGACTGGATTGCTTCGCTAGCGCTCGCAATGACGGAAGTAGCGAGCGCACGCCCTCACACGCACGCCTCAAACGCGGCGTCGATGATCGCAAGTTTCACCGCTTGCGCCGCGTGATATTCGCGGCGGAAATCCGCCGACAGCCACAGCGCCGACCGTCCGCGCATGCCGGACCAGCCGAGACTCCCCATCGCCTCGGCCTCGGCGAATTTGCGGCTGAGCTGGGTGCGCGACAGGCGCAGCCGCTCGGCGAGCGCGGAAATCGACATCACATCGGTGACTATGCGCAGCGATTCACCGCTGCTCTCGCCGCAGCCGGCCATCAGGCGATCCATCACGATGCCGCCCTCGTTGATCCAGGTGAAAAGCGAAAACGTCCTTGCGGGCTCGCGCACCTCGAGCGAGCCGATCAGGCCGTCGGCGATCCGCGGCTGGATCGACTGAAGCAATGCGGGCTGCGCCTGGAAACGCGCCACACGCGCGCCGCCGTCGAGCCCGTCAAGCGTCGACAGGTGCAAGACATGCCACTGGAACAGCGCCATCAGCACCGCGGGCGCCGGCGCAAGCGGGCGGCCGCGGGCGGCGTTACCTGCGACATGGGCCACGATCTCGTATTTTTGCATCTCCTTCAGGAAGGCGGACGCGGTGTTGCGGCTTGCGATATTGTGCGCGACGACACAATCGAGGAAATGCTCGGCGAGCAGCCCGCTGCCGGGCTCTTTGGCTTCGTTGCGGAAGAACAGCGCCAGCGCCGCATGCGCCATCAACCAGCGCTGCTGGGTCGCGAACACCGACGCGATCCGCGGGCTCGTCTCCTGCATCGACAGCAGCGTCCCGGCCTGGCCGCGAACGCACCGCTCCAGCGCCTGATGGGACGCGATCTCCTCTGCCGTCATCGCCATGGTCGAACCGATCCCCCAAGCATGGTCCGGAAAAGTGCGTAGCGGTTTTCCCTCGCGACAAACGCGAACGCGTTTGCGCGGAGATCATGCTCAATCAAAAACCAAAGGCCCGCGGCGCTCCTCGCCCGGCCTTTCCCCGGCGTTCCTTTGGCAGATTTTTGTGAATGGTCAAAGATGG
>Ga0070741_10005223_pt1 | contig 29126 bp, 19 predicted proteins | sample Coa_R1_4_FD_66440 | JGI IMG/M metagenome (GOLD analysis project Ga0070741, IMG submission 66440) | Surface soil microbial communities from Centralia Pennsylvania, which are recovering from an underground coalmine fire - Coalmine... | ecosystem: Environmental > Terrestrial > Soil > Unclassified ... | reverse complement strand
GGCCGCCCCTAGGCCGGCGATGAGCTGGACTGGGGTAGGCCGGCGGCCCGCGCCAGCGCATCCACCTTATCCGTCTGCTCCCAGGGCGCATCGATGTCTGTCCGCCCGAAGTGGCCGTAGCTGGCCGTGGCGCGGTAGATCGGCCGCCTCAGGTTCAGCGCGCGAATGATCGCGTTCGGACTGAGGTCGAAGTTGTCGCGGACAATGCGCTCGATGTTGCCGTGGTCGAACTTGTGCGTCCCGAACGTCTCGATGGAGACGCCGATAGGCTGCGGGTGGCCGATAGCGTACGACAGCTCGACCTCAACGCGGTCCGCCAGTCCGGCAGCGACGAGGTTCTTGGCGACCCAGCGCGCCGCGTAGGAGGCCGAGCGGTCCACTTTGGAGGGGTCTTTGCCGGAGTAAGAGCCGCCGCCGTGCCGCCCAACTGCGCCATAGGTATCGACGATGTTCTTACGGCCAGAGAGGCCGGAGTCCGCCGCCGGGCCGCCCAGGATGAAGGAACCGCTGCTGTTGACGTGGATCTCGGTGGCATCGTCCATCCAATCGCCCAGTACCGGCTTGATGACCTCACGGATGATGTCGGCTCGCAGCTTCTCGGTGCTCAGGTCGGGGTCGTGCTGCGCGGCGATGACGACTGTGGCAACCCGCTTGGGGACGCCGTAGGAGTACTCCACGGTCACTTGCGACTTGCCATCCGGGCGCAGGTAGGGCAGGGTGCCGTCTTTGCGCACCTTGGCCAGGCGCTTGCACAGCTCATGCGAGAGCTGGATGGAGAGCGGCATCAGCTCCGGGGTTTCTTTGCAGGCAAAGCCCAGCATGATCCCCTGGTCGCCAGCGCCCTGGTCTTCGCCTACGGCCTCATTGATCTCGCTCGACTGTTCCTTGATCGAGACGATGACGCCGCAAGACTCGGCATCGAAGCCGTACTCCGGCTTGGTGTAGCCGATGTCGCGGATGACCTGCCGCGCGATACCTGTGAAGTCGACGTAGTGGCTGGTCGTTATCTCGCCCAGGACGGCGACGAGGCCGGTCGTGGCCACGACCTCGCAAGCGACGTGCGCGTAGGGATCATAGGTCAGGATATCGTCCAGGATGGCGTCGGCTATCTGGTCGCAGACCTTGTCCGGGTGGCCCTCCGTCACCGATTCGGATGTCATCAAGAGTCTCGGTGAACTCATGAAGGTCATTGTCATAGCGGTGCTCCTTTCCTAGGTGCCTTCTTGCCAGGAGGAGAGGTATTTCTGCTGCTCCTCTGACAGTTGGTCGATAGTGATGTTCATGCTGGCCAGCTTGAGGCTCGCCACCTGTTGGTCGATCTCGATGGGGACGTTGTAGACGTCCGGCGCCAGGTCACGATGCTGCGCCATGTACTCGGCGCAGAGCGCCTGGTTGGCGAAGCTCATGTCCATGACGCTGGCCGGGTGTCCTTCGGCCGCAGCCAGGTTGACCAGGCGGCCCTCTCCCAGGACGTAGATGCTGCGGCCGTCTCGCAGGCGATACTCCTCCACGTTGGCGCGTACCGTCCGGCGCGACTCGCTCATCTCGGCGAGGGCCGTCAGGTTCAGCTCCACGTTGAAGTGCCCGGAGTTGGCAACGATGGCGCCATCCTTCATCGCCTCAAAGTGGTGACGGTCGATGGCGTTGATGTCGCCGGTAACGGAGATGAAGATGTCGCCGAGGCGGGCGGCTTCGCTCATCGACATAACCTGGTTGCCGTCCATGGCCGCTTCCAGCGCGCGCACCGGCTGTACTTCCGTGACGACGACCTTGGCGCCGAGGCCACGCGCCCGCAGCGCCACGCCGCGGCCGCACCAGCCGTAGCCGGCGACGACGACGGTCTTGCCGGCCCAGAGGACGTTGGTGGCTCTCGTAATGCCGTCGATAGTGGACTGGCCGGTGCCGTAGCGGTTGTCGAAGAGGTGCTTGGTGTCGGCTTCGTTGACGGCGATGATCGGGTATTCCAGCGCGCCGTCCGCCGCCATGCTGCGCAGGCGGATGACGCCGGTCGTCGTTTCCTCCGTGCCGCCGATGATGCCCTGCAGCAGCTCCCGCCGGTCCTTGTGCAGGGTCGCTACCAGGTCGGCGCCGTCGTCCATCGTCAAGTGCGGCTGCGTCGCCAGCGTGGAGTGAATGTGGCGGTAGTAGGTGGCGTCGTCCTCGCCACGGATGGCGTAGACGGGGATGCCGTGCGCCTCAACCAGCGCCGCGGCCGCATCGTCCTGCGTGGAGAGCGGGTTGCTGGCGCAGAGGGTGACCTGGGCGCCGCCGTCCTTGAGGGCCAGCACCAGGTTTGCGGTCTCCGTGGTGACGTGCAGGCAGGCCGCCAGCCGCAGCCCGCGCAAGGGCTGCTCGCGGCGGAAGCGCCCGCGGATCAGTTCGATCACCGGCATCTCGCGGGCGGCCCACTCGATGCGCAGGACGCCTTCGTCGGCCAGCGCCAGGTCTTTGACGTCGTATTCGGCGGGTTTTACCATCTAGCTCCTTTGTCTGATCATCGTTATCGAATAACGACCTCGCGGCCGTGGCCGCGGCGGCGCGCCAGGAAGCGGCGGGCTGTCGCCAGGACGCCGAAGATCTGGCGCCGCACGACGGAGGTCTCGTAGAGGTTGCCTGTCGACTGGTAGCCCAGCCGCTCGTAAACGTAGCGGGCCGGCCGGTTCTCGGTCTCGACGGTCAGGAGGACGTTCGCGCAGTCTCTCAGCAAGTGTTCCGTGACCGCGCCGGTCGCCAGGGTCGCATAGCCGTGACCGCGGTAGCGCGGGTGGGTGAGCACGTTGCCGACGACCGCCAGGTCCTCGCCGGGCGCGACCACGTGCGTTCCCGCGATCGAGACCAGCCGCCCGCTGGCGCTGACGCCGTAGTAGACGCCTTCCTCCAGGTTGGCGGCCGTGTAGTTGGTGGGGCCGCCCTCCACGCTGTAGAGACGGTTGACGGCGGAGACGTCTTTGCCGAGAAGATGCAGGATGCTGACGTCCGGGCCCGCGGGGGCATCGGCGGGCCGGAAGCTCTCTGCCGTCACGGCCATGCGCTGCATCAACGTCTTGCGCATCAGGATGAAGTGCCGCTCCGCCACCTCCTTGTGCGCGACCTGGAAGGTAGCGAAGGAGAATCGCGGGCCGGGGTGCAGGTGCAGGATCGCACTGACGGCCTCGGGGTCGCCGAGGGTGACCAGCGCCGGGCCGAGGCCGCCGCTGGCGTGCAGAACCAGCCCCTGGCCGGCCTCGCTGCTGGCCAGCCACCAGCTGGTCCGCTCGAAGAGACCGGGCTCCAGCTGGCCCAGGGCATAAGCGCTGTAGGGCCAGTCCGCGCGCAGCAGCTGGCGCAGGCGGTCGCGGTCGCTCAGGCGCTGCACCTCGTAGGCGTGGCGCCGGCGACCCACCTGGCTGAGCGCGCCCTCCGCCATCAGGACTGCACCGCCTCCTGCGAGGGCAGGTACTTGCCGATAATGGCGCCAAGCTCGCGCAGCCGCGCCTCCGGCACGCTGCTCAGCGGCGTCACCAGAGCGTCTGCCAGTGCGCTGGGACAGCCGCAAGAGCGCTGCTGCGGCAGCGCCGCCACGGCACGCCGCACCGCGTCCTGCGCGACTTCTACGTTCTTGCGCAGATTGGCCAGGATGAGCGCCGTGTTCACCGATTCCTCGGCCGGGTGCCAGACATCGTAGTCGGTAACGCAGGCCAGGACCGCGTAACAGATTTCGGCCTCGCGGGCCAGCTTCGCCTCGGGCAACGCCGTCATGCCGATGACGTCGGCGCCCCATGAGCGATGGAGCTGCGATTCGGCGCGGGTGGAGAAGGCCGGGCCCTCCATAACCACGTAGGTGCCGGCGCTATGGGTGCGGGCGCCGCTGCCCTGAGCCGCGCCGGCCAGGAGGCCGCGCAGGACGGGGCAGAACGGCTCCGCGAAGGAGACGTGCGCCACAAGACCATCGCCGAAGAAGCTGCTGATGCGGCCGCGCGTGCGGTCGATCAGCTGGTCCGGCGTCGCCATGTCCAGCGGCGCGATCTCCTCTCGCAGCGAGCCGACGGCACTGACGCTGATCAGGAACTCGACCCCCAGCTGCTTGAGGGCGTAGATGTTGGCCCGCGCAGGCAGCTCCGAGGGTAGGATGCTATGGTTACGGCCGTGCCGTGGCAGGAAGGCGACCCGCTGACCCGCCAGCGAGCCGATAATGATCGTGTCGGACGGCGGCCCGTAAGGCGTCTGCAGCGATACCTCCTCGACATTGTTGAGGCCAGGCATCTGGTAGAAGCCGCTGCCGCCGATGACGCCGACGCGAGCCTCAGCCACGGGCGGCCACTCCTGCGCCGCAGACCGCGGCCAGCGAGTCCGCGTAAGGCGCCCGGGCGATTCCGTTCTCCGTGATGAACGCGCTGACGTAGGCAGCCGGCGTGACGTCGAAGGCGGGGTTTTCGGCCTCCGTTCCTTCCGGCGCCGTGGCTTGCCCGCCGAACGACATGACCTCCTGGGCAGCGCGCTCCTCGATCGGGATGAGGTCGCCGCTGGCCAGCGAGAGATCGACGGTGCTCGTGGGGGCGGCGACGTAGAATGGCACGCCGTTCTCGCGCGCCAGGACGGCCAGTGTGTAAGTGCCGATCTTGTTAGCGACGTCCCCGCTGGCGGCGATGCGGTCGGCGCCGACGACTACAGCGTCAACGCCGCCACGGTGCAGCAACTGGCCCGCAGCGCTATCGACGATCAGCCGGCAGGGGATGCCTGCGTTCTGCAGCTCCCAGGCCGTGAGACGTGCGCCCTGCAGCAGTGGGCGAGTCTCGGTGGCGTAGACCTGGCGCAGGCGGCCGGCCTCGCGCGCCGCCAGGATGACGCCGAGCGCGGTGCCGCTGCCGCCTGTGGCCAATGCACCGGTATTGCAATGCGTCAGGATCGTGGCTTTCGCGGGCAAGAGGTCGGCGCCCAGGCGGCCCATCCGCAGGTTGGCCTGCTGCTCCTCCTGGTGGATGGCTTGCGCCTCCGCCAGCAGTGCCCCGGCCGCATCCGGTGTGGCCTCGGTGGCCGCCAGGCAGCGGCGGATCGCCCAGGCGAGGTTGACTGCGGTGGGACGAGCGGCGGCAATCTCGTCGCCGGCGGCACGCAGCGCTTCCGGAGTCGTGGCGATCTGCGCCGCCAGCGCCAGCGCATATGCCCCGGCGATGCCGATGAGCGGAGCGCCGCGCACTTGCAACCGCTGGATGGCGACGATGACGTCGCGGTAATCGCGCGTCTCGAGGTAGGCGATCTTCTGTGGAAGGCGGGTCTGGTCCAGGATGCGCAGGGCGCCGTCCTGCCAGGCTATCGGTTCCGGGGTCTTATTTTCGGACATAAAAAAACTTCTCGTGGTGTGAGAAGTGTTCCAGCCAGCCAAGCTGCTTTCTCATCTCTCCCGCATTTGCGGGTCGGAGTTGGCACCATTCCCCTTGGGGCGGTTGCCGGGCTTCGTCGGGCCGTTCCCTCCACCACTCTGGATGAGCGACTATATTCTGTTGGATTGGATGATAGCGGCTAGCCCGAGCCTGTGTCAACGTCGGCTTTGCCCACCTGCTCGGCCTTAACCTTGTGCAGCAGCCAGCGCCCGTCCTGGCGCTCCAGCTGGAAGGTGGTCTTGAAGTGGCGCGTCACGATGGCGCCGCCCTCTCGCTCCGCGAAAGCAATTGTGCTAGTGATGCGCGCCTCGTTTTGGCTGCGGATGTCCGGCGTGTCGACGCCCTCCAGCGTGACCGCCTCCGTATGACGGAAGGCGCTGATGAAGCCCGGCCACGGCTGGTTCGCGGCGAAGGCGGGAGAGAAGGGGACACGCGCCAGCTCGAAGAAGTTTCGCATAGCGGTCAGTGCGCTCTCCGTGCTGGCACGATCGGCCGCATCCGCACTGGGGCTGAGCGACGAGACAAGATTGGGGGTGACGGTCTCTTTCTCGTCGGAGAGCCAGGCCCAGACCTTTTCCAGGCGTGTTTCCGGGTCCCAACGGGTCGCGATACCAACGCCGGCCGAGACGTTGGCCCAGTACTCCAGCACCGCTGCGACGGGCGTGTCGTCGTAGTCTAGATGCAGCAGCTGCCAGCGTCCATCGGTGGTGCGCTGGTAAACGGTGTACTCAATCCAGGTGATGTCGCCGCGCTGGTTTTGGCGCGCCAGCACCATCTCTGGCCGGCCATCGGGCTCGATATCGGTGGTGAAGGCAGGCACAATGCTCACGGTCGAGTCGCCACTTGTCGTGCCTTGCTGAAAGCTGCCCTGCTGGGACACCTGCGCCAATGGCAGCAGGGTTGTGGCATCGGCGGAGAGCGCGTAGACGTCGACGGAGAACAGGCCGTGCTCTTCGGGGCTGGCGAGGGCTGCGTAGGTGCCGGAGGTCAGGCCCGGGTATGGGGCCGGAACCTGGCCGGAACCGCTGATGGTAAAGAAGGCTGTCTGGCCCGCTGTTCCCTCCGGCCCCACCGGCAGACGCGGCCCCAGCTCCCGCAGCTGCCACGCCTGGCTTGTGCCAAGAGTGTAAGTCTCCCCGCCGCGGAGCGTTATCGGGACGCCGGGGAAAGCCCGTGCCAGGATCCTGGTCAAGGGCATAACGTCGGGGCTATTCGAGTCGCCGTTGGAAGAGCTATCGTCGGAGCAGGCAACCAGCGTGGCACCCAGCGCTGCCGCCAGGCAAAGCGGAAGCAGCAACCGCAGCCCGCCCCTGCCCCAGCGCGATCCGGGGGTCATTGGCGGCAGACGCAGTGGGCCTGCTTGGGGAAAAAAGGGAGGCAGCTCATTTTCGTTCCGGCATAGCTTCGCTTATCGTGGCTGGAGACGCAAGAGCGGTAAATCCCCCGCGATGATAGTTTCGTACTGTTGAAGGACAAGCGTAGCAAGGAGAGCCTGATGCTTAAGATTGCCGTCCCCTTCCTGATGCTGGCCCTGGCGGCGCTGGCTGCCAGCGCCTGCAGCAACAGCAGCAGCGAGAAGACGACTGGAACGCCGGTCAACGTCGCGATCCAGAGCTTCGCCTTCCAGCCGGCCAGCCTTTCGGCGCAACCCGGCGACAAGCTGCAGATCACTGTAAAGAACAACGACACTACAACCCACACGTTCACCATCGAGGCGTTATCTGTGGATCACGAGCTGAAGGCCGGCGAGCAGGCGACGTTTACCATCGATGCCAAGAGCCAGGGCAGCTTCACCTACCACTGCCGCATCCACAGCAGCATGATTGGGACGTTGCAGGTGGGGGCCGGCGGGCCGGTGTCCACGGCGCCGGCGGGCGGTGGCTACGGCTACTAGTTAACCGCCGTAGCGCCAGCGGGTGCCGTCCGGGCTGTCTTCCAGGGTGACGCCCAGCTCCGTCAGGCGGTTGCGTAGCGTGTCCGCTAGCTCGTAGAGCTTCTGCGTCCGCAGGTGCTCCCGTGTCTGGATCAGCAGCTCGATGAACGGCGCCGCCGTCAGGTCACCCTCGCGCTCCTCCAGCGTCAGGCCGAGGACGTCGCCGGCGAGCGAGCGTAGCGTCGTCACCGCCTCGGCGATGTCGCGGCCCTCGTCGCGGCCGCGATTGATCTCGCGCGCCAGGTCGAAGAGCGCCGCGATGGCGCCGGCGGTATTGAAATCGTCTTCCATGCTGTCCAGGAAGCGCTGCCGGTAGGGCAACGGGTCCAGCGCCGGCCGGCCCTCACCGCCGGTCTGGCCGGCAGCGGTGCGCAGGCGCTGTGCGCCGCGCGCGGCGGACTCCAGGATCTCGATGGAGTAGGTCAGCGGGCTGCGGTAGTTGGAGCCCAGGATGAAGATGCGCAGCGCGTCCCGCCCGAAGCGCTCCAACACCTCGTCGATCGGGATGAGGTTGCCGAGGTGCCGCGTCATCTTCTCTTCGTCGTCGCTGAGACGCAGCAGGCCGTTGTGCACCCAGAAACGGACAAACGGCACGACGCCGGTGGCCGATTCCGTCTGCGCGATCTCGTTCTCGTGGTGCGGAAAGATGAGGTCCTGGCCGCCGCCGTGGATATCCACGGTCTCGCCCAAGTAGCGCAGGCTCATGGCGGAGCACTCGATGTGCCAGCCGGGCCGTCCCGGTCCCCAGGGACTATCCCAGGCCGGCTCGCCCGGCTTGGTCGCCTTCCAGAGCGCGAAATCAGCGGGATCTTCCTTGTGCTCGCCCGGCTCGATTCGGGCGCCGGCCATTAGCGAGTCAACGTCGCGGCCGGAGAGCTTGCCGTAGTCGGCCTTGCTGCGCACGCGAAAGTAGATATCGCCGGCGGCCTCGTAGGCATGGCCCTTCTCGATGAGCTTCTCGATCAGCTCGATGATGCCTGGGATCTCGTGGCTGGCGCGCGGGTAGACGTGGGCACGCTGGACGTTGAGGGCGTCCATATCGCGGTAAAACTGCTCCACGTGCTTCTCCGCCAGAGCATCGATCGTGGTGTTCTCTTTCTGAGCGCGAATGATGATGTTGTCTTCGATGTCCGTGAAGTTCTGGACGTGCCGCACCTCGTAGCCGCGGAACTCCAGGTAGCGGCGCAGCACGTCGAAGATGATGTAGCTCATGGCGTGGCCGACATGGCAGGGGGCGTAGAGGTTAGGGCCGCAGACGTACATGCGGACGGTGTTGTCGCTCGCCGGGGCGAACTCCTCCACCTTGCGGCTCTGGGTGCTGTATAGCCTCACGAGACCTCCTCATCGCTTGATTCGCGGCCGCCCACCCTGGACTTCACGGAACCTTTGTTACCCGCCGCCTCCAGCGAGGTGAGACGGCCCTCTAGCTCGCGAATGCGTTCCTCCAGCTGGCGGATGACGTCCCACTCCGGGTCCGGCAGCCGCAGGGTCGTGTCGTTGCCGGGGTCGGCATACGCGACGACGTGGCCAGGCACGCCGACGACGGTGGCGTTCTCCGGTACGTTGCTGGCGACGACCGAGCCGGCGCCGATCTTGGCGCCGGCGCCGACGTTAACCGCGCCGATGATCTGGGCGCCGGCGCCGACGACGACGTTATCGCCGAGCGTTGGGTGGCGCTTGGCGCGCTGGGTGCTGGTGCCGCCTAGGGTCACACCCTGATAAAGGTGGCAGTTGTCGCCAATGACCGTCGTTTCGCCTATGACGACGCCCATGCCGTGATCGATGAACAGCCGCTCTCCCAGCGTGGCGCCGGGGTGGATCTCGATGCCGGTGACGCTGCGGCAGACGTGTGACACCAGGCGCGCGAGCAGCCGCAGACGGCGCTGGTAGAGCCAGTGCGCCAGGCGATGGAACTGGCGAGCGTGGAAACCCGGGTAGGTCAGGACAACTTCTAGCCGGCTGGTAGCGGCGGGGTCCCGCTCCAGCGCGGCGTCAATATCGTTCTTGATGCTCCTGAGTGTGCCCATAAGTCATTCCTTCAGCGTATCTGCCAGTTTGTCGCGGTGCCGGCCCCGGCGCAACCACCGGGGCCGTGGGACACGCGCAGGTATCGATGCTGATCCCGCGTTGCCCGGCGAGTCCGAATGACCTTTGAGCAAACATTTCTTTCGACATTCTAACGCTCGGCGAGGAGTGCGACAGCCATCGCCGCGATGCCTTCGCCGCGGCCGATAGCGCCGATGCCCTCATTGGTGGTCGCCTTGAGGTTGACCCGGTGCGGCTCCACGCTGAGGGCCTGGGCGATGGCCAGCACCATGTTCGAGACGTGCGGTGCCAGCTTCGGCCGTTCCGCGATCACCGTCACGTCGATATTCTCCACCTGGTATCCTGTCTCCTGCACCATCTCGAGCGCCCGCCGCAGGAGCACCCGGCTATCGGCGCCGGCGTAGGCCGGATCATCCGGCGGGAAGTGGCGCCCGATATCGCCGAGGCCGGCGGCGCCCAGCATAGCGTCGATGATCGCGTGCAGGACGGCGTCGGCATCGCTATGGCCGCTGAGGCCCGGCTCATCGGGGAAATGGACGCCGCCCAGTACCAGCGGGGGATCCTCCGCGTATCGGTGGATATCATAGCCGATGCCGATTCGCATGTCGAACTAAATATTTCGCGAAGCCGCAAGCGCCAGCAGCGCCTCTGCCAGCGAGAGATCATCTGCGGTGGTGATCTTCAGGTTGAGCGGTGAGCCGGGGAAAACGGCAACCTCGTGGCCCAGCGCCTCCAGCATGGCGGCATCATCCGTGACGTCCGCCTGGACCTTGCGGTGCGCCTCCTCCAGCAGGTCGCGACGGAAGAACTGGGGCGTCTGCACCGCCCAGAGCTGCTCACGGTCCAGCGTCCGCCGCACGATGCCGTCCGCGCCGGCCTCCTTCACGGTGTCGGACAAGCGGACGGCCGGCACGGCCGCGCCAGTGCCCTGCGCCGCCGCCAATCCGGCATCGATCAGGCCGGCGGTTACGAGCGGCCGTGCGCCGTCATGCACGGCAACCCAGTCGCAGGCGGGGAGGGCGGCCAGACCAGCGCGCACTGAGTCCTGGCGCCGGGCGCCGCCGAGGCAGACCGCCGCGACCTTGTCGAAGCCGCCCTCGCTGGCCAACGCCTGCCCTCGTTCCAGGTTCTCGCTCGACATAACAAGAATGATCGCCCCGACAAGGGGTGAGGCCTGGAAGGTCGCCAGGCTATGCGAGAGCAGTGGCCGGCCGCCTAGCGGCAGGAACAGCTTGTCGCCGCCGGCCATGCGGCTGCTGCTGCCGGCAGCCAGCAGTATCGCCCCCAGCGACGCCACGCTGTGGTCCAGCGGTCAGCTGCCCTTGGGCTGGGCGAAGATCATGCGCCCAGCCATCGTCTGTAGCACGCGGGTCACGGTTACGGTGAGCTGCTCGTTGAGGTAGCGGCGGCCGCCCTCCACGACGACCATTGTGCCATCCTCCAGGAACGCGACGCCCTGGCCGGTCTCCTTGCCCTCCTGGATGACGTGCACCGCCATCTCTTCTCCGGGCAAGACCACGGCCTTTACGGCGTTGGCCAACTGATTGATGTTGAGCACGCGGATGTTCTCCAGCTCAGCGACCCGGTTGAGGTTGAAGTCGTTGGTGAGGATTGGGACGTGCAGCTTGCGAGCCAGGCTCAACAGCTTGGCATCGACGTCTCGGCCGTTCTCGAAGTCGTCCTCGGCCACGCGGATGTTGACGTTCTCGCTCTTCTGCAGCTGTGCCAGGATCTCCAGGCCGCGCCGCCCACGGGTGCGTCGGGCGGCGTCCGGCGAGTCGGCGATGTGTCGCAACTCATCCAGCACGAAGCGGGAGATGACCAGCGTGCCGCCGATGAAGCCGCTCTCGGCGATCTCCGCCAACCGGCCATCGATGATGGAGCTGGTATCGACCACGATCTCGTTGGGCGAGTAGGCGCCCTCGCCGAAGCCGGGCACGAAGCGGTTGACGATCTGTGCGAACTCGTGCTCGCGGCTGACCAGCGTCGCCACGCCCAGGATGCCCAGCACGAAGCTGACGACCAACGGCCCCAGGGCGCTGCCGATGCCGGGCAGCGTGATCAGCCAGGGCGTCAGCAGCGCCGACACCAGCAGTCCGGCGATGAGGCCGGTGATGCCCAGGAGGAGGACCAGCGGCCGGATTTGCTGTGTCCACTCCTGGAACTTGGCGACCGGCCGGATCAAGATGAACGGCGCGGCCAGTGCTCCGAATATCGTCAGGCTGACCGGTGGGACGATCCAGTAGAGCAAGCGGGTCAGCCCCGCGTCTGCTTCTGCCAGTGCCTGTCCGGTCCTCAGGCCGACGAATCCGAAGAAAATTGCACCAACAATACGAACTAGTGCGATAAGTCCTCTTGTAAGCATGGGACTCCTCCCAATTGATTAACCGGAGTGCCTGTTTTTCTTTCCTCCTCTCAGCTTTGGTTTCGCAGTGCGCAGTATAGCATTCGCCGTTTGGCGCCGACTAGCCTATCTGCGCAAGCGGTTTCCTGCCGATTAAGGGTAGATGCCGCGAATGCGTGTCGCTTCCAGGACGCGACTCACCGCCAGCTGCATGGCAGCCTGGCGCAGGGGCAGGCGTTCCTTCTCGGCCAGCTGCGCCACCTCGTCGAAGGCGCGATCCATCACCTGTCGCAGACGATCGCGCACCTCGGCCTCTTCCCAGAAGAAGAATTGCAGGTCTTGTACCCACTCGAAGTAGGAGACGATGACTCCGCCCGCGTTGGCCAGGATGTCCGGCACCATGAAGACGCCCTTGTCCTGGAGAATAGCGTCGGCGTCCGGCGAGACGGGCCCGTTGGAGCCCTCGATAATCATGCCGGCGCGAATGCGGCCGGCGTTGGCGCTGGTGATCTGGCCCTCGAGAGCCGCCGGCACGAGTATGTCGACCGGCAGCTCCAACAGCTCGGCGTTGCTGACGTGGTTGCCGCCGCCGGCCTCGATGAGCTTGCCGCCGCCGGCAACGTGCCGCTGCAGCGCCACCAGGTCCAGGCCGTTGGTGTTGTAGACGCCACCGGAGCTATCGCTGACGGCGACGACCTTGGCGCCCGCCTCCGCCTGGAAGAGGCGGGCGGCCGTGCTGCCGACGTTGCCGTAGCCCTGCACCGCCACGCTCAACCCCTCCAGTTGCTGACCGCGATAAGCGGCGGCCTTGCGCGCGGCATAGAGCAGGCCCCGGCCCGTCGCCTCGACACGGCCCACCGTCCCGCCGATGCTCACCGGCTTACCGGTGACAACGCCTGCGACGGTGTGGCCGTGGTGCATGCTCAACGTGTCCATGATCCAGGCCATAATGCGGCCGTCCGTGCCGACATCCGGTGCCGGTATGTCCTCGTTCTGGCCGACGATGATGCTGATCTCAGTAGCGTAGCGGCGGGTCAGCCGCTCCAGCTCCGGCAGACTCAGCGATTTCGGATCAACGACAACGCCGCCTTTGGCGCCGCCGTACGGGATGTTGATTACAGCGCACTTCCAGGTCATCCACATCGCCAGGGCTTTGACCTCTGAGAGGGTGACGCCCGGGTGATAGCGAATCCCGCCCTTGGCCGGGCCGCGCGCCAGGTTGTGCTGCACGCGGTGGCCGGTGAAGATGCGCGTCGAGCCGTCGTCCAGGCGCACAGGGAAGTTAACGGTCAGCTCGCGCTTGGGCGAACAGAGGAGCTCGCGGGTGCCCTCGTCCAGGCCTAAGCGCCTGGCGACGCTATTAACCTGCGAGGTCGCCATCAAGTAGGGGTCTAACTCGGCGGGCGGAGGTGTTTCGATTGCCATAGCTTGCTCCCGGATAACAGAAGAGGGCCCGTTGGCGCGGGCCCTCTTGGGGTTTGCGGTCCCTATTCCTCGCTGTCCTCTTGCAGTGCGGACAGCGGCGGTTCCTCGTCCTCTGGCTCGGGCTCTTCGTCCTCCTCTGCTGCCTCGTCTACCGGGTCCGCCGGCTCCGCGGTGTCTTCGGCCAGGATGTCGTCCGTATCCTCGGCCAGGAGGTCCTCGAGGTCGAGCAGATCCTCGTCCTCCTCGCTGAGGTCGCCGAAACCGGCCTCGATCTTGCGATCGAGAATGCCGAGGCGGCTGCCGCCGTCATCGCCGTCGGTAAAGAAGTCGCCCGTGCCGAGCTCTTTGGGCTGGGGCAGCTCCTCCACCTCGATGGCGGCGCGTGCCGGCACCAGCTTGCCGATGATGACGTTCTCCTTGAGGCCTTGCAGCCTATCGACCGCGCCCGTGATGGCAGCTTCCGTAAGTACGCGCGTGGTCTCCTGGAAGGAGGCTGCGGCCAGGAAGCTCTCCGTGTTGAGGGATGCTTTGGTCACGCCCAGCAGCACCGGCTGCGCGGTAGCTGGCTCGCCGCCCTCCGCCAGTACCTTGGCGTTGATTTCCTCGAACTTGAAGCGATCAACCAGCTCGCCGGGCAGCAGTGCGGTATCGCCCGGGGTGTCGATGCGGACGCGCCGCAACATCTGGCGGATGATCACCTCGATGTGTTTGTCGTTGATGCTCACGCCCTGGGAGCGGTAGACCTTCTGCACCTCTTCCACCAGGTAAAGCTGCACCGCCTCGGAGCCCTGGATGCGCAGGATGTCCTGCGGGTTCAGCGGGCCCTCAGTGAGCGCCTGGCCGGCGTGCACGTAGTCCCCGGACTGCACGCGCAGGCGAGCGGTGGCCGGTATGAGGTACTCTCGCTCGTCGCGGTCCTCGATCTCCATGATCAAGCGGTCGGTTTTCTTTTCGACGATGCGGCCACTGGCCCGCGCCACGATCTCGCGGTTGGCCGGGACCGGCAGGTCGGTGTTGTCGCCCTCGCCTTCGGCAGGCTCCGGCAGGCGCACCAGGACGGTGCCGCGCTCAACCTCATCGCCCTTCTTGACCAGCACCTTGGAGCCTTTGACGAACGGGTACTCGTCGCGGTAGGTCTCGATGTTGACGATGCGCAGGTGACGGGAGTCGCCGTCGCGCTGCAGCTCGACAGCGCCATCGGTTTCGGAGACCAGCGCGGTTCCCTTGGGCACGCGCGCCTCGAACAATTCCTCAACTCTCGGCAGACCGGACGTGATGTCAATGCCGACGACGCCGCCGGTATGGAAAGTACGCATGGTCAGCTGGGTGCCGGGCTCGCCGATGCTTTGGGCGGCGATGATGCCGACGGCCTCGTCCATGGTGGCCAGCTTGCCGCGGGCCAGGTCGCGACCGTAGCACTTGGCGCAGATACCCCGCCGCGTCTGGCAGGTCAAAGGCGACCGCACGTAGACGCGGTCCAGGCCCGCCTCCTGGATGGCATGGGCCGCTTCCTCGCTTATCTCGTTGTCGCGCTCCAGGATGATCTCGCCAGTCTGAGGATGGGCGACGTCAGCCTGAGTCCAGCGCCCAATGATGCGCTCGCTCAGGGCTTCGAAGACACCCTTTTCGGCCGGCTCCGTCAGCCAGACGCCGGCAGTTGTGCCGCAATCGTCCTCGACGACGATGACGTCCTGGCAGACGTCGATCAGGCGCCGCGTCAGGTAGCCGCTGTCCGCGGTGCGCAACGCCGTGTCCGCCAGGCCCTTGCGGGCGCCGTGGGTGGAGATGAAGTACTCAAGGACGCTCAGGCCCTCGCGGAAGCTGGAGCGAATGGGCAGGTCAATGATGCGGCCGGAAGGGTCGACCATAAGGCCGCGCATACCGGCCATCTGCGAGATCTGGCTGATGTTACCCTTGGCGCCGGAAACGGCCATCAGGAAGACGCCGCCGTATTCGCTCATGCTGCCCTGGATCAGGCCTTGGACGCGCTCAGTGGTCTCGCGCCAGATGCGGACGGCCTGCTCGTAGCGCTCTTCTTCCGTGATCAGACCGATGTTGAACTGTTCTTGGATCTCGGCGATCTGGTTGTCCGCCTCCTCCAACAGCTCGTACTTCTGCTCAGGCACTCGCAAGTCGTTCATGCCGATGGTGATGCCGGAGGTTGTGGCGTAGTGGAAGCCGACGTCCTTCATCTGGTCGACAAGGTCTGCCGTCGCCGCGCTGCCCAGCTTGCGATAGCACTCAGCCACCAGGTCCTTGATCGCCTTCTTGTCGAACACCTGGTTGCGGAAGCCGAGCTCAGCGGGCACCATCTCGTTGAAGATGATGCGGCCGATAGTGGTCTCCACCAACTCGTTGTTGGTCTTCTCGTCGCGCACCTTCACTACGGCGTGCAGGTTGACCATGCCCATGTTGTAAGCCAGCTCCGCCTCCGCAAAGCTGCCGTAGATGCCGTGCGATTGGCCCTCCGTGTACTCGCCGTGGACGCCCGGGCGCTGCAAGGTCAGGTAGTAGCAGCCGAGCACGATGTCTAGAGTCGGCGCGATGACGGGCTCGCCATTGCTGGGCAGCAGCAGGTTCTGCGATGAGAGCATGACCTGTCGCGCCTCCGCGACAGATGCGCGGGAGAGCGGCACGTGCACCGCCATCTGATCGCCATCGAAGTCGGCGTTGAAGGCGGAGCAGACCAGCGGGTGGATCTGAATTGCGGAGCCGTCGATGAGGACGGGTTCGAACGCCTGGATGCCCAATCGGTGCAGCGTGGGCGCGCGGTTCAGGAGCACCGGGCGCTGCTTGATGATCTCGTCCAGGATGTCCCAGACCTCGGGTCGCGCCCGCTCGACGATGCGCTTGGCGGACTTGATGTTGTGCGCCAGGCCCTTGGCCACCAGCGCGTGCATGACGAACGGCTTGAACAGCTCCAGGGCCATGCGCTTGGGAATGCCACACTGGTGCAGTTTCAACTCCGGGCCGACGACGATGACCGAGCGGCCGGAGTAGTCGACGCGCTTGCCCAGCAGGTTCTGCCGGAAGCGCCCCTGCTTGCCCTTCAGCATATCGGACAGGCTCTTCAGCTTGTGGTTTCCCGCAGTGGAGACGACGCGGCCTCGCCGGCCGTTATCGATCAGCGAATCGACGGCTTCCTGGAGCATGCGCTTCTCATTGCGGATGATGATCTCCGGCGCTCCCAGCTCCAGCAGCCGCTTCAAGCGGTTGTTGCGGTTGATGACGCGGCGGTAGAGGTCGTTGAGGTCGCTGGTGGCAAAGCGGCCGCCGTCCAGTTGGACCATGGGACGCAGGTCCGGAGGCAACACCGGCAGCACGGTCAGGATCATCCATTCCGGCTTGTTGCCGCTGCTGCGCAGGGCTTCTACCACGCGCAAGCGCTTGGTGGCCTTCTTGCGACGCTGACCGCTGAAGCTCTCGATCTCCTCGCGCAGCTTGACGCTTAGCACGTCCAACTGTACGCGGCGCAGGATATCCAGCACCGCCTCGGCGCCCATGCCTCCCTGGAAGACGGCAGAGAACTTGTCCTGTAGCTCGCGGAACTTGACCTCTGCCAGCAAGGAGCACTGGTCATCCCGGGAAGGGTCGCGCAGACCCTCCAGGTCGTATACCTGCTCTTGCAGCTGATCGACCTGGTTGCGCAGCTCCTCAAGGTGCTTGACGCGCTGGGCCTCGGCCTCCTTGCCGGCGGCCTCGCCAGCCTTGCTCTCGATCTCCTGGCGGCGGTTGGCGAAGCTGGTCTCCAGCTCCTCCGTAAGGCGCTGAGCGGCGGCTCCCAGAGTGTCGTCAGCCTCAGGCGGCGGCACCTCGTCTACGGCGACGATAAGGACGTCACCCAGGGTAATGTCCTCCGGGGCCGGCTTGCTGCCGACGGAGTGCAGTGTCCGCCGCACCTCGTCGATGCGCTGCTTCAGCTCGGCGCGCTCCTGCTCCAGCTCTTTGTCCAGCGCGGCCAGCGCCACTTCTGGCGCCAGGGCCTGCTGTTCCAGCAGCTGGCCGTTAAGCCCCTCGATCTCCTCATTGAGGCGGGCGATGGCGGCCGTGCGCTCCTCTTCGTCGACGTTGGTGACGATGTACTGCGCGAAGTAGAGGACGCGCTCCAGGCTGCGCGGCGAGACGTCCAGCAGCAGGCCGATGCGGCTGGGAGTGCCCTTGACGAACCAGATGTGCGCGACCGGCGTGGCCAGCTCAATGTGGCCCATGCGCTCGCGGCGCACCTTGGCGCGCGTGACCTCCACGCCGCACTTGTCGCAGACAATGCCCTTGTAGCGGACGCGCTTGTACTTGCCGCAATAGCACTCGAAGTCCTTGGTCGGCCCGAAGATCTTCTCGCAGAAGAGGCCGTCCTTCTCCGGCTTCAGGGTGCGATAGTTTATGGTCTCAGGCTTGGTTACCTCGCCGTATGACCAGGAGCGTATCTGTTCCGGCGAAGCCAGGGATATGCGAATCGCGTTAAAGTCGTTGACTTCAAGAGGCAAGGAACTCGTCCCCCTTCTCAAACCCGCTAAGATCAATGCCCAACTGCGGCAGGTCTGCCGCTGAAGTCTCAGGCAGGACTACCTCCTCTTCTTCCTCGTTGAGAACCTCTACTGAGAGGCCCAGGCTCTGTAGCTCCTTGACTAGCACCTTGAAGGACTCCGGCACGCCGGGTTCCTGGATGTCTTCGCCCTTGACTATGGCCTCGTACGTCTTGACGCGGCCGATGACGTCGTCGGACTTGACTGTCAGCAGCTCCTGCAGGATGTGGGCGGCGCCGTAGGCCTCCAGCGCCCAGACCTCCATTTCGCCGAAGCGCTGGCCGCCGAATTGCGCCTTGCCGCCCAACGGCTGCTGGGTGATCAGCGAGTACGGGCCGGTGGAGCGGGCGTGGATCTTGTCCTCCACCAGGTGCACCAGTTTCAGCATGTAGATGTAGCCGACCGTTACCGACTGGTCGAACGTGTCGCCGGTACGGCCGTCGATAAGGGTCTGCTTGCCGTGGTTCGGGGACACCAGGTTGCGCTCGAAGAGGAGCTTATCGGCAGCCTCTTCCAGTTGTTGTTCGCTGAGCTTGCGGACCTTGGTCTCGCCTTGCTGCTCCAGCCAGAGCACCAGGCCGGCCCGCTTGGCATCGCCAACGCGGCTGTCATCCAGCACTTCCTGGGGGTCGAAGTCGTGCTCCCTGAGCCAGGTAGACACCTTCTCGATATCGACATGCTCGCCGACGCCGTTAGACTTCTGGGCGTCCGGGTCGGGCATGATGGCGCCGGCCTGCTCGCAGATCCAGGTGCGGCAGAGGGCATCCTCGATAGTCTTGGGGTTGCCGCCGTCGAACACGGGAGAGATGGCGCGGAAGCCGAGGCGCTTGGCGGCCCAGCCGAGGTGGGTCTCCAGCACTTGGCCGATGTTCATGCGGCTCGGCACGCCGATCGGGTTGAGGATGATGTCGACGGGTGTGCCGTCAGAGAGGTGCGGCATGTCCTCCACCGGTAGAATGCGGGCCACGACGCCCTTGTTGCCGTGGCGGCCGGCCATCTTGTCGCCCTCGGCGATCTTGCGCCGCTGCGCGACGTAGACGCGCACCATGCGGTTGACACCGGGGGAAAGCTCATCGCCGTTCTCGCGGGAGAACACCTTGACGTCGATGACCTTGCCGCGCTCGCCGTGCGGGACGCGCAGCGAGGTGTCTTTTACCTCGCGTGCCTTCTCGCCGAAGATCGCACGCAGCAGCTTCTCCTCCGCGGTCAGTTCCGTCTCGCCCTTGGGCGTGATCTTGCCGACCAGGATGTCGCCGGCCTCCACGGAGGCGCCGACGCGGATGATGCCGTCTTCGTCCAGGTCCATCAGTGCCTCTTCGCCGACGTTCGGGATGTCACGGGTGATCTCCTCCGGGCCCAGCTTGGTGTCCCGGGCTTCCACCTCGTGCTTCTCGATGTGGATGGAGGTGAACTTGTCGTCGCGGGCCACGTTCTCGGAGAGGATGATGGCGTCCTCGTAGTTGTAGCCCTCCCAGCTCATGAAGGCGCAGAGCAGGGTCTGGCCCAGGGCCAGGTCTCCCCGGTCCGTGCAGGAGCTATCGGCCAGAGTCTGGCCGGTCTGCACCCGGTCGCCCTTGCGAACGATGGCGCGCTGGCTCAAGCAGGTGCCCTGGTTGGAGCGGACGAACTTCATCAGGTTGAAGGTGCGCTCACGGCCGGAGTCGTACTGTACGGTGACCGCGCCGCCGGTGACGCTGCTGATAACGCCGTCCTCCTCAGCGAAGATCGTCTGGCCGGAGTCCTTGGCGGACTGGTGCTCCATGCCTGTGGCCACCAGCGGTGTCTCCGGCCGTACCAGCGGCACGGCCTGGCGCTGCATGTTGGCGCCCATGAGAGCGCGGTTGGCGTCGTCGTGCTCCAGGAACGGAATGAGCGACGCGGCAACTGAGACCACCTGCTTGGGTGAGAGGTCAACGTAGTCGATGCGGTCGGGCGGCGCCGTTGTGAAGTGCCCGGCAACGCGGGCCTCCAGTCGCTCCTCCAGGAAGTGGCCCCGCTCATCGATCGGCGAGTTGGCTTGTGCGATGAAGTAGTCCTCCTCCGTATCGGCGGAGAGGTAATCGACAATGTCGGAGACGAACGACCGCACGACGACAGGCACGTCGTCGCCGGCCGCCGCCAGTTTCTTAGCCACGGCGCCGCTGATTTCGACGCCGGCCTTAACTAGAGTCTTGCGGCCATCCTTCACGTCTTCGCTGACGACGCGGCCCAGCAGGTCCGGCGAGTTTGCCGGCAGTTCGCGCAGCACGCGGCGGTAGGGCGTCTCGATGAAGCCGTACTCGTTGACCCGGCCGTAGGTGGCCAGCGAGCCGATCAGGCCGATGTTCGGCCCTTCCGGCGTCTCGATAGGGCAGATTCGGCCGTAGTGGCTGTGGTGGACGTCGCGAACGTCAAAGCCGGCGCGGTCTCGCGAGAGGCCGCCCGGGCCCAAAGCAGAGAGCCGGCGCTTGTGCGTCAGCTCAGCCAGGGGGTTCGTCTGGTCCATGAACTGCGACAGCTGGGAGCCGCCGAAGAACTCCTTGATGGAGGCGACGACGGGCCGGATGTTGACCAACTGACTGGGCGCCGCCTGGTCCGGATCCGTGATCGACATGCGCTCCCGGATGACCCGCTCCATGCGCAGCAGGCCGATGCGGAACTGGTTCTGGATCAGCTCGCCCACGGTGCGGACGCGCCGGTTGCCCAGGTGGTCGATATCGTCCGGGCGGCCGCTGCCGTTGTTGAGCTTGATGATCTCCCGCACGATGGCGTAGATGTCGTCGGTGGTGAGGATGCGGATGGTGGTGCTGGGATCCTCGCTCAGGCGCCGGTTGATCTTGTAGCGGCCCACCTTGCCCAGGTCATAGCGGCGGGCACTGAAGAACAGCGACTGCAACAAGTTGCGGGCGTTGTCCATGGTGGGCGGATCGCCCGGGCGCAGGCGGCGGTAGAACTCCAGCAGCGCCTCCGCCTTGTTGGTGCAGGTGGTGTCTTTGTCCAGGGTAGCCTTGATGAACTGGCGCTCGCCGGTGTCGTCGTCGGCGAAGCGCTCCAGGATGCGCTCGTTAGTGCCCAACTGCTTATCGGTCAGGCTATCGTCCAGGTCGAGGGCGCGCAGCAGTGTGGTGACGGGGATCTTGCGCTTGCGGTCCACCTTGACGGAGACGATGTCCTTGTTGGAGGTCTCGAACTCCAGCCAGGCGCCGCGATTGGGGATGAGCTTGGCGTAACAGAGGTCGCGGCCGCTGGTGGCGTCGCGTTCCAGCGTGAAGTAGACGCCGGGAGAGCGCACCAGCTGCGAGACAACAACGCGCTCGGCGCCGTTGATGATGAAGGTGCCGTTATCGGTCATCAGCGGGAAATCTCCCATGAAGATTTCCTGCTCCTTGACCTCGCCGGTCTCGCGGATGGTCAGCTGGACGTTGACCCGCAAGGGAACCGCCAGCGTGGCATCGCGCTCGTGGCACTCTTCTTCCTGGTACTTGGGCTCGCCCAGGGCGTAAGGGCGCACGGCCACCTCGGCGATGCCCGCTTCCTGGAGGGCGCGGATCGTCTCCTCGTTCATCTCCTCCAAGGCCGGCGCCAGCAGCTTGCCGCGCTTGCCGACGACGTCCTGCAGGGGGACAGCGCGCACCATCGACTCCATCGGCTCGACCAGCGGGTGGATCTCGCGCGCGAAGCGCAGCTCCAGGCGGTTGCCGGTGAAGTCCGATATAGGCGATATCTCTTCGAAGAGCTCTTGCAGCCCCTCGCGAATGAACCAGCGATAGGAATCGAGCTGGATCTGCACCAGGGGCGGCAGGTCAATTACGTCCGGAATGTGGGAGTAGTCCTTGCCAAGGTCTGGAACACGAAAACGCTCCTGGACAACGTCCCTACTTAAGACCATGCGTATGACTCCTTAGAGGATAGAACAGAGGGTTTTTGACGCAAAAAACCTCTTGCGACAGAACCGGGCGTGCTTACAGATCAGCAAGTGGGGAAAACAGAGACGAGGCTAGACCTCCAGCCATCAGCAAGCAAGTATAACGCGTATTTGGCGTAGATGTCAACAATTTGCTGCAATTTGGCGCGTCTTGACGCTAATTAGCGCCGGGTTAAGGCCAACAGTGTCATCCTGAGCATAGCGAAAGGGTCTGACTTCCGGCGGAGATTCTTCGCCGCGCTCGGAATGACAGGTGTCGGTTAAGGGCCGCTGACCTTGTTCATATCGATGCGGAAGGTGATCGGGCCGTTGGGCAGGCCGTTGATGCTCATATCGCCGGTGAGGTGGCCGTTGAACAGCGTCCCCTGCAGGTGCTCGGTAGCCTGGATATTGTTCCGGGTGAAGCTGCCGGTCCCCTCGCCGGTGAAGGCACCAGTATCGACGTTGTAGTTGCCAACGGAGGTTATTGGCACGAAGGGAGCGGCGCCGTTGATGAGCAGGGTGATGACGCCGGTTTCGACGACTCGGGTCAAAGACACGTCGAGTGCGGTGGGCATGGGGCCGATGAAGCCGAAGTGCTGGAAGGGGTCGCCCCCGGGGGCGACGCCGAAGCTGCCGGCGTAGCCGCCGGTGTTGAGGATCCGTCCGCCGGCCGCGACGTTGCCTCCTCCGCCAGAGCCGGGGTTCGTGTCCCCGGCTGTCTGCACGACCTCGGTGTCGTTGGCGGCGTTGTCGCTGCTGCCGCCCCCGAACGCCAGGACAGCGCCGAGAGCGATCAAGCCGGCCAGCAGACCGCCGACCCCGACGACTGCCGCTGGCTTCTGCCAGCCGAAGGAATGGCCGTCGTCGTAGTGACCTGTGTCGATGGCGTCGCTGGAGCTGGCGATGCCCTCCGCTCGATCGGGGCGAATGTCTGCGATGTACTGGAGCGCGGTCCCGGTAAGGACCGGGTCCGAATCGGGCGTATCGGCGCCAGCGATGAAGAGCGGGGTACGTGCATCCTCGTCCCGCTGCGGCGGCGCGAGGTCGCCTGCTATGTCGGGCACCAGGTCGATCTGCGGATCGACGACCGGAGCTGATGGGGTTTGCGGCTTCTCCCAGCCGAAGGAATGGCTGTCGTCGTAGTGGCCGGTATCCAGCGACGGGTCAGCGGCCGGGCTTGCTGACGGGTCGTCGAAAACGAGCGGGTTGTCGCCAGCAATTCCGGAAAACAGATCGTTAGGCGTCTGGGGCGCGGCATCTATCGCGGTGGCGATGCCGTAGTGCTCACGCAGTGCCTTGAAAGCTTCCTGCCGCTTCGCGACTAGCTCTTTGAGGTGATTGCTGGCGTAAGGAGAGATCTCCTCCTCTTTTTCAGTCAGGCTTCCGTAGTCGCCGAAAAACATGTGGGCGAGGTCCTCGGCGAACGTCTCCTCCGTGGCGAATGTGTTCGTGTTGAAGACGATGAAGTGAAACGATTTGAAATCGAGAGCAGCCTGGGCCGCCCCCTTTATAGGAGCTGAGGCATCAGGGCTGACTTTGCCGGGGTCTCTATTTTCGTCTTCCCAGTGGTATTCCCACATCATGATGGACGTTTGTAGCGCCTCCAGCTCCGCCTCGGCGGATCCACCGGCCGCCTTGGCCTCCAGGTATTTCTTGTTGGCCTCTGCCATCTTCTCGCGGGCCTCTTGCTCAAGCTTGTCGGGCATCGATTGGCTCCTCTTATGGTCTCAGGGGCAGAATCACGTGTGATGGCCGCTTTGTCAAGCTTTGCGGAGGGTTGTGGGCGGGCGACAGGGGCCCGCCCCTACGTGTGGGGTGGTTCTGGCGGCTGTGTAGGGGCCATTGTGATGCGCCCTGGGGCGGGGTGGGGGCTTGTCACCCTGGGCGGAGCGAAGGGTCTAACCTCGGCTGGATTCTTCGCTGCGCTCAGAATGGCAAAATTGGGGCCGAATATTCCGCCGAGTAGGGGCGCAAGGCTTTGCGCCAGTGGTCGGGCGGCAGGCCGCTAGTCTTGCGGCTCGGGGGTCGCCGTGCCTATCGGCGCCGGCAGGCGGCGCGGCAGGGTACGCGGCAGGCTGAAGGGCACCCGGCCGCTCAGCACCAGGTAGACGCCGGCGATGATGATCGCGCAGCCGACGAAGGAGTTGATGCCCAGGTTCTCGCCCAGTATCAGCCAGCCCAGGAAAAGGCCGGATATCGGCATGATGTAGGCGTTGAGCGAGGCCCTGACCGGGCCGATGTTCTTGATCAACCAGAGGTAGAGCACGAAGCCGCCGCCGCTGCCCACGCCGCCCAGCGCGAAGATGCAGAGCCAGGCCTTGGCGCTCATATTGAAGTCCGGCGGTGCGTTGATCAGCAGCGTCGGCGGCAGCAGGAAGATGATCGCCAGGAAGAAGTGCAGCCAGGCTGTCACCAGGGGGTCGCCTTCGCGCATGATGACGCGCCCGTAGACTGCCGCGACTGCCCAGGCGATGGCGCCGCAGATGATGCTGAGCTCGCCCAGTGCGTGGGCCTCGCGCACGTTGAAGATCTGGCCGGACGTGAAGACAATAACCCCGCTGATGCCCAGGATCAGCCCGACGACCTTGGTGCCGTTAAGGTGCTCGTCGGTGAGGAGCAGTGCCGAGATCAGCGCCACGAAGAGCGGCATCGTCGCGTTAAGGACGGAGCCCGTGCCGGAGGGGATGTGCGGCTGGCCCCAGGAGATGAAGAGGAACGGCAGGCAGGCGTTCACGACTGCCAGGCCGCTCACCTTGAACCAGAGCTTACGCGAAAGCGGAATCGTCCGCCGCTGGTGCAGGAGGATGAGGGTCAGCGTGCCCAGGGCGAAGAGGGTGCGCACCTCCACCAGGACGAACGGAGTCGTCTCCTTGATGGCGACTTTGACGAAGAGGAACGTCGAGCCCCAGACGATGCCGAGGATAAGCAGGACCAGTAAATGCAGGGGCTTCATGATACTTCGGTGTGGCGCAGCAACCGTGCCTCACCACCCTATCCCGCGCTCTCGGGGCCGTCAAGCCCGCGGTTGTCCGCTAAGGCGACTATGCTATAGTTGAATCTGAATCGAGGCCTCGCGGCGTTAGAGGGGGAGGCAACCTTGGAAGCTGATCTCAAGATCTTCAGCGGGCGCGCGCACCCGGAGCTGGCCCGCAACATCTGCGCCTACCTGGATGTTGAAATCGGCGAGGCAGAGGTCTTCGAGTTCAGCAACGAAAACGTCTTCGTCCGCTACTGCGAGAACATCCGCGCCCGCGACGTCTTCCTGGTGCAGCCGTTCTCTTCGCCCGTTAACACCAGCGTCATGGAGCTGCTGATCATGATCGACGCGGCCAAGCGCGCCTCGGCCGGCCGCATCACCGCAGTGGTGCCCTACATGGCCTACGGTCGCAGCGACAAGAAGGACCAGCCACGGGTGCCGATAACGGCGCGGCTCCTGGCCAACTTCATCGAGACCGCGGGCGCCGATCGCTTCTTGACGATGGACCTGCACGCCGGGCAGATCCAGGGCTTCTTCAACATGCCTGTCGATGAGCTGACCGCGATGTCGGTGCTCTCCGCCCACTTCCGGGACAAGGGGCTGGAGGACCTGACCGTCATCGCTACGGATGTCGGCGACGCCAAGCGCGCCCGGCACATGGCGGACCGTCTCAACGTGCCGCTGGCGCTGGTGGAGAAGCGGCGCCTGGGCAACCTGGAGCAGGTGGAGGCGGTCAATATCATCGGCGAGGTTGACGGACGCACCGCCCTCATCGTCGACGACGAGATCGATACGGCCGGCACGCTGACGGCTACGGCCGAGATCGTGCGCGAGAACGGCGCCGGCGACGTCTACGCGGCCGCCACGCACGCTATCCTCTCCGACCAGGCAGTGCCGCGCATCGCCAGATCGCCGATCAAGGAGCTGGTCGTCACCGATACGATCCCACTGCCGCCGGAGAAGGCGCTGCCCCGGATATCGGTGCTCTCCGTGGCGCCGCTCCTGGGCGAGGCGATTCGGCGCATCCACACCGGCCAGTCGGTGGGATCGCTGTTCAACGAATACTAAGTACGAAGGATGTGACTGCTTAAGTGGCATTCGGCCTGCTCACCAAAGTCCTTGGTGACTACAACGAGAAGGAGCTAAAGAAGCTCTGGCCCGTCGTTGACGAGATCAACGACCTGGAGCCGGAGATCTCCGCCCTCAGCGACGAAGAACTGGGCGCCAAGACCGAAGAGTTCCGCGAGCGCCTGGCGGAGGGCGAAGAGCTGGAAGACATCCTGCCGGAGGCGTTTGCCGTCGTGCGGGAGGCCTCCAGCCGCCGCCTGGGCATGCGCCACTTCGACGTGCAGCTGCTGGGCGGCATGGCGCTGCACCAGGGCAAGATCGCCGAGATGAAGACCGGCGAGGGCAAGACGCTGGTCGCCACGCTGCCCATCTACCTCAACGCTATGGAAGGCCGCGGCGTTCACCTGGTCACCGTCAACGACTATCTGGCCAAGCGCGACGTGCAGTGGATGGGCGCCATCTACCACTCCCTGGGGCTGAGCATTGGCGTGCTCCAGCACGAGTCCGCCTATCGCTACAACCCGGAGGCCAACCTGGAGAACGCCAGCCTGCGCTACCTGGAGCCGGTGACGCGCCGCGAGGCCTACGCCGCCGACATAACCTATGGCACCAACAATGAGTTCGGCTTCGACTACCTGCGCGACAACATGGTGACGGACTTCGAGCTTTCGGTGCAGCGCCAGCAGCACCCGCACAACTACGCCATCGTCGACGAGGTCGACAACATCCTCATCGACGAGGCGCGGACGCCGCTCATCATCTCCGGCCAGGCCGACGAGACGGAGGAGGACTACCGGCGTTTCGCCAGGATCGTCTCGCGGCTGCGTGAGGACGCCGACTACGTTATCGACCACCGCCATCGCACCGTCTCGCTTACGGATTCGGGATCGACCAAGGTGGAGCAGGCGCTCAACATCAAGAACATCTACGACACGCAGAACTTCCGCCTCACCCGCTTCCTCGACGCCGCCCTCAAGGCCCATGCTCTCTATCAGCGCGACAAGGACTACGTGGTGCGGGACGGCGAGGTCATCATCGTCGACGAGTTCACCGGGCGGCTGATGCAGGGACGCCGCTGGTCGGACGGGCTGCACCAGGCGGTGGAGGCCAAGGAAGGCGTGAGCATCCAGCGGGAGAGCGTAACCTACGCCACCATCACGCTGCAGAACTACTTCCGTCTCTACGAAAAGCTGGCCGGCATGACCGGTACCGCCTGGACGGAGCGCGAGGAGTTCAACACCATCTACGACCTGGACGTGCTGGTCATACCAACGCACCGCGACATGGTGCGCGAGGACGAACCGGACGCCATCTACCGCAACGAGGAGGCGAAGTTCCGGGCCGTTGTGCGGGAGATCGAGGAGATGCACGCCGCCGGCCGGCCGGTGCTCGTCGGTACGGTCTCGATCGAGAAGTCGGAGTACCTGGCGGACCTCCTGAAGCGCACCTCCAAGTGCGAGAACCCGGACTGCGGCGACTACTTCAGGGTCTGCCCCCTCAAAGAGCCGGAGGTCCTCAACGCCAAGCACCACGAGCGCGAGGCGCAGATCGTGGCGCAGGCAGGCCGCTTCGGCGCGGTCACCATCGCCACCAACATGGCGGGCCGCGGCACCGACATCATCCTCGGCGGCAACTCTGAGCGGCTGGCGGAGGAGCTGGCGCAGCGGCGCGGCCACAACCTGGTGACGCTGCCGCACGACGAGGCCGAAGCCATTCGCCACGAGGCCCATGAGATCTGGGAGAAAGAGCACGCCAAGGTAGTGGAGGCCGGCGGCCTGCATGTCATCGGTACGGAGCGCCACGAGTCGCGCCGCATCGATAACCAGCTGCGCGGCCGGTCCGGCCGTCAGGGAGACAAAGGCAGCTCGCGCTTCTTCGTCTCCTTCCATGACGACGTCATGAAGCGCTTCGCCCCGGAGTGGATGCCCAGCCTGCTGGCCCGCCTGGGCATGGACGAGGACACGCCTTTGGAGTCCGGCATGGTGTCCAAGGCCATCGAGCAGGCCCAGACCAAGGTAGAGGGCTATAACTTCGATATCCGCAAGCACGTCGTCGAGTACGACGACGTCATGAACCGCCAGCGTGACCTCGACTACAGCGAGCGCCGCAAGATCCTGGAGGGTGCCGACCTCAAGGCCAACGTCCAGGAGATGATCGAGGAGGCGCTGACGGAGCTGGTCGATAACTTCCTCTCCGACACGCCGATGGAAGAGTGGAACGTCGAGGGGTTCCTCAACGAGGTCAAGGCGATAGTGCCGCTGCCGGACGGCTTCACCGCCGCCCATGTCCAGCAGCAGTTGCCGGACGAAGTCCTGGACCAGCTTCTAGAGCACGCAACGACCCTCTACGAGGCCAAGGAGCAGTCCCTGGGCAGCGAGACGATGCGTGCCCTGGAGCGCATCCTCATGCTGACCACCATGGACCGGCTCTGGGTGCACCACCTGACCGCGCTCGACGAGATGCGCCAGGGCGCCGGCCTGTCGGGCTACGGCGGCCAGGATCCGCTGGTGGTCTACAAGAGTGAAGCCCACGACATGTGGCAGCAGCTCATGTCCTACATCCGCGAGAGCATGGTGCACAGCATCTATTACGCAACCCTGACGCAGACACCAGTGCCCGCGCCGGCGCCGGCCAACGTCCGCGAGATCGGGCCGGATGAGCTGGGCGAGCAGGCCGGTAGCGGCACAGCGGCGCCGGCGCGGGCACGCGCTGCCGGCGGCAGCGCCGCCACCGCCACGGCGCCGGCTGCGGCCGCGGCGCCTGCCGGCAACGTTCGCAAGGTCGGCCGCAACGATCTCTGCCCCTGCGGCAGCGGCAAGAAGTACAAGCGCTGCCACGGCCAGGCCGCCTGAGACGGGCAAGAACCTTGACTATGACCACCGAGACGCTCGACCGACCCCAACAGTTGGAGCAGTCCCGCGAGATCATCGCGGAGATGCAGGCCGAAGTCCTGCGCGGCGAGGAACACTGGTTCATCGTCCTGCTGCAAACGATCGGCCGCTGGACGCTGCCGTCGGAAGAGGTGGGCGACCGCCGTTTCCAGTACCTGATCGCCGGCGAGGCGTTCGACTGGCTGCTTCTGGCCGAGCGCCTGAGCCTGGAGCTGGCGGACCTGACCCCGGCGGACGAGATGTGGGAGCTGCTCTTCCGCTCGCGCCTGCCCTTGACCATGGACGAGGAGACGTTCCGCCGCCTGATTGGTCCGGCCAAGTACCGGGCGCATCTCAACTTCGTCTACGGCGTGCAGGTGGAGGAGGCGTTGCAGCTGGTCCTGGAGCAGGAGCTGCAGAAGGAGCACCGCAGCTCCATCTGGCGCAACGGACAGCAGGACGACGATATCTACCAGCGCCTCTACGGCAGCCCGCGGCAGGAGCTCCTGAGCTGCTTCGCCAACGACAACTCACTCATCATCGGCGACACAATCTCGCTCGGCGATCTCAAGGCGTTCACCTACTGGCTGTTCAAGCGTCGCATCAACTACTGCGAACCGGCCCGCGTCGCCAGCGATACTCGCAAGGGCATGACGGCGCTGCAGCAGATACAGGCCGCCGCCAGGCGCAACCA
>Ga0070741_10005222_pt1 | contig 29129 bp, 25 predicted proteins | sample Coa_R1_4_FD_66440 | JGI IMG/M metagenome (GOLD analysis project Ga0070741, IMG submission 66440) | Surface soil microbial communities from Centralia Pennsylvania, which are recovering from an underground coalmine fire - Coalmine... | ecosystem: Environmental > Terrestrial > Soil > Unclassified ... | reverse complement strand
CGCCGCAAAGACACGATCAAGGACGCGGCCGGTACGGCGGTCGGCAACCATGTGAAAGTGAAAATCGTCAAAAACAAGGTCGCCCCCCCCTTCGCCGAGGCCGAGTTCGACATTATTTATAACCATGGCATCAACAAAGAAGGCAGCATCCTCGACGTCGGAATTGAATCCGCCGTAGTCGACAAGAAGGGGGCCTGGCTTCAGTTCGACGGCGAACTTATCGGCCAGGGCAAGGAAGCCGCTCAGAAGGCGCTCGCCGAGCGGCCGGAGCTGGCCACCAAGATTGTCGAGGCGATCATGGCCAAGCGGGTGAGCGCCGCGCCAGCTTGATCGGGCAGCCCGGCTAAGAGCGTGTTTTAAAACCTCGGCTTGGGGCGTGGACAACTGAGTTTGGAGTCCCGCCTTCAGGCGGTTTGGGCGCGGGGCCACCTAAAGGCGGGACTCCAAACGCCATACGCCAACGTCGAAGTCGGTGTTTTCAAAACACGCCTAAGAAGAATCGGCCGCCCATCCACTCATGGCGGGGTAGGGACATACCTGCCTACAGTCTCGGAACTGTTACAATTATTTACTTGATTCCAGCAAAGTTAAGCCGATACTCACAGTACAGTAGAAGAAAGGCCTCAGAGCCTGTATGCTTCAGTCACGAGTGCATGAATAAGTTCAAACCGTCGAGGGTGTCTTGAGTCGCCCTTTTTCTCCACGTTCTTCTCCTCCTTCCGGTCCGTTCGTCAGGGTTAACGGCAAAATCCGCGCCCGTGAAGTGCGCGTGATTGGTGTGGATGGAAAGCAACTTGGTGTTCTCTCCTTAGGTGAAGCCCTGACCATGGCCCGCAGCAATAGCGTGGATTTGGTTGAAATTGCCCCCAACGCCACACCGCCCGTTTGCCGGCTCGTCGATTTTGGCAAGTTCCGCTACGAACAGGCCAAGCGTGATAAGGAATCCAAGAAACACCAGCACGCCAATAAGGTTAAAGAAGTTCAGCTCAGTCCCAAAATCGATCCGCACGACTTAGGGGTCAAGATTGGACACGCGATTGATTTTCTCTGCGAAGACATGAAGGTGAAAGTAACCCTGAAGTTTCGCGGACGGGAAAACGCCCATACCGAATTCGGTTTTCAGGTCGTCGAGAGATTCCTAACCGAGATTGCCTCCTTTGGGCACCCTGATTTCCCTCCCAAGCTGGCCGGTCGGGCGATCAACGTGATGATCAGCCCGTTGCCGCGCAACAAACGGGCCAAGCACCCGGGCCATCCGGAGGGCGCCTCTCCAGCCGCGCAACCTGCGGCACACCCTGAGTCCAATCAGTCCAACCATCGCCCCGCGCCGGTTGCCGTCGACCGCGCCACCAAGGAGGAAGACCCACGTCCGGCCGGAGGGTTCAGCAATAATCCATTCGCTCAGCTCGAAGCCAAGCGCTGACCAGCTGACTTCCACGAGAGTGGACACCAGCGGCCTGGAGTACGGCGCCAAGCACCGCTTTTGCGAAGTTTGAAGTCTCGCCTTCAGGCTGGCAGAAGCCGAGAGTTCAAACCCACGGCTATAACGGCACGACGGTCACCCAGTGGGCTGTCCCGAATTTTGCCTTGAATTGTTCCGACACTTCGGCCGCCGTCTGTGGGGTCTTAAAGATGGCAAAGGTCGTCGAACCGCTGCCCGACATGAGCGTGGCTGGCGCGCCTTTCCCCCGAAAGAAATCCTGAAAAATGCCCAGCAACGGGTACTTCTCCAACGCAGGGGCTTCCAGAGAATTATAGAATTGCGTTCCCGCAGTTCTCAGATCGCCCTTTTGCAGCGACACAACCAGCTCCCGGGCTCGTCCGGCGCGGCCATTGACCGCTTCAGGGAATCGCTGCAGCTGCTGATAGGCCCACGCCGAGGCAATGCCAAAGCCGGGATGCACCAGGAGCAGGGCCGTTCCGCTCAGCGCAGCGAAGAAATCCAGAGGCTCGATTTTCTCGCCTCGGCCGGTCGCCAGGGCGGGGTTGCTTTGCAAAAAAAAAGGAACGTCAGAACCCAGCGACGCCGCCAGCGAGGAAAGGACCGCCGAGTCGAGCGGATTTCCGAACATTTCGTTCAGACCGAGCAAGGTCGTCGCGGCGTTGCCGCTGCCGCCACCCAGACCAGCCGCCAAAGGAATTCGCTTCTCCAAATGCATGCGAATCCCGTCATTGATGTTCGCGGTGCGAAGAAAAAGCGCCGCGGCGCGGTAAACGAGGTTGCGCGAATCCGTCGGCAAGGTGGTCTCGTTGCAGGTAAGTTCAATCCGCTGGCCGCCCGGTGAAAAGGCTAATTCATCGTAGAGCCGAACGGGGTGCATCAGCGTTTCCAGCTCATGAAAGCCGTCCGGGCGCCGCCCCAGAATATTGAGCAGCAGGTTAACTTTGCAGGAAGACTGCTTTACGAGCGTCATCGGCGACGGGTATTAGCGGGTACGGGCTGCGGTTGCAAGGCCAGGGTGATCGGCACTGATCCATGAGCCCAGTCTTTCCGGCGCCCTGCTGATGACTCGTTATTCCAACAAAAAAACGCCAGCACTTTGATGCTGGCGCCTAACAAATTTAAGCTCCGATTCAGTGCGTATCAAACACACGGAAGCGGCTTCCCGGCAGGAAAGGTATGACATCGCCGCCACTGAATCCTAGGTTGGTATCGGTGGCAAAAGTGGAATCCTCAACCAAGTCAGGCGTGTAGTTGTCGGGATAAACCGGCGTGGGTGAAAGGTAGGACGTCCAGACCGGGTCGTATGGCGGAAATGGAGCGGTGACCACCTCATAAATACCAACGCCCGTCCGAGCTAACGTACGATTGATCCCCGCAATAAACCCTCGGCCGTACGCGGCATCCGGCCCATCGAATAAACCGGTTTGTTCCATCGTCCGGCGCCACTCTCCCATTCGCAGGGGTTCAGCCATGTTCGTTATTCCGCGGCCGAACTTGGCCTCGGTATTGGCGCACCCGGTAGCCAGGAGGCCCGCTGTTGCTGCCAAGGCGAAAAGGGAGAGAGTCTTCTTGGTCATAAACTTGCCTTTTAACACGATTTATTTCTGTCCAGCACAGTAGCCCTCGGTCCTGTCGGTTGTAAAGAGATTTTCCGGTAAAAAATCCAAAGAACACCGAGCCAATGACCCGATGCACTGTGGTTAAACCCCTCACGAAGCGCGGCCCCGCGCAGGCACAGCAACGCGTCGCGTTTTTTTACCGGCCTGTGGGCAACAGAAGATTATTGTAAACCTGGACGACTCCAGGGGTCGTGGCGGCAATTTCACCGGCACGATTTCGGGCACCTTGACTGTCCACAAACCCGCTTAACTGGACCGTTCCACGCAAGGCCTGCACCTCAATTTCAGTCCCTTTGGTCACCGGATCGGCATACAGATGGGTCTTGACCCTGGCCGCAATCTCTTTGTCTTTGGCATATTCGTTGACAGTTTCCCGGTGGCCGGTGACGGCGCAGCCAGTCGTCAGGGCCAAAGGCGCCAGTGTCAGGGACGACATCACCAATAGGTATGCAACTTGTCTTTTCATAATGTTTTACCCCCTCCAATCTTGACGTGATCTAAAAGCGTGTTTTAAAAACCGGCTTGGCCGTGGGCCCCCGGGGTTTGGAGTCCCGCCTTTAGGCGGCCGGGCGCCCAAACCGCCTAAAGGCGGGACTCCAAACCGAACGCCTAAAGGCGGGACTCCACCGAATTCTAAAACACGCTTAAAGGTAAAGCACGCCACAGGCAAGGCGATGGGGTTTAATGCTCCAGGTCAAGCTCTTTGCCAAAGGGACGACAGCAGAAAATTCTCGCGGCCTCCGCGCTGGGCATCCACCTCCGCACTCGCTAGACTCTGCGGCCGATGTCGCAAATGCTCAAGTCCTCAGGCGCGATGGCCGCGGCCACGCTAACCAGCCGTGTGCTGGGGATGGTTCGGGAGATGGTGTACGCCGCGTTCATGGGTAACACCTGGGTGGCCAGCGCTTTCGTCATGGCCTTCCAGGTGCCCAACCTGTTTCGACGGCTCCTGGGCGAAGGTGCTCTGACGGCGGCGTTCATACCGATTTTCAAGCAAAAAGAGGTTTCGCAGGGCGAGGCCGAGATGTGGCGTTCGGCCAACGCCGTGATTTCCGGGCTCGTCACCGCCGCCGCGGCGGTAACTGTTCTGGTGATCGTTGCCATTTCGATCTCGCTGGCAATTGGTATTACCAACAGCGAAACAAGGCTGATGCTGCGCCTGCTGCGTCTCATGTTTCCGTACATGCTGCTAGTGTGCCTGGCCGCGGTGTTGATTGGCATGGCCAATGCCCGTGGCCACTTTTTTGTTCCGGCCCTGGGCGCCGTGATCCTGAACGTGATCATGATCGCCAGTGTTCTGTTCCTGGCTCCCAGAATGGGGGTAGGGCTGCACAACCAGATTTTCGGCCTCGCGATCGGGGTCCTGGCCGCCGGCCTCGCCCAGGCCGTGTTCCAATTGCCTAGCCTCATGCGCGAAGGCTATCGCTATCATTGGGCCCCGTTCTGGCACGATCCGACTGTTGGCGAGGTTGTTCGCAAAATGTTGCCGGGATCCATCGGGGTCGCCGCTTTCCAAATCAACGTCCTGGTCACCCAATGCTTTTCCTTCTGGTTCGAGCCCAGCATCGTGTCGACATTCAATTACGCTGTCCGCCTGATGGAATTGCCCCAGGGGATGTTTGGGATTTCGCTGGCGACTTACCTGCTTCCGACGCTTGCCGGCCTGGCCGCGCAAAAGAAATACCCCGAGTTCCGGGATCTGCTGCGGCAGGGGGTCGGGCACCTGGCGTTTGCGAATCTTTTCGCCAGCGCCGTCGCGGTGACGCTGGCCGAGCCGATTGTGCGCTTGCTCTTTGAGCGCGGAATGTTCGGGCCGGGCGCAACCCATCGCGTGGCGCTGGCCCTGGCGTGCCTGGCTCCAGGCCTGTTCCTCTTCTCCTTGAACAACATCCTGGCCCGCGCGTTTTTCGCGCTGAACGACATCAAAACACCGATGAAAATCAGTGTTTTCTGTCTGGCGATTAACCTCATCTTCGCCTTCTGGTTCGTAAAACGGTTTCACTCGGCGAGTTTGGGCGGGGAGGTCGGGCTGGCGGTGGCCAACACTTTAAGCGCCTGTTTCAATGCCTCTCTCCTAACGTACAGCCTGCGGCGCAAACTCGGCCGGCTCGATATGGCTTCGTTGAAAGCAAGTCTCCTCGTGCTGGTCTCCGGCGCGGTGCTGGCCGCCATTGTTGCGCTGCTGGCCAGCGCTCTTTGGGAACATCAGTTCGGACACAGCACACTCAGCCGCAAGGTGGCGGCCGTGTTCGTGCCTGGGGCGCTGGCCGGCCTGGTATACTGGCTGGTGGCTTTTTGGATGAAAATTCCAGCGGCGACCGAGGTCACCGGATTGGTGCTCCAGCGATTTCGACGTCGGAGCAAGCCTGCGCCGTAGCACCATGGTCGTTCAGAGCAGCGCCAGGATGACTAAACCGAACGACACCGCGAGGGCCAGCTTGAAAAACAGGATCATGGCCGGGCTCCGTTCGGAAGGATGGTCGCCGCGATCGCTCCTCGCTCACGAACTTCTTCTTCCTGATGCTGCCGCAATCGCGCCGCCAAAATGCTCGAACGGCCAAGGTACCCCACCACCTGCCGCGAGTCGGTCCGGGCTACCACCGGCAGCCGGCCAATGTCATTTTTGACCATCTTCTCCACTGCGTCGCGGAGCGGCTCGTCGGGATAGGTGACAATTAGCTTCAATTTTCCGGCTTCCGACACCGTCGCTTGACCGCTCCGATCCTGTTGCAAGGCGCGCAAAAGATCGCCGCGCGTGATGATGCCGCGCAGTTGGTTGTCCGAATCGAGGATCAGTGTGCCCTGCCTGTGGGCGACCGGGCTATCGCCCCGGGCGATCAAATCCGACAGCTGCGAAATCGTCGTGTCGGCCCGCACGGTGGGCGGTTGTGAATCCATCACTTCGCCGACACGCATCAGTTCAAAAACATCCACGCTGTACTCGCGGGCGATATGTTGCCCCCGCCGGGCCAGTTTCTCGGTCAGAATCGAACGGCGCATCAGTAGCACCGTCACCCCGAGCGCGGCGACGCATGCGATAAGCAACGCCGGCAACGTATTCAAATCGTGAGACAGTTCCAGGGCAAAAACCATCCCGGTCAGAGGAGAACGCATGGTGCCGCCCATCATGGCCGCCATGCCCACCAGGCCCCATAACCCGGCGTCACCCACAGGGCTAAGCTGGCCCAGCAGCACGCCCAGGGCTCCGCCCATAATCAGCAATGGCGCCAGCACTCCGCCGGAAGTGCCCGAGCCCAGCGCGACGGACCAAACCAGTGCTTTCAACAGCACCAACGAAATGAGGGTCGCGCCTACCAGCTGGCCGCGCATCAGCGCGTGAATGGTTTCATAACCGACACCCAGCACCCGCGGATCAATTAAACCTCCCACGCCGACCACAACCGCGCCAGCCGCCGGCCACCACATCCAGTGCAGCGGCACGCGTTGGAACAAATCTTCCCAAAAATAGACCAGCGCCGTCAGCAGGCATGACCCCAAGCCAACAAAAAGCCCGACAGCCAACGCCATTCCCAAAGCACTTGCTCCCAAAGCACCGTGCGGGGTCACTGGAAAAATCGGACCGACCCCGAGCAGCGGCACGCGAAACGCCGCGGCGGTCAGGGAACCCACGGCGACCGGAATAAAGCTGCGAGGTTTCCACTCGAACAAGAGCAGTTCCACCGCCAATAGCACCGCGGCCACTGGGGTGGCAAATACCGCCGCCATCCCACCCGCCGCTCCGGCCACCAGCAGCGTTTTGCGCTCCGCCGCCGACAAATGGAACAACTGCGCGAAAATTGAGCCAAACGCGCCCCCCGTCATAATAATCGGTCCCTCCGCGCCAAACGGGCCGCCCGTCCCGATGGAAATTGCGGAGGAAATCGGTTTAAGGATCGCCACCTTGGGCTGAATCAAACTGCGCCCCAGGAGAATTGCTTCGAGTGCCTCAGGAATGCCATGCCCGCGAATCTTTTCCGAGCCATAGCGGGCCATCAAACCAATCAACAGTGCGCCGGCCACCGGGACCAGCACCACCCAGCCGCCCAGATGATGGTCCTGTGGCAACGCGGGGCTGGCCGAAAACCGAAGAAAAAATGCCAGGTTGGTGATCGCGGCGATGAGCCAGAGCAGCCCTTTGGCCACCAGGGCGCTGATCAGGCCGATCGGCACCGCCAGCGCGGATAGAAGGACGACCCGCGTGTCGGTTCGAAAGTCCGCCAGACGATCGCCAGTTTCATTTTTGCCAATCATAGGTCGTTTCCCTGCTTTGAACGAGGCGGGATAGTATATCGTAACACGATATAAAACAACTCCGTTTTTTGCCTCGACGTTCGCCGCCCCGTCTTTCCGTCGGTGCCTTGCAAAACCGAACAGGATGAACATGGATAAAGCAATGAGGTTCAGGGCGGCCTCAAGGCGATGCGAATTCAGGAAACCGAACGGATGGGGGAAGCGACCCTTCGTTTTAACGTTTTAACGAATCAACCCGATCTACCCTTCAGCTGAGGCTCTGCCGGCTGTATCCCCGGTTCCAATGATGGCCATGGGGGCCCAAAAAGTTTTGACACGCCGTGAAGACGGCCTAGCCTCACTAAAACCTATGAGACTCGGCCTAAACACCTTCCTCTTCACTTCCCCGTTCAACAACAAAAGCACCAAGCTATTCAAACAATTCAAGGACTGGGGGTTTGAAACGGTTGAACTTCCGATCGAGGATCCCGCGCACATTGACCCCAAGCACGTGAAGCGCGAACTCGACAAAGTCGGACTGACCTGCGGATCGGTGTGCGCCTGCATGGGCCCCAGCCGCGATCTGCGGGGTTCGCCCAAACAACAGCAAATCGGGCTCAAGTACATCAAGACCCTTTTAGACCAGGCCGTGCAACTCGATTGCCCGTCCCTCATTGGGCCGATCTATTCCGAAACGGGGCGAGCCGATATGGTGCCGCGTGGAGAGTACCGCAAGCAATGGAAGATGGTCGTCAAGAACCTCAAGGAAGCTTCCAAATATGCTGAGGGTCTCGGCAAGCAAATCTGCCTGGAGCCGCTGAACCGGTTCGAAACGGATTTCATCAATACCTGCGATCAGGCCATTCAAATGGTTAATGACGTGGGCAGCCCAGCGCTCAAGATTCACCTCGATACGTTCCACATGAATATCGAGGAAAAGAACCAGGCCGAGGCGATCCGCAAAGCCGGCAAATTGCTCGCCCATATCCACGCCTGCGGTTGCGACCGTGGCACGCCGGGAAACGATCACATTGATTGGACCGGCATTGCCCAAGCCTTGAAAGATATCGGCTACCAGGGAGATATTGTGATCGAAGGCTTTGCCACGCACGTCAAGCTCATCGCGCGGGCTGCCTCGGTGTGGCGACAATTCGAGCCGACCAACGAGGAGATCGCTACCAAGGGCTTGAAATTTTTGCAGCGCATTTTATGAGAACTCAAAAGCGGTTCGGAGTCCCGGCTTTAGCCGGAAAACGCCGTTTTAACCACAGATGGACAAGGATAAACACGGATAAGGAAGCCCAGACAAGTGATCCCTTGGGCTGGCAGGTGTCCTCGTCGCGTGGGGGCCGCGTCCGGATCACGCGCACACTTGTTGCTCTGGCGTTGTGCGGGTCTGCGATTGTTCAAATTCCAGCACAGCAGCAGATCGAGGTCCAACGGCAAACCACGCTCATTGATGATCGCCATTCCGAGCAGGGCTTTCAGAGCCTTTTCAACGGCAAAGATCTCACTGGCTGGGATGGCAATCCGAAGCTTTGGTCGGTCAAAGACGGAGCGATCACCGGCCAAACCACGGCGGAGAACCCGGCCAAAGGCAACACCTTCCTGATCTGGACTAATGGGACACCGGGCGATTTTGAATTCCGCTGTTCTTTCAAAGTCGTTCCTGGCGACGACAAAGGCTTTGCCAATTCAGGAGTGCAATACCGCAGCCGCATCTTTGACCCGGCCAACTGGGTAGTGGGCGGTTACCAGGCCGATATGGAAGCCGGCCCGAATTATACCGGCATCCTTTACGAGGAGCGTCTGCGTGGCATCATGGCCTTACGTGGGGAAAAAGTCGTGTGGACAAAGGATGACAAGAAGGAGGTGGTCGGATCCGTCGGGAAGGCCGCCGATATCGAAGCGTCCCTGAAGAAAGGCGATTGGAATGACTATGTGATTATCGCCAAGGGAAATCACCTGCAGCAGTTCATCAATGGCAAGCAAACGGTTGATGTGACCGACGAGTGCGAAGCCAAACGGGCGATGAGCGGCTTGATTGCGCTGCAACTGCACGCTGGGCCGCCCATGATGGCCCAATTCAAAAACATCCGAATCAAACTCCTCAATAGCCCATAAGCAGTGGGAGGGACGAGTCCGAGGAGTCCCAAATCGTTCCCATCCGGGTCAGCCGTGAAGGCGCGCAAGAAGCGCAAAACTGAATAAGGAAGCCTTCCCGGCGTCTCTGTTTCATGTCGCCTACATCTTTCCGAGTCCCTCAGTTCGGAGTCCCGGCTTCAGCCGGTCGGGCCCAAGAGCTTTTGTGCAGTAATCAAATTTACACGCGCGCTTCCCAACGAACACCTTGCCGTCCAAAGGCAGGACTCCGAACGGGGTGGTTCGCCGTTCTGGGCTTTATTCTCATATTTGCCCTCAGCTGCTTCACGATGAGCGCCGCCGAATCCAAGAAGATTGTTTTCATCGCCGGCCCCCCCAGTCACGGCCCGGGCGAACACGAACATCGCGCCGGATGCCTGCTGCTCAAAGCGTGTTTGGACCAGACGCCCGGCATCAGCTCGGTTGTTTACAGCAATGGCTGGCCTGAAGATGCCTCATCCGCTTTTGCCGACGCGGCGACCCTGGTGATCTACAGCGATGGCGGCGGCGGTCATCCGCTGTTACGCGATCATCGGTTGCAGACCGTCAGAAATCTGATCGATAAAGGCGTCGGCCTGGTCTGTATTCATTATGCGGTAGAACCCACCAAAGAAGCCGGCGAAAAAGAATTTCTCGATTGGATTGGCGGTTGTTTCGAAATCAATTGGTCGGTCAACCCGACGTGGACCGCGGATTATCAGACTCTCCCCAAGCATCCGATCACGCGCGGCGTTGACCCCTTCAAGATCTTCGATGAGTGGTATTTCCACATGCGTTTCCGCGACGGAATGGAACGAGTCACGCCCATCTTAAACGCGGTCGCTCCGGCCAGCACGATGAACCGCTCGGACGGTCCGCATGAAGGCAACCCGGCCGTACGCGAGTCTGTTCGCAACGGAGAGGTTCAACACATGGCTTGGGCTTACGAGCGACCGGATGGCGGCCGTGGCTTTGGGTTCACCGGCGGCCATTACCACAAGAATTGGGGGAACGATCAGGTGCGCAAGCTCGTGTTGAATGCCATCCTTTGGACCGCTAAAATCGAGGTTCCGGCGGACGGAGTGGTCAGCCAGGTCACACCTGAGGACTTGAAGAAGAACCTCGATGCCAAAGGTCGGCCGTAGGCCGGGGGAAGCCCGAAGGCCGAAGGTCGAAGGCCGAAGGAAATCCGAATTCCGAAATCCGAATCGCTGGGGAGTTTGTTATCAAGTTATCACGTTCTGAAAAGGTTCTCAGGTGGTGAAGACCCTGTTCTACGTGCGAAAAGTACCGGAATTTGTTCGGTTATTTTGCGCCTCTTTGCGCCTGAATTAGTTAGGGTTCCTTCCTTTCGGATTTCGGGTTTCGGATTTCCTTCGGCCTTCGACCTTCGGCCTTCGGGTTTTTACCTGCTGGCCCCTTCCGCTTCGATATTGCGCAACAGTTCACGGGCTGCCTCGAGGTTGGGCTGGATCTCCAGCGCGCGGCGCGCCGCTTTTTGCGCATCGCTCCATCTCTCCAATTGGGCCAGGATTGTCGCGCGGGCATAAGGAGGTCGAGGATCGGCGCTGTCGGCCGACTCGGCTCGCACGAGTGCATCCAATGCCTCCACGGGTCGTCCGGCTGATTGGAGGGCCAATCCAAGGTTGTACCATGCCCGGGCAAAGTTGGGATCCAACCGCACGGCGGCTTCCAGGGAGTCGATCGTGTTCGTGGTTTGCCCCACCTCGTTCCAGGCCAGGGCGAGACTATATTGAAACTCAGCGTTGGCGGGCTCCAAACGGCAAGCGGCCTGCAACTGTTCGAGCGCCGCTTGCGTGCGATGCAATCCGGCCAGGAGCACCGCGTAATCGTGGCGCAGGGGCGCCGAACCGGGATCCCATTCGATGGCTTTTTGGTAATGGCTGACCGCTTTTGCTGCGTCACCGCGAGCCAGGGCGAAGGCGCCCAATTGCATCTGGCCGGCCGGTTGATCTGCATTAACGGCCAGGCACTGCTGCAGATCGGCCCCAGCCGCAGTGGAAAGGTCGAGATTATCGCGAAGCGCCCACGCAGCGGTCACCCGGACAGCCCTGCTCGGGTCGCTTAGTCTGCGGCTTAATGCCTGGGGAACGCCTGGTTCTTGCAGCGCGAGTTCCAGCGCGCGGACGCACTCGAGGCGCACCAAAGGATTACTATCGCGCAGGCCATCCGACAGCGCCTCCTGGACCCTGCTTTCGTTCACCCACGCCCCGAGCAACGCGGCTGCGGCCGCGCGCCAATAGCCAATTTCGTTCGTGGCCAGCATAGCAAGCAATCCCGGCTGTGCCGCCGCATCGCCTCGGCGCGCGGCGGCGACTTGAAGCGCGCGTTGACGTGATGGCCGGTCCATTTTCGCGCCATACCAATCGCCGCACCATTTCAAAGCCCAGTCGGCCCCTTTGTCCCGGTGACAACGGTTACAGGCATTGGGTACACCGGCCCGTTTGGTCAGCAGCGGATCGGGGATGGTAAATCCGTGATCGTGACGCCAATGCCGCTGCATGTAAACCGTCTGCGGCATGTGACAGTTCACGCATTCGCCGCCGGTCTCGCGGATCTGCGCCGGCACGTAGCGGGTCAGGTCGAGGTTTGTTTGCGCGCCCCGGCCATCGTAGCCGAACACCTTGTGATGACTATGGCTTACAGGCTCGATTAGCGGAGCATTGGGGTAAGTGCCATTGTGGCAGCGCAAGCATAGCCAGTTGCCCGGCAATCTCGTTTTCGCCGAGTGCGGGTCGTGACAGTCCGTGCAGCCCACGCCGCGCAGGTGCATGCGGCTCCCGAGAAATGCCGCATATTCGTAATCCTCCTCGCGCACCTGGCCATCGGAGTAGAACGTGGACGAGCCATCCACCAGTTCCAGGCGCATCTGGTCCAGAAAATCCTCCCCGGGCTTGAAGTCACCGGTTAGCTCTCCGCGACGCGCGTGGCAGAAGCCGCAATTGTCCAGGACTTGCTTGGGGGAGAACTTTGGAAGAGTCGGGTCCTTCACGGCGGAGCGGCCGAAAAGGCGCTGCCATTTTCCGTGCTCCTGGAGCGGACCGTGGCAGGCTTCGCAACCGACCGATTGCTCGGCCATGGTCGTTTGATACGAATCGCTCGACTCGGTGTAGCCCTTGCGCAGCCGGGTGTTGTGGCAACCGGCGCACATGCTGTTCCAATTCATGCCGCGCCCGGTCCAGTGTCCCCACTCGCCCGCGTGGCGTTCTTCGTCACCAAACACGTTGAACCATTCGTTTGAACGCGCGTCATAGGCAGCTGCCAGCGCCTGAAGTTTGCCTTGGGGAAAGTCGACCAGGAACTGCCGCAAAGGCGACTCGCCCAAAACTCGAGTGATGGCGAACACTTGCTGTGTGCCCGCCAGGCCGCTTGTCACAACCTCATTGTTGGCGCCGTGTTTGCGCACCTGCGCGACCTGGCCGCCGTCGAGCACGGTGCGGTCAGGGCTAAATGCCGTGTCATCCGGGGGACCTGTTTTCCGCTCAGCCAATGCGTGGTGAGACTTTTGCCAAAGCTCGAATTCCTCGCTGTGGCAGTCCTGGCAACTAACCGAGCCTGCATACCCGACTGCGTCGAGTGAGGCACCCGAGCCCGAGCGTCTATCCGTTGGAGTGGATGCGTGGCGAAATGGTCGACCCAAAAACAGCCAGGCCAGGCCCAGACACGTTGCGACTGCCACAGACCCCAACATCCACCGGCGCGGTGGATTGGCAAATGGCTTCGCCGATACGATCACCTGGCCAGCCTAGCAGGGTGCTCGCATTTTTGATAGGGATGGCGCGTTGCGCGCGTTGCGCCTTCCCAGCCCGCGTACAGCGGGCTGCAACGAAAGCCAGGGAAACACGCTGCTCGCGCCGTTCATGTTTTTAACTGGGCAAAGTCCAGGTGCTTCCGAAATTGGTCGAAAAGTAGATCGGGGGACGCCTTGAACACGCCTCTCTTTCAGGCCCGCACACGGGTCTGGATTTCTGGTTCCCAGGCCGCGTCCACAACCTAAATCGTCTAGCTCAATCCTGAGGTTTCATGGGCCGCATGCGAACATGGCCAGTTTGAGATAAGGTGGCGGGTGAAGGAATTTTCTTCGCAGCCAGGAAGCGTTGCAAAGCAGTGACGGCTTGCCTTTTGCCGGAATTGATGTAGCACGGTTCCAACGGGATCTCTTCTAATAACCCAACAACTTTATGAAGTATTTATCCCTCATCGGCACCATAATTGGCATCATCCTCACGCCCATAGCCATTGCCATATCGCTCAAATCCGCGCAGCAGGGAGATTTTTATTGGGCCGGCGTGTTTTTCCCCGTGTTGACTTTGCTGCTGTTCAAGGGCGGCGGCCCGATCGTGCTGCCGCTCGCGTTGGCTCAGTACCCTTTGTTCGGCTGGTACACCGGGCGGTGTATTCGCCGGGAGCACTATATCCGTCTTGGGATCGTGCTGTTTGTGCTGCAAATTTTTCCCATGCTGCTGGGGCTTATGAATTAGGTTGCCTGGTTGAGAACAGAATCCTCTTTCTGATAATCGCCCGGTATGGGACGGAACGCTCCAGGACTGCGCCCTGCCTTGAAGGCGGCCCACAAAGGGGAATTGCCAATACGTTGCGGCGTGCTTGTTCTATCTTTCAGGTCCAGAGCTGCCGGTCCAGGGATCGGAACTGAATAGCTTCGGAGACATGGTCGGCCAGGATTTTCTCGGACCCGGCAAGATCGGCGATGGTGCGGGCGACTTTGAGCACGCGGTCGTAACCCCGGGCGCTGAGCTTGAGGTCCGCCATGGCGAACTTGAGCAGCTCCACGGTCGAATCGTCCAGGGCGCAAAAAGCTTTGATCTCGCGACTGCCCATTCGGGCGTTGCAATTGACCTTTTTATGGTTGAAGCGCGCGTGTTGGCGTTCCCGGGCGGCCATCACGCGTTTGCGGATTTCTGCCGAAGCCTCGCCGTTTTGATGGCTCGTGATTTCGCGAAAAGGCACCGCCGGAACTTCCACATGCAGATCGATCCGGTCCAACAGCGGCCCGGAAATTCGCCCGAGATAATTTTGAATCTCGCGCGGCGAGCTGCGGGATTCAGCGGGCATTTTGCCATCCGGCGTCGGGTTCATAGCGGCCACTAACATGAATTGCGATGGAAAAGTCATCGTGCCGGCCGCGCGAGAAATGGTCACTCGCCCTTCTTCCAACGGCTGGCGCATGGTTTCCAGAACGCTCCGCTTGAACTCGGGCAGTTCGTCGAGGAATAAGACTCCGTGGTGCGCCAGCGAGATTTCTCCGGGAGTCGGATTGATATTGCCTCCGAGCAAGCCCGCGTCGCTGGCGGTGTGGTGTGGGGCACGGAACGGACGCCGGGTGACTAAGGCCTGCCCCGGTTGAAGCAGCCCGGTGATGCTGTGGACCTTGGTGGTCTCGAGGGCTTCCTCCAACGTGAGCGGCGGCAGGATGGTCGGCAGCCGCTTTGCCAACATCGATTTGCCCGTGCCGGGCGGGCCAATCAACAGGACGTTATGTCCCCCGGCGGCGGCAATCTCCAGGGCGCGCTTGACCGATTCCTGCCCTTTGACTTCGGCGAAGTCAACGTCCGCCTCCTGGTCTTGCTCGAAGATTTTGTCGATATCGATTCTTGTCGGACTGATTTTGGTTTCGCCTTCGAGAAAACTCACGGCTTCGCGCAGGTTCTGGATCGGGATGACCTGCAAACCCGCGACCACCGCGGCTTCGGCGGCGTTCTCCGGCGGGACGAAAATGCCCTGCTTGCCCTGTTCTCTAGCTCGCAACGCAATCGGCAGCACCCCTTTAACTGGACGAACCGCCCCGGTCAATGCGAGTTCGCCGACCATGACAAAGTTATCCAGTTGCGCTGTCTCCATTTGTTCGCTGGCGGCGACCATGCCCACGGCAATCGGCAGATCGAAGCTGGGACCTTCTTTCTTCACATCCGCCGGAGCCAGGTTGATCGTCGTCCGTCCGAAAGTGAAAGCGAACCCGGAATTGATGAGCGCCGTCATGACCCGGTCGCGCGATTCTTTAACCGCGGTATCGGGCAGGCCAACAATCACGATCAAGGTGTCGCCAAATCCCGCATTGACTTCCACTTCGACAGGATAAGCCTCGACTCCATTAACGGCAGCGGAACAGACCTTGGCCAGCATGCAAAGCACTTATTAACCGGTGCGGGCAAAAGAGCAATCCTGAAATACGACGCGCGCGCTTTGCCGCCGCTTGGTCAGCCCGGTTTGCGCCGTCGAGTTGTGGTGTTCGCGGGCTTCATAAGGTGCCACGTTATGTTCCCATGAGCCCCCTGACCCGCTCAACAAAGCGTGGCAGGCTGCATGATCGGTTCCCGATTTTTGCCTCCTCGCGCCAGAAAAAGGCCGTTTCGTTCCAAACGGGTTGCCCAAAGACCTGCCGCTGATATGCTGACCAGCCCTGTTTGCGTGAGCTGCTTTTGAAGGCATTACCCTGACATGAACCGAACGAAAGGCAACCGACGCCTCGCTCGCAAAGTGGCGTTCGTGGGAGCAGTACTGGGGTTGTGGGGGGCCCTTGTGCTGCTGTTTGCAGCACCACTCGCGCTAAGAGACCCTGCCTCCTGGCTCCAGGCGATTAGCTTCGGAGCGTCGTTTTGGGCGCTTTGGCTGTTGTTCCTACCCGTCGTGGCGTGGCTCTCTTTCCGCTTTCCTATCGAACGGAAGAGACTGCTTCGAAACGTAGGTCTTCATTTGTTGGCCTGCCTGCTCATGGTCAGCACCAACAAGGCTACCTTTCGCGCTGTCGTCCGGATCTTTCCTCATCCGCAAAGTTCGGAAGCGCCAGGGCGGTCGCCTGATTCGAAGAGTCCCAGGCTGCCGCCACCCGGTGCGTCTGGCACGCTTTTGGGTCTTCGAGCAGCTTTGGACGTTTTGGTCTATTGGTCTTTAGTGGGCGTTTGCCAGGCCATTATCAATTTTAGAAGCTCGCAGGAACGGGAACGGCGTGCGGCCGAATTGGAGGCAAGGCTCACCAGCGCCAAGCTGCAAGCGTTACGGATGCAGATCAACCCGCATTTTCTTTTCAACACGCTAAACTCGATTGCCACGTTGGTTTACGTCAACCCGCGAGCGGCCGACGAGATGCTAGGCGATTTAAGCGAGTTGCTGCGCCGCTCGCTTGATTCGATGGAGGAACAGGAGATTCCCCTGGCGCAGGAGCTCGAATTCATTGGGGCATATCTCAGTATTGAGCAAAAGCGTTTTGGCGAACGGCTTCGAGTCGAGCAGAGCGTTCCGGATGAACTCATGAAAGCCTTGGTGCCAGCCCTCATTCTGCAACCATTGGTGGAGAACGCTATCCGCCACGGTATCGAACCGCGGCGCGGCCCGGGGCTTGTCTCAATCGAAGCAAGCCACAAAGATAAGCATCTGCACCTGATTGTCCGAGACGACGGCAGAGGATTGCCACGCTCCGATTTAAACACCTCCGGACGACGTGGTATCGGGCTTGCCAACACAAAAGCAAGACTGCAGGGACTCTATGGCCAGGACCAGAGTTTCTCTTTCGGGAGTGCTGAACCTCAAGGTTGCCGAGTAGATATTCACCTCCCCTTTCACGTGGAGCCGGTCCATGTTCCCACCGTCTCGAACGGGTCAGCCGCATGAAAATCCGAGCGCTCATCGTCGATGACGAACCGTTGGCCCGGCAGCGGGTTCGCTTGCTATTGGGTGAAGAATCTGACGTGGAGGTCGTTGGCGAAAGCAGGGATGGTTTTGAGGCGGTGGACCAGATCCAGGGAACCAGGCCGGACCTGGTGTTGCTCGACGTGCAGATGCCGGATATGGACGGGTTTGAGGTGTTGCGACGAGTCCCGCAGGCATTGCTGCCGGTCGTGATCTTCACCACGGCTTACGATCAGCACGCGCTCCGCGCGTTCGAGGTGAGTGCACTGGATTATCTCTTGAAGCCATTCAAACCCACTCGATTCAAGGAAGCGATCCAGCGCGCTCGCGACCTTATCGCTAACAAACAGGCCGGTGTTGCCGCCCGTGGGCTTCTCGCGCTCTTGGGCCAATCTCCGGCACCGGCAGGTCAGCTCACTCGATTGGCTGTCAAAACCCCGGGCAAGGTTACCTTTGTAGAGTTGGACCAGATTCAGGCGATCGAGGCCGCTGGAAAATACGCGGTCGTGCATGTTGGCAAGGAGAACCATGTCCTGCGCGAGACCATGAGTTCCTTGGAATCCCATCTCTCCCCGCAACGTTTCTTACGCATCAGCCGCTCAGTAATCGTCAACCTCGACCAAATCCAGGAGCTTCAACCCATGTTTAAAGGCGAGAACCTGGTCGTGCTGAAGAACGGAAAGCGCTATCCCACTACGCGGCCGATTCGCGAACTCCAGCAAAAGCTGGAATTCCGTTAGAGCCGTAACTCCCCGCTGGGCACTGCTGGCGAGGGTCCCGGAAAGGAGGCTTGTGCTTCAGACCCTTTCCTGTGCTGTGGACCAGATTCATTCCTTTTTGCTGGCGCTTCGCACCACAATTCCTCGCCTTCGTTCCAAATCGAAAGCCAACTCCAGAGAATCGGCGCACAATGCCGTGCGAAAGTGAACCTGAAGCTCGAATCAAAAAGCAAAAACAATGAAACCAAAACAACTCTCCCTGCCCGTGGCGGCGTTGCTCGCCCTCGGTGGATTGTGGTTCGCTTCGTCGGCTTGGCACACGCCAGCGTTCCACGAATCGAATAGGGTCGCCGCCTTTGAGACGACGCAGGTCGACCAATCGAGCATGAACGTCGGCTCCAAAAGGCCAACGGGCCGAACCCAGCCCGGCCAGATGCTACGTCCGCCCGAACCCAATCGGCGGTTTACAGACTTCACTCCGGAACAACGGGTCGAGTTCGCGCGAAAGGGGCACGGGCCTGGAGGCTGAGAAATAAACAACCTAACCCGACGAACCGATCAGTGAATGATGACTCCACTTATGAAAACATACCCGCTGGAGGCGAACCGCAACTCTCTTGCCCGCCTTGCTCCCATGAACTACCTCACCACACTATCGTCTTGGAGTGCGGCAGTCCTCTGGCGCTTTGCGACGAGCGGCCGGCGTGAAAAACACCCCCGCTGCATCGGGGGCGCGGTCCAAAACGTGGCCGCCCCGTATCGCGCCTTTACTCTCGTTGAATTGCTGGTGGTGATCGCCATCATTGCGATCCTGGCGGGCCTGCTGCTGCCCGCTTTGAGCCGGTCGAAGGCCAAAGCCTATAATGCGGCTTGCGTGAACAACCTTCGGCAATTGGGCATTGCTACCCGTCTTTATTCCGTCGATAACCAGGAGCGCTTGCCGAGCGCCGAGATCCTTCCTACCTTGCCAATCGATCCCCAAAATCCATTGCCGCGCATCTGCGATGTCCTGGCGAGTTATGTTGGCAGAACCGCCGGCACGAACACAAACAACGCGACGATCTTCAAATGCCCGGTCGATAAAATGGGCCGGTTTGCCGCCGAAGGCTCGAGTTACGAATGGAACGCCGAACTGAACGGCCATCGCATTGATGAAACCCGAACAGACAGCGCCTTCCTCTTATTGCATCAAGGGGACATTTCCGGCGGAATTACCAACTTCGTCCTGACGTTTCCTCCGGGAACAACTCCGCTCTTTCTCGACTACGAGGATTTTCACCCTCGCCCGCCCAAACCCGGCAAGAATGTTGTCTTTATGGACGGGCACGTGGCGGCTCTGGAATCCTCTCGCGGCGACTCCGACTAAAGGCCGAAGCGGCGGCGCCAGCCTTCTCCTGAAACACATAAGTTTCTGGGGGACCTTGCGTCGCGGAGCAGGATGCCTTGCGAAGCCATCGCTTGCGGTCCGCCCACTCTTACGGGAACATTAGGCCGACGTTTCTATGAGTAAAGACGAGTTGGCGATTCGCGAACTGGTAAATAAATGGACGGTGGCCACCAAGGCCGGTGACCTTCAGACAGTGCTCACGCTGATGGCCGATGACGTTCTGTTTCTGGTGCCTGGACGCGAGCCTTTCGGCAAGGACGTCTTCGCCGCGGCCTCCCGCTCCATGAAAGATTTCCGCATCGAAGGCAGCAGCGAAATCAAGGAACTCGCAGTCCACGGTGACTGGGCATGGATGCGGAATCGGCTGGTGATAACCGTCACGCCACCCAATGGCAAACCGACTCTGCGCTCGGGGCATACGCTCACGATTCTGCGCAAGAATCCTGATGGAAACTGGGTAATCGCCCGCGATGCAAACCTGGTGTCATAAGGTCTTCCCGGCGCTCGCAACCAGCTTGCTGGTCTGCTCGACGACTTGGGCGGCTGATTGGCCGCAATTTCTCGGTCCGCAACGCAATGGCGTTTGTGAGGGATCTGACTTGGCGCAGGAATGGCCTGCCGCCGGCCCACGTGTGGTCTGGGAAAAACAGATTGGCCATGGATTTTCCGGCCCGGTCGTTGCGAACCAAAAAATGGTTTTGTTCGCCCGTGACGCGGATCGGGAAACGATCACCTGCTTCGATGCGCGTACGGGCAATTCGCTTTGGACTTTTGCCTATCCAACGACTTACGAGGATGATTTTGGTTTTGATAACGGCCCGCGGGCAACCCCGGCGATTTCGGAGGAACGCATTTACACGCTAGGCGCGCAAGGGATGTTCCACTGCCTGGAACTGGCCACGGGGAAGAAGCTTTGGAGCGCCGATCTGCAGAACCAATTTCAGGCCGGCAAAGGATTCTTCGGCATCGCCTGCTCGCCGCTGATCGAAGGCGAGACGGTACTCTTGAACATTGGCGGCGCCAAAGGAGCAGGCATCGTTGCGCTCAGGAAAACCGACGGGAAGCTGCTCTGGAAGACCTCCACCGATGAAGCGAGTTATTCCTCACCGGTCTGTGCTTCCCTGAACGGCCGCCGTTATGCGCTGTTTCTGACCCGCGAAGGCCTGGTCGGGCTCGACCCGGCGAACGGCCAGAACGAGTTTGAATACTCCTGGCACTCGCGCAACCGCATGTCCGTCAACGCCGCCACGCCGCTCGTCATTGGAGATGAAATCTTTATTTCCGCGAGTTACGGAACCGGCGCCTCCTTGCTGCGCTTGCGCGGCCAGAGCCTCGAAAAGATCTGGGCCGGAGACGACCTGCTCTCCAATCACTACGCCACCAGCGTGGCATTGAATGGCTTTTTGTACGGCATCCACGGCCGCACCGACCCCGGCTTCAGCCCGCCTCCGCAATTGCGGTGTGTCGAGTTGAAAACCGGGAGGATTGCCTGGCAAACCGATTCCATCGGCGCCGCCAGCCTGATCCTGGCTGGCGGGCGGCTATTGATCCTGACCGCCAAAGGCGAACTCGTGCTGGCCAATGCCAGCGCCGAAGGTTTTCGACCCCAGGCTCGGGCACGAATCTTCCCGGACGAAGTGCGCGCTTTCCCTGCTCTGGCCGAAGGACTGTTCTACGCGCGCGGCAAAGACAAACTCGTTTGCCTGGATTTGCGTCGGGAGCGTCCTCACTGAGTGCGCAAAGTCGCCATTGATTTGTGCCACAAACCATGGCCAGGAATCGTGCGCGCTTTTCAAAGGTTGTTTGAAAAATGAGCTTGACTGTTAATTAATAATGCGCACAATCCAAACAAGCTCGCCTTTTAGGCTCCAGCCATGCTCTTATGAAGCCTGCGCCGCTCGTCCTCGCGCTGAAACATGCCGGCGCCTGGGGCATCGTTCTGGCTTTCGTGGCGCTTCTGACGGTCATCTTCAGCTTTCTCGGTACGCTCTTCTGCGCGGCACTGGGCGGGATGATGATGGGAGCGACGCGGGCTTCCAAAAGATTCGCTTTGATTTTTTCACTCCTTTGCTCCGGAGTCCTGTTGGGAGTGCTGCGGTCGCAGCGCACGGAATTGGCCGCAAAGCAAGTGACCATTCTGGCAATGCTCTGCCTGGCCGCGTTTTGGTTCCTTTACGTCGTGTCGCTGTCGCTGGTTGCTTTTGAGAAAAACGCCGACCGCGTCGCGGGGCAGGCCCGCAACCCATCGGCAACCCTTTCGCCCCGGCGCTGCGAAAAGGACGTCCGACCCGCCCCGGCTCCGCCCGCTGCGGCAGTGCGCCTGGAAGACCTGGACGGGCGGTGGTGTTCGGAGAAACCCGCACCGGGGTGCCAAAACGTCGAACGGGTCCTGGAGATCCATTCCGGCTCCCTCGACCTGAGTACACTGGATGCGCGCGGGCAGGTAAGTGCCCGCGCTCAAGGCCGGCTAAAACTGCTTACCTTAAGTGAAACCGGCCCGTCGAACTGCCACGAAGGCGCCGAACTCGCAGCCGGTATTTAAAGAAAAAGGCAGCTCTCTTTCCGGGTGCCTGATCCCGGTTATTTCTTCAGCCCGCGCACAAAGGCGACCATCGCCTTGATGCCCTGGTCGTCCAGGCCTTCGGCGGGTTTCATTCTCGTTTTCTCGCCGTCCTTTACCCCTTCTTTGATCGCCTTGACCATTTCTTCGTCCTTGAAGGACGCCTGAACCTTTGCGTCGGTAAAGTCTTTGACTTCGATCTTTTTTCCCATTTTGGTATCGCCTTTGCCATCGGGTCCATGGCATTTAGCGCAAGCCTTGTCCCAGGTTTCTTTGGCGTCGCCGGCAGAGGCGGATACCGCGGCCATCGTTAGAGCGGCCGCACTGATTAGAAGCATTCGTTTCATGTTTATTGCAGCATTATGACTTTGTTAAATGACGTGTGTGGAAGCGCGGCGTCCGCCCGGTGAAGCCGTTTCAAGCTTCGCAGGAAGCGGACGGGTGTTGCTTCCTTTTGCTTCGTCAGAGCAAAAGCCAAAAAGGGTTATGGTCGCCCAATCACGCATGGGTTGCGGGGAGGCCGACCGGTGTGGACGACTGTGTCGGAGTGACTGAGCCGCGCGGGAGCGATTCATTGGCCTGCACCAGCCGCCCTTGCAGGATCGGGATGCTCATGCGCAGGAACACGGTGTAGCAAAGGATTCCGAATGCCCAAATGCCCAGGCAGACCAGCGTCTCGTTCAAGGAAGGCGAGTATTCGACCATTTCGCCCAAGGGCGTCGGAATAAAGCCGGGCACAACCAGGCCCATGCCTTTTTCGATCCAGATGCCCACGATGGCCAGAACGCAGGCGAGATTGAGATAGCGTAGGCTCTTGCTCAAGGGCAGCACCAACAATCCCATTGAAATGAAGTTGAAGGCGATGGCCGTCCAAATCCACGGCACCAGCGCATGGTATCCCTGCAATCCGAACAGCAGATACTTGGAAGAGGCGACGTGATAGGTGCGGGTATAGAATTCCTTGAAGATTTCGTTCGCCAGGAGGAAGACGTTAATGAGCATCGATACCTGGACAATGTTGCGCAAAGTCAGCAGCGCCTGGTTACTGATCCGGTAATCGGTCACGCGCCGAATGATCTGCAGCGCAAGGATGATCAGGGCCGGGCCGGCCGTGAACGCCGACGCAAGGAATCGCGGCCCCACGATGGACGAATTCCAAAAGGGTCGCCCACCCAGGCCGACATACAGGAACGCCGTGACGGTATGAATCGAGACGGCCCAGACGATGGCGATAAACACGAAGGGTATGTAAAACCAGGTCGAGGGATGCCGGCCGGTGTACCGGCAGTACAACAGGTATCCACAAATGTGCAAGTTCAGCAGCAGATAGCCATTGAGCACGATTACGTCCCAGCTCAACATCGAACCCGGGAAATTGAATTTTCCGACTCCCGGAATCAGATGCCAAAAGCGGTCGGGCCGGCCCAAGTCTACGGTGACAAAGGCCAGGCACATCAAAATGGCGGCCACCGCCAGCAGTTCGCCAAAGATTACCAGGTCATGCAGTTCTTTGTTGTTGTAGATATAGACGGGGATGACGAGCATCGCCGCGGCCGCCGCTACCCCAACGATGAAGGTGAAGTTGGCAATGTATACACCCCAGGACACCTGGTCGCTCATGCCAGTCACCACCAGGCCGTTCACAAATTGCCGGGCATACGCGTTGATTCCCACCAGGACAATGCAGGTCAAAAAACCCATCCAGAGGTGATAGCGCCAGTCACCCACGAAGGCGATTCGCCCGCAGCGCCAGAGAAACACCAAATAGTTGCGGGTTTTACGCTGCAGGCTCATACGTCAAAGTAGTAGAAAAATCTCGGGGAGGTCCCGAGCTCTTCCTTGAGCTGGATAAATACGCGTTTGTTTTTCAGGATGTACGAGACCTCGCTTTCCGGGTCCAACACATTGCCAAACTTGCGCGCGCCGGCCGGACAGACTTCCAAACAGGCCGGATAGCGCCCCTGGCGCGTGCGCTGAATGCAGAAGTGGCATTTTTCCATCACACCCTGGCGTCGCGGCCGGTTCCCGAGATAGGACATGTCCGGGTTGAGTCGATCCTTCGGGATGGACGGCTTAGTCCAATTGAAGCGCCGGGCGAAGTACGGACACGCAGCTTCGCAGTACCGGCACCCAATACACCAATCGTAATCGATGACCGTGATCCCATCCGGTTCCTGCCAGGTGGCTTTGACGGGGCAAACCTTGACACACGGCGGGTTTTCGCATTGCTGGCATTGGACCGGCATGTAAAAAAAGCCCTTCTCGGGCACGGCCGCAGGGGAGTAGTAATGCTCGGCTTTTTCCATGTCCAGCGACCCATGAGGCATCTTGAGCACGCGGATGTACTGGATTTCGGGATTACGGGATTGGTTGTTCTCGGCGACGCAAGCGTGCACGCATTTGCGACATCCGATGCAGCGGGTCAGATTCAGGCAATACCTGAATTCCGCTCCATCCATCGGCTTGTAATCCTTCACCTTGGGCCGGACGCCATATTGCTGTTCCACTTCCCGTGCAATTCGGTCGAGCACCTTCTGCATCTGCGCCGGCGTCATCTCTTTGTAGTGCTTTTGCATGAACCGCTCCACCGAGGTGTAGTCGGCCAGTTCACGCAAAGGCGCCAGGCTCGCGGTGAGGGCCGCCACTCCCGAGGCCAGCACTGCTGACGTGCGAAGAAATTTTCGGCGCGAAGTGCCCTCACTCACCGGATCATCGCTCGGGTTCAAATCAGGCATAAAATGCAAAGCCTTCGATAAATTATGACGGGGACGAATTCCCGGCCGGGTGCAGCAGGTGCGGTTGAGGCGCCGGTTGGCGTGACGGGAAGGGTGGCGAATGAGGGTTGTGGCAAGAGGTGCACACTTTGCGCTCGATGGGACCGAGTTCGCGTTTCCAATAGCCACTGGTCCGCCCGTGCACGCCAGCCTCCCAGTCGCGGTAGGTCGGGCCGTGACAACTGCCGCACAGAGCGGGGCTCTCCACTATTTTGAGATGCCGGCCATCGCGCGTCTGGAGCAGTTCCAAATTCGTTTCATCGTGGCAGTTATAGCAGTTGTTGTTGCGGTTATGCCGGCCGTGTGCCATCACAATGTCGTCGTGCTCCTTCGGCACCACCACATTTCCCTGGGCATCGAACTTCAGTTTCAGCACTTTGTTCTTCTCGTGGCAGGTGTAACAGTCCAGGCCCGAAGTATCACCTCCGGTACGAACGAGGTCCGCTGCCGACATTCGTGCGGTGGCAGTGCTGATAAAGTTGGTATCCACCAAGGGAATGAGGGGGTCCCGAAGGGGATGGCCCCACAAATCAAAGTAGAAGCCCGCCCCAAGTATGAGGAATGCCATGGTCAGGAGCCCAGCGACCCAGCCGGAAGAGCTTCGGGCAGTCATCGTGCGCATGATCTCCGCGATGAGCCCGCCCGCACCCTCTTTTTTGCTCATTGTTTATCATTTTTTGACGCACGGGGGCTCGGACCCCAAAATCGGCCGTGGAATTCAGTTGCGATCAGCATCAACCCGGTCACTTTGCGGCGAGGCTAATTCAGCGCGTTCGGCCTGATTTTACGAGGCGGAATTGATGGAGCGAACGCTCAGCCAATTTCCCATTTTCCCGGAAAAGACAATTAGAAATATGCATTTTAAATGACTACAGAAAGTAGCTATACTTTGCCAACTTCTTGTCAACCATTGGTGAGATGCAACTTGCCGCTGGCCCCGACTACTGTGCAACGCAGCCTTTCAGGCGAAAAGGCTTGCGCTGCGAGAATTGCTCAATGCCGCCGCAAACCTGCGCACAGAGTTTCCACCCGGTTCACCAGGCGTGTTTCGATTTCGCCGCGGAACGGACCATAGTAGCCATAATAGGTGAGGGACGACTCGGCTTCGTATCCGCCTTCTTTGATCACGCGCGCCGATGGAATGTAGCACGGAACTTCAAAGGCGTAACCGATGGTCCACGGATGGTCTGCCGCCAACAGCCGTTTGATGCGTCGGCCGTAGTCGACGACCATCTCACCGCCCATCAACACGAACGTCAGATCTTCACCCAAGCGCACGATCGCCACCGGCAACTTGATTGATTCGGGCAGAGGTTCACCCGCGTTGAGCAGTTTCAAATAGGCTTCGGCGCGCAGTTTAACCGAGAGGTCCTGGCTCTGACCGTCTTTTTCCAGGCGCTCACGGGAAGGCGGTGGCACGAAGGGCAATTCGACTTCGTCATACGCTAGCTTGAACAGGCCGCGCACCGGCCGCATTGGACGGTCCAGCACGCGCATGACGGCGCCAGCCAACTCCAGGCCATGGCGTTTGGCGTCCAGGAGCTTGCCACGGGGTGAAGGATCGGAATCCGCCCCCATGCCAGTAACGTAGATTGCGATCGCGCCGGGTTGGTGTGCTTCCAGTTGTTGGCGGGCATAGGCCATGTAATCGCCCGACACGGTATACCAGTCATCTCCATTCCGCACCGAGGTGCCGTGACAAGCATACCCGAAGAGAATCGCACGCACCGTTCCGTTCGTGCCTCTGATCCGCAAGACCGGCACGTCATGGTCAACCGGTCCGTCTGGATTGTCTCCGAACACCACGCTGTCGCCCTGATAAATACGGCGATTCATCGCGAAGGTCGCGCGACCCATACCCTGTTCCAGCGTGGCCGGCTGGCAATCGGTCAGCGCGGCGTCCACAACTTCGACGAGCTTGTCCTGCAACATCAAACTGTACCGGTTGATGCGTTCAAGCTCGGCCGGGGGAGGCGTGCCCATATCAGTCAGAACATCTCGCAGCACCGGGCCCGAATGGGTATGACTGGAAACAACCGCGACCTCGCCGCGGCCGAGTTGGAGCCTATCATGTAATTTTTCGAGTATCGGCTGCATGAAGGCATGGCTGACTTCGCAATTGTCCAGTGCTACCAGAACGAAGCGCTCGCCGGAAGGGTTCTTCAGGGCCACTGCCTGGGTGACGAGCCGGCCGTCGGTTTTGTCCGCTTCGCGCGTGCGGGCCGCGTAACCGGCCAGGCGGATAGGCAACTCCGGCGTAATGTCCCGCACGGCGATCCCAACCTCCGGGCCTGGCTCTGCCGCCAAGAGCGCGCCAGCTAACGAGAGCCCGATGAGCACAATACTTGAACCGACCCAGCAGCGGCAAAACGCGTTCATGCTAATTGGGTTTGGCCAGTTCGGCACTATGGGCCTGGATTCGGTGAATAGCTTCGAGAATGTCGTCCATATCCTTGCGGTCGCCCAGAAGCAAATTCTGCGTCATCGCTACCGTGGTCTCACACACCTGTTTATTGCCTTTGAGCTCGTGAAAGCTGTCCCGATAGGATTTGAGCCGTTCCGCGCTCCACAGCCGTTTGAATCCACGCGATCCGATCGCTTCATCGATTAAGCCATCGAAGTATTGTTCGTGGTAAACTCCGCCGCAGGGAATGCCTTCGGCCGCCATGGCTTTGGCGAATTTATCGCGGGACAATCCGTTGAACTGGGCGGCATCGTACCGGTAGGGGTACAAGTGCCAAACCGCGCGGCTGTTCTCCGGCAGGCGGACGGGAGTAATCCCTGCGATTTTGCCCAGGTTCTCACTCAAATAATCCGCATTGGCGCGTCGGATGCCCGTTTGCTTCACCAGTTTCTCGAACTGCTGGCTCAGGATTACTGCCTGGGCCTGAGTCATGCGATAGTTATTGCCCCGAGTGAAAAATCCGCTGCCCTTGTACGTGCCGCAGGCGTGGCCGCAGTTGTGGTACGAGTTGCACTTATCAATCAGCTCTTCGCTCATGCTGGAAATTGCGCCACCTTCGCCGGAGGGAATATGTTTGGATTCCTGAAAACTGAAACACCCCAGGTCGCCAATCGTCCCGCACTTTCGACCTTTGTATTCGGCCAGCCATGCCTGGCAAGCGTCTTCGACGACCGCGAGGTTGTGTTTGCGGGCAACGGCGTTGATTGGGTCCATTTCACATGGCATCCCAAAAATGTGCACCGGCATGATCGCCCGGGTTCGCTCGGTGATTTTTTCCGCAATCGACGCCGGATTAATCGTGAGAGTTGCCGGTTCAGTGTCGGCAAATACCGGCAAAGCCATCGCGGCCAGGATGGCATTATAGCTGGCAATAAAGGTGTACGGAGAAACAATGACCTCATCGCCGGCATTTACGTCCGCAACATGAAGGCTGACGGTCAAAGCGGTCGTCCCGCTGGCCGTCGCCAGGCAGCGTTTGGCGCCAAGCAATTGGGCGTAGCCTTGTTCGAACTCCTCGACGTGTTTGTCCGAATTGCGGAACCAGCGGCCGCTGCGCCACACGTTGAGTAAGGGCGTTTCCCACGCCTCGCGCCATTCCGGCCATTTGGCCCAGCCATCTTTGTGAACCGGCGTGCCGCCGAGCATCGCGGGCTTCGAGGTTTCAATCGCAAAAACAGCGGGCGCCTGGATCGCGCCGAGCCACCCTGCGGCGAGTGAGCCGGCCGTGGTGTTTCGGATAAAAGCGCGCCGTGTAAGTGATGTGTGTGTTTTCATGGGGTTGCTCCGGTTCGGATTTCTCTTGAGTACGCAACTTGAGCTGCGAGCTTTGCTTCGCTGACCCGAAAGTTTAGCCCTTGAAAGATATTTTGTGTAGCTAAAACCGGATCTCAAACTCTGGAGCGGGGATTAAGCGATTTCCACGGCTAAAGCGCCTATCCGCGCCATCCGCCAATCCCCCCTATCCCAGTCATCATTTGAAGAGCATGGACATCTCCGTTGCTGAGGTTCAACCTTCGGTCAAACACCTGGCCATATGCGTCATCTTTTCACGGCATTACTCGTGTATTCGGCGCTCGCGAGCGGCTTGACGGGCAAGTCCGCCGAAGCGCCGCTCTATGAGTCCGAACTTATTTTCCCTTTGGAAGCCTGGCACAACCATGCTTCTTGCATCCTTGAAGCCCCCAATGGCGATTTAATCGCGTGTTGGTTCCACGGCTCGGGTGAACGCACAGCCGATGACGTTAAAATCGAAGGGGCGCGATTGCCGAAAGGTCGGCGGCAATGGAGCCCTCGATTCACAATGGCCGATACCCCGGGACTCCCGGACGGCAACCCGTGCATGTTCATTGACCCGCGCAGCCGGCTCTGGCTGCTGCATACCACGATTTTGGCCAATACATGGGAAAGCGCATTACTCAAAGTACGAATCAGCCGCGACTACACCCGGCATCAACCACCAGTCTGGGAATCGAGCGAGGTTTTACACGTCAAGCCCGGGCCCGAATTCGAGGCCGAGGTCGGCCGCCGATTGCCCGGCTTGGAGGCCAAGATGACCTCCCTAAGCCTGACCGGCAGCAAGCGCGAGGAGGCGAACGGCTTTTTGGACGCAATCCGTGAGCATACGACCGACAAATTGTACCGGCGC
>Ga0070741_10005221_pt1 | contig 29133 bp, 28 predicted proteins | sample Coa_R1_4_FD_66440 | JGI IMG/M metagenome (GOLD analysis project Ga0070741, IMG submission 66440) | Surface soil microbial communities from Centralia Pennsylvania, which are recovering from an underground coalmine fire - Coalmine... | ecosystem: Environmental > Terrestrial > Soil > Unclassified ... | reverse complement strand
GTAACGCGGTGGATCATATGATCGAGGCCGGCGTGCAAGGCGTCGAATTCATCATCGCAAACACCGATGCGCAAGCGCTCAAGCGCAATCGCGCACCGATTCAGCTTCAACTGGGCGCCGGTGTTACCAAGGGTCTAGGGGCGGGAGCTAATCCCGAGGTTGGTCGGCAAGCGGCGCTGGAGGATCGCGAGCGCATCGTCGAGTTGATCGAAGGCGCCGATATGTTGTTTCTGACCGCGGGCATGGGTGGCGGAACGGGGACGGGCGCCGCGCCGATCGTAGCGGAAACTGCTCGCGAGCTCGGCATCCTAACCGTCGCTGTCGTCACCAAGCCCTTCTTGTTCGAGGGTAAGCGCCAGCGTGTCGCGATGGATGGCCTCGAAGCCTTGTCCAAACACGTCGATTCGTTGATCGTCATCCCGAACGAAAAGCTGATGCAAGTATTGGGCGACGATGTCAGCATGCTCGACGCATTCAAGGCCGCGAACGGAGTCTTGCACGGCGCAGTGGCGGGGATCGCCGAGGTGATCAACTGCCCGGGCTTGGTCAACGTCGACTTCGCAGACGTGAAGACGGTGATGTCCGAAATGGGGATGGCAATGATGGGCTCCGCGAGCGCGAGCGGCGCGCATCGGTCGATTCAGGCCGCCGAACAAGCGGTCGCCAGCCCACTTCTGGAAGATGTGAACCTTGCCGGTGCGCGCGGCGTTCTGGTGAACATCACGGCGAGCGCGAGTCTCAAGATGAGAGAGGTCCATGACGTAATGAACACGATCAAGGGCTTCACTGCGGAAGATGCAACGGTAATCGTCGGCACGGTGATCGATGAAGCGATGAGCGATCGACTGCGCGTGACGGTGGTGGCCACGGGGCTGGGCTCCCCGGTCAACCGCACGCAGACCAAGCCATTAACCGTAGTGAAGAATGGTACGGACATGGCGCCGGTCGAAGTGCCCGATTACGGCCACCTTGATACGCCGGCTGTGATCCGTCGACGCAATCGCGAATCGACCATCGAAGCGATGCGCCAATCAGGTGTCGATTTGCTCGATATTCCGGCTTTCCTGCGCAAGCAGGCGGATTGATCGGCATGCAGTCGAGGGTGCGTTCGTTCGGGGAAATGGCTCGGATGTGCCCTTGAATTGCATATAATGCGCAGTTAACCTGCCCGCTGGGCATCCAACATGATCAAACAGCGTACGCTGAAAAATATCGTCCGCGCGACCGGCGTTGGGTTGCATACCGGTCGAAAAGTCTATCTCACCTTGCGCCCGGCGGCGCCAGACGTGGGCATCGTGTTCCGACGCCTCGATCTGCCTGAGCCGGTGGATATCAGGGCACGAGCGACGCTGATTGGCGACACCCGGTTGTCCTCCTGTCTCGAGGAGAATGGCGTTCGAGTATCGACGGTCGAGCACTTGATGTCTGCCTTCGCTGGGCTTGGCATCGACAACGCCTATGTCGATCTGACGGCGGAAGAAGTCCCGATCATGGACGGCAGTGCCAGCCCATTCGTGTTCCTCATCCAATCTGCGGGATTGGAGGAGCAAAACGCACCGAAGCGGTTTCTGCGCGTGCTGGAGTCCGTTCATGTAGCAGATGGGGACAAATGGGCGCGGTTCGAGCCCTATGACGGATTCCGCATGGATTTCAGCATTGATTTCAACCATCCCGTCATCCAAAAGGCCAGCCAACGCGTCGTGGTCGACTTCGCGTCGATCTCCTATGTCAAGGACATTGCGCGTGCACGTACGTTCGGATTTATGCAGGATGTGGAATATCTACGAACGCAAGGGCTTGGTCTGGGCGGTAGCTTGGACAATGCCATTGTCGTCGACGAGTTCAGCGTGCTCAATCCGGACGGGCTGCGTTACGACGACGAGTTCGTCAAGCACAAGGTTTTGGATGCAATCGGAGATCTGTACCTGCTTGGCCATCCCATCCTGGGCACCTTCTCGGCGCACAAATCCGGGCACGCGCTGAACAACAAGCTTGCGCGCGAACTGTTGGCCAGGCGCCAAGCCTGGGAACTCGTGACGTTTCATCGTCTCGAGGAGGCGCCCGCCTTCGTCAACCTGCAGGTCCAATACGCCTAAGCGTAAAGCGCCCAAGAATGGTACCCAGCCGCGGTGCTGGGCGCTTTCCTTGCGCGACCTCGGTTTGTTAGCGCGATGACCGCCGTCGCTCTGCGGCTAATCGGATTTCTGGCGCTGCTAACGATCGGCGGCGCCGTCTTCGTCGCTTTTGCCACCAAAGATCGCCGCTGGTTGCGCTTTGCCTGGCAGCTGTTCAAGTACACCGTGTTCGTCGCTGCTTTATTCCTCGCCTTTTGGGCGCTCGAACGCCTGATTCTCGTCATTTGAGGGCAGCTGTCCCCGCAATAGCTTCGCCACGGCGTGGCGCAAGGAGCCCTCGGGCAGTCGCTCCATCAGCTGAGTAAGGTTGCGAATTCCACTGGATTCGATGCGTCGCGGTGGTGCGGGTGCGTCCCGCCGAGCCGAGCTTACATCGACGGTGACTTTGATTTCTTCGATGCCGCTATCGTGCTGGGCAAACCGACGCAGTACGCGGGGCCCAAGGATGCGCAATCGCGCAGCCCATGCGCTGTTGCTCGCACTGATATGCACTCGCTTTCCGTCTCGATATGCAATTCGCACGTGAGGTCGCAGATCTGCCGGAACGCTGGCACTCAGCGTCTGTTGAAGCGCCAGCAGCTCCTCCAATTGCATATTTATTGCTTTTAAGGCCGGCAACGACCTCATGACATGGTCGATTCGTTGATTGGTGCGCTCAGGCATCGATCACAAGCGTCAGAGGGGGAGAACTTGCAGATCATTCTAGTCTCCAGCCGGTCCAACCGGACGCGCTCCTTCAACCTAAATCGTATCCAGCTCTCGCTTTTGGGTCTTGGGATGTTCGGGTTGTCCGCTATTGCGGCGGCCATCTTGCAATATCTCTCGCTCGCGTACGCTGCCAAGGACGAGGATTCGTTTCTGCATCCCGTTATCGCCGCGGTGCAGGCTCAGGAAAATCAACGCGCGCAACACACGTTGCGCGAGAGCCTGAAGGCAATGGCGGCCAAGGTCGGCGACTTGCAAGCGCGCATCCTTCGCCTGGACGCGCTCGGCACTCGGCTTTCGCAGGTGGCAGGCTTGAAGACTCAGGAGTTCATGTTCGATCGCGCCCCTGGGCGGGGCGGGGCGGAATCCTCGATTTTCGCGCAGCCGGTCTCGATGACTCAGGTTGGTGACGCACTCGATCGGCTCGCCAGCGAGCTCGAGGAGCGGTTGGACAAATTCCGCATTCTGGAGTCGACCTTGGCGGAAGAGCAGGCCAAGCGGCGGTTCATGCCTACCCTCGCGCCGGTGCATACCGGATACTCTTCATCCGGGTTCGGCTGGCGCATGGATCCGTTCACCGGCAACCACGCGTTCCACGAGGGATTGGACTTTAGCGCCCAGGAGGGAACGCCGATTCACGCGGCAGCTGGGGGTGTGGTCGTCTACGCGGGCGCACATCCTCAGTATGGTAATATGGTCGAGATCGATCACGGCAACGACCTCGTAACCCGATATGCTCACGCTTCCAAGTTGTTGGTGAAGGTGGGCGACGTAACTCTCCAGGGTAGCAAGATCGCCGAAGTCGGCAACACCGGCCGGTCTACCGGAGCACATTTGCACTTCGAGGTGCGCCATAGGGGGATTGCTCAGAACCCTGCGCGCTTTCTGCGAACACCCGGCTGACATCCGCCTGTTCGCCGCCTGAGGGGTGACGGGTCAGCCAGGACCCCTCGCCCCTCGTGCTTTCTGGGCCCTATCGCGGCCAATGTGGGCATCGGCGATGCTGTCCGTCAGAGACGAGGTCGTCGCATATCTCTGGACGACTCATGATTACCAAGCTGCTCAAGAAAGTATTCGGAAGCCGAAACGAGCGCCTGCTGAAGCGTTACATGCAGACGGTTCGCGCAATCAATGCGCTCGAGCCGCAAGTAGAAAAACTATCCGACGACGAACTACGCGCCAAGACGGAAGAGTTCCGGCGCCGCTTCCGGGAGGGCGAGACCCTCGATCAACTGCTGGCTGAAGCCTTTGCTGTCGTGCGCGAAGGCGGCAAGCGGGCGCTCAACATGCGCCACTTCGATGTTCAGCTAGTCGGCGGCATGGTGCTTCACTACGGCAAGATCGCCGAAATGCGCACCGGTGAAGGGAAGACGTTGGTCGCCACGCTTCCCGCCTACCTTAACGCGATCGCTGGCGCCGGTGTGCACGTGGTCACGGTGAACGACTATCTCGCCAATCGCGATGCGGCTTGGATGGGCCGGCTGTACAGCTTTCTGGGACTGAGCGTGGGCGTCAACTTGCCGTTCCACGAGCTGTCGCACGAGGAGCGGCAGGAAGCGAAGCGCATGGCGTATGCTGCGGATATCACTTACGGCACCAACAACGAGTTCGGCTTCGACTACCTGCGCGACAACATGGTGTACCAAGTCGGTGACCGAGTGCAACGAGCGCTCAATTACGGCATCGTCGACGAAGTCGACTCCATCCTGATCGACGAAGCGCGTACACCGCTGATCATTTCGGGACAAGCCGAGGATGTCACCGAGCTCTACATCAAGATCAATTCCTTGGTGCCGCAACTGACCCGGCAGGTCGAGGAGAACGGTCCTGGAGACTACTCCGTCGACGAGAAGGCCCATCAGGTCCTGCTGACGGAGGCCGGCCACGAGCATGCCGAACAGATCCTGACCCGCGCAGGTCTGCTAGCGGAAGGCAGCAGCTTGTACGATGCCTCCAATATTACCTTGATGCACCATGTGTACGCGGCATTACGCGCGCATGCCTTGTACCACCGTGACCATCATTACGTGGTCGAGAACGGCGAGGTGATCATCGTCGATGAGTTCACGGGTCGGAAGATGCCGGGGCGGCGGTGGTCGGAGGGACTGCATCAGGCGGTCGAGGCAAAAGAGGGTGTGGGCATCCAGCGCGAGAGCCAAACGCTTGCTTCGATCACCTTCCAGAACTACTTCCGGATGTACAAGAAGTTGGCTGGCATGACCGGAACGGCCGACACGGAAGCCTACGAATTCCAGCAGATCTATAACCTCGAAACGGTGGTCATCCCAACCCATCTGCCCATGATCCGCGAGGACCGGATGGATCAGGTGTTCAAGACCAAGCGCGAGAAGTTGCAAGCAGTGGTCAATGATATTCGCGATTGCTATGAACGCGGTCAACCTGTCCTAGTGGGCACGACATCCATCGAAAACTCCGAGGAGTTGGCGGCACGCTTGCAAGCGGAGCGTCTTCCTCATCAGGTGCTGAACGCGAAGCAGCATGCACGCGAGGCGGAGATCGTGGCTCAAGCCGGACGGCCGAAGATGATCACCATTGCAACAAACATGGCCGGACGGGGAACCGACATCGTGCTTGGAGGCAACCCCGAGCCCGAGATTGCGCGCGTGCGGGCGGACGACAGCCTCGACGAGGAGGATCGCCAGGCGCGCATCGCCGAGATTCGGATGCGGTGGCAGGACCTTCACAACGCGGTAGTCAGCTATGGTGGACTGCACATCGTCGGCACGGAGCGTCACGAGTCTCGTAGGGTAGACAATCAGCTGCGGGGACGTTCGGGTCGCCAAGGTGACCCGGGCTCCAGCCGGTTCTATCTCTCGCTCGAAGACCCACTGCTGCGCATCTTCGCCTCCGATCGCGTGGCCGCCATCATGGATCGGCTGAAGATGCCGGAGGGAGAGGCGATCGAGCATCCATGGGTGACCCGCGCGATCGAGAACGCACAGCGCAAGGTGGAGGCGCGCAATTTCGATATTCGCAAGCAACTGCTCGAGTACGATGACGTCGCGAATGATCAGCGCCGCGTGATCTACCAGCAGCGCAACGAGTTGCTCGAGAGTAGCGATATTTCGGAAACCATCACTGCCATGCGGGAGGGAACCGTCTCCGATGTCATCGGAGACCACATTCCTCCAGGCACGGTCGAGGAGCAATGGGACGTGCCTGGGCTCGAGCGCGCATTGGCCGCTGAGTTTACTTTGCACGTGCCGATTCAAGACTGGTTGAAGCAGGAGGAGAGCCTCGATGAAGAGGCGCTTCGCCAGCGGGTGATCGAGCGCGCGAACTCGCACTACCGTGAAAAGATGGCGACGGTGGATGCGGAGGCGTTGCATCAGTTCGAGCGTGCCGTGATGCTGCAGACGCTGGACAATTATTGGCGCGAACACCTGGCCGCGCTGGATCACCTGCGTCAAGGCATCCACTTGCGTGGTTTCGCTCAGAAGAACCCGAAGCAGGAGTACAAGCGCGAAGCCTTCGAGTTGTTTTCGACGTTGCTCGATTCGATACGCAACGAGGTCACCCGCGTGCTGATGACGGTGCAGATTCGGCATCAAGAGGAGGAGACCGCGGTTCCGGCAGGGGTTCGAGCGGCGGATTTTGGCTCCGGCGGACTCGACAAGCTCGAGGAACCCGTCGAGATCGTCAACGTTCGCTATCAGCACGCCGACTACGAGGAGGCTTTAGCGGAGGCGAACGCCGAAGGTGAGGAGCAGCCGTCGAGAGCTCAACCCTTCGTGCGCGGCGGGCAGAAGATCGGTCGCAACGACCCCTGTCCATGTGGTTCGGGCAAGAAGTACAAGCAGTGTCACGGTCGCCTAGAGTGACACCGAGTCCTTCACTTCCGTCGACTGCCCCGACCCGGGTCTTTGGATCGTGGCGGTAAATTTGCCAGCACCCGAGGCCGGTAGTCTGCGCCCGGTCGCTGGCGTGCGACTCGGTATCGCTTGCGCAGGCATTCGTAAAGCGGGGCGCAAGGATTTATTGCTCATGCTCCTCTCGGAGCGATCCGAGGTCGCCGGCGTATTCACTCGCAATCGCTTTTGCGCGGCTCCCGTTCTGGTATGTCGTCAGCATCTCAAAGGTTCAGCCAGAATGCGCGCGCTCATTGTCAACACAGGTAACGCCAACGCGGGTACCGGAGAGGCCGGGTTGCGCGATGCGCGAGCCACTTGCTCGGAAGTCGCACGCCTGACAGGGATCGAGCCGAATCAGGTCCTGCCGTTTTCTACCGGCGTCATCATGGAGCCTTTACCGTTGCAAAGGTTGCTCTCCGCCCTGCCCGCATGCGTCAAGGATCTTGCCGAGGACAGCTGGTTAGACGCAGCCGAGGCGATCATGACGACCGACACTGTCCCTAAGGCAGTCTCCCGGCAAGTAAACGTTGACGGCGTGACGATCACCGTGACGGGGATCGCCAAGGGTGCGGGCATGATCCATCCGAACATGGCGACCATGCTCGGTTTCATCGCCACCGATGCCTCGGTCGAGGCGCCACTGTTACAGAAAATGGTGCGGGAAGCGGCAGATCGTTCTTTCAACGCCATTACGGTCGACGGCGACACTTCGACAAACGACTCGCTCGTGCTGATTGCCACCGGAGAGGTCGGTGGGCGGATCGAGAGAGAGGGTTCGAATCAATACATCGCGTTACGCGGTGCCGTCACCCAGGTGGCGACTTCGCTCGCTCAAGCGATCGTGCGGGACGGGGAAGGGGCGACAAAGTTCATCACGATTCGCATAGAGCAAGGCCATACGCACGACGAGTGTAGAAGGGTTGCCTTCGCCATCGCCCATTCGCCGCTGGTGAAGACGGCATTCTTCGCGTCGGATCCAAACCTAGGCCGCATTCTTGCCGCAATCGGCTATGCCGGGGTCGAGGATCTCGATGTGTCTTTGATCGCAATGTACTTGGATGGAATTCGCGTCGTGAAGGATGGCGGACGCGATCCGGAGTATCGCGAGGAGCAGGGGCAGGCGGTGATGAAACGCGACGAGATAACCATTCGCGTTGAGCTCGGACGGGGCGAGGCGACTGCCACGGTTTGGACCTGCGATCTGTCGCACGACTATGTCACGATCAACGCCGAGTACCGCACCTGATCGCGGCTCCGCAGTCACGGAGCCGCTCGAACGGTTTTTGCAGCGCGCACAGGCGTTGATGGACCGCCTTGACCGATTCCTGCCCCCCGAGCCACCTGCCCCCGACTTCGACAGCGTCATCGCGTTTCGTTGGCGTCAGCGCGGTCCAACCGGGCATCTCCAGCCCGTCGCACAGCCTCATGCGATTCGATTACGAGACCTGCAAGACATCGATCGGCAGCGTGATCTGGTTCACGCCAACACGCTGCAGTTTGTGCGAGGCTTGCCTGCAAACAACGTGCTGCTCACCGGCGCACGAGGGACTGGCAAGTCGTCTTTGGTCAAGGCTCTGCTGAACGAATATTCCGGTCAGGGACTGCGCCTGGTGGAAGTGGACAAGCAGGACCTGCTGCACCTGTCCGACGTCGTTGAGCGGCTCGAGCCGCTCGCTTATCGGTTCATCCTGTTTTGCGACGATCTCTCCTTCGACGTCGACGATCCAAGTTACAAGAGCCTCAAGGCAGTGCTCGATGGCTCCGTATCGGCACCGCCCGAGAACGTGTTGATCTATGCCACATCCAATCGTCGCCATCTCATGCCAGAGTTCATGAGGGAGAACCTGGAAACGAAGTACCTCGGCGACGAGGTTCATCCAGGCGAGAGCGTGGAGGAGAAAATCTCGCTGTCGGAGCGCTTCGGGTTGTGGGTCTCGTTCTACCCGTTCAGCCAAGATGAGTACTTGGACATCGTGCGGTATTGGCTGCGCGAGCTCGGCGTCGCAGACCTCCACAGCGAGGAGGTTCGGCTGGAAGCGCTGCAATGGGCGCTGCAAAGGGGCTCGAGAAGCGGACGCGTCGCGTTGCAGTTCGCGCGCGATTGGGCTGGACGCCACAGTACTCGCGCAATGCGATGAAGGCAGCCGGAAACGATCAGTTACCGCCGATCCAAGTGGCGGCCGCTGTTCTCATACGCTCTGATGGGCACTTCTTGCTGGCCCAACGCCCCAAGGGCAAGGTGTACTCAGGGTACTGGGAGTTTCCGGGTGGCAAGCTCGAGCCGGGCGAGCCGGTCGCTGCCGCCCTTGCAAGAGAGCTGCAGGAAGAACTGGGCATCGAGGTGAGAACGGCGTATCCATGGCTGGTTCAGCGCTACCGCTATCCGCATGGCTACGTTCAGCTCAACTTCTATCGAGTCGTGGAATGGGAAGGCGATCCTCATCCCCACGAGAAGCAGGCCCTCGCCTGGGTGCCGGCTGGCGATCCGCGCGTGGCTCCCATTCTTCCTGCCAACGCCCCCATCTTGCGTGCGCTTGCGCTTCCACCCGAGATGGGTATCAGCAACGCGCAGGAGCTCGGCATCGTGGAATTCTTGCGCCGTCTGGAGGACGCCCTCGAACGGGGGCTGCGCATGGTGATGATCCGTGAGCCCGGAATGCCGCGCGAGAGCTTTCATACGCTCACTCACGCCGTGGTCATGCGCTGCCGCGCAGCCGGGGCGCTCGTCCTCGTTCACGGTGACGTCGAGGTCTGCCGCAGCGTGGGTGCTGACGGTGTTCACTTTTCTGCCCGACAACTGAACGAGCTGCGCGGGCGCCCGGACGTAAGGCTGTGCGGGGCGTCATGCCATGACGCGGATGAACTCGCGCGGGGACATTCGATGAACATGGACTACGCCCTACTGGGGCCGGTCTTGCCCACGCCAACACATCCGGACCATGCAGGGTTGGGATGGACGCGAGTCGAGCAGCTTCTCTGCGAAGCGATGCTGCCGGTCTACCTAATCGGGGGTATGCGCGAGACTGAACTGAACAGGGCGTGGCAGGCGGGGGCGCACGGTATCGCGATGCTGCGTCATGCGTGGCGGGAATAAACTTGCGCCAGCGAGAAGCTCAGAGCTAGCGCTGTGCCGTCGCCTAATCCAGGAGCGGATTAAAGCTACTCGCCCTTGGTTTGATCGGAAGGCCCGTTATCTACGGGGACGCGATACGCCTCCGATGCCCATTGACCGAGGTCGATCATCTTGCATCGCTGCGAGCAGAACGGCCGGTATGGGTTTGAGGGCGCGAACAAGGCCGGCTTGCCGCACTGTGGGCAATTCACCATGCGTGGCTTGTCTTGTTCACTCACAAATTGCAGAAGATCAACTCGAAAGGAATGTCGTCTTGGATGACGCGCGGACGTGCAGGACCCCCTGGCAACGTGAACCTGATGTTCAACGCGTACTTGTTGGCACTCACTTCGGGAATGCAGTCGAGCTGATCGGAGACCTTGAGTCGAATCAACTGCGCGACGCGACCGCCCATCATCTGTTGGTAGACACCTTGCGCGGCAGTTTGTTGGCTGCTTCGGCCGCTCTCACGCAAGATGCGCAGGATGATACGGACACCTTGCTGTAGAGGGAGGAAGGGAAGCAGCCATTCTTCGATGTCGCGCCGACGCTGGAGCGCGGGCTGATGAAGCCAGTAATGGTACGAGGGCAAGTCGAACTCGCAGACACCGCCCGGAATAGTGGCGCGCTGCTTGATGCCCATCAACCATTCGTTCTCGCGCAGTTCTTGTCCGGTCTTGCCGGAGGTCTGCTGCAGCCCTTGTGCCGCGCTGTCGATCGCCTGCAACACGTTGTTGAGTGCTTCTTCCGAGATCGCCGGGTTGTTGCGCAGTGCGCTCAAGCTCTGCCGCTGGCGCTCCAACTCTTGGATCAGGTCGGACTTGAGATCCGCTCGACCAGCGACGTCGAGAATCTCAAACAGCGCCAACAGTGCAGCGTGGTGTTCCAAGCGCTCGTCGCGCTCCACGAAGAAGCTCGCGCGTTCGTACAGACTCTCCATCCGCAGCAAGGTGCGGATGCGTTCATTCAGCGGAAATTCGTAGCTGATCACGGTGCCTTCGAGTGCGGTCCGTAACGCCCCCCGGGCGAAGCCTGAAGGATAAACTAAAAGCCTGAATCGTTAGACGTGTCCTGCGAGCGACAGGTAGCGGGCGTGGAGGTGATGAACCTGCATTCTGAGTTTAGCAAGCGTCCCATCGTTATGAATCACGTCGTCCGCTTGCAAAAGGCGTTGAGCGCGCGGGGCCTGCGCGGAGATTATTGCGCGAATCTGATCGTCTGCCAGGGCGCTACGGCGAACAACGCGTTCTACCTGGGAGCGCTCGTCACAGTCTACTACTACGATACGATCGACCATCTTGCGGTAGTCACCGCTCTCGATCAGTAGCGGCACGACGACGACTGCGTAAGGCGTCTGAGCTGCTTCGAGCGCCTTGGTTGCCTCGGCTCGGATGAGGGGATGAAGAATAGATTCCAGACGCTGCCTCGCGTTGGCGTCGGCAAATGCCAATGCACGCATCTCCTCGCGATTTAAGGCGCCCGAAGGCGTAACGTATCGTTCGCCGAAGTGGGCACGAATGGCCGGAATGGCTGCGCCATTCGCGGCAGTGATGCGTCGCGAAATCTCGTCGGTGTCGACTACAGCCACGCCCAGCTCTTCGAACATCTTCGACACGACCGATTTGCCGCATCCGATGCCGCCGGTGAGGCCGACGACCAGCTTCATGATCCTACAACCACTGAAAATAGGCGTGGTTGATGCGCTCGCCAAAGAACATCGCCAGGAGGCCGGCTGCCGCGAGGTAAGGGCCGAACGGGATCGGAATCTGTCGATCGCGTCCCGCAATTAGGATCAATGCGATGCCAACCACCGCACCTACGAGTGAGGACAGCAGAATCACCGCGGGCAGCAGTTTCCAACCGAGAAACGCGCCAATGGCGGCGAGCAACTTGAAGTCGCCGAATCCCATTCCCTCTTTTCCCGTGGCCAACTTGAACAGCCAATAGACCGACCACAGTGAAAGGTAACCGGCGGTGGCCCCGATCACCGCGCCGGGTAAATCCACGAACGTACCCCAGATGTTGAACAGGAGTCCGATCCATATCAATGGCAAGGTGATGTCGTCGGGTAACAGTTGAGTGTCCAGATCGATCACGGCTGCTGCGATCAGGGACCACGCGAAGATCAGAGCTGCCAGTGTAGCCACGGAGAAGCCGAAGTGCCAGCCGACGAGCGCCGACACCACACCCGTGAACAGCTCGATCAGAGGATAGCGGACGCTAATCACGCCCTTGCAGGCGGCGCAACGTCCGCCCAGGAGAGCATAACTAATGAGCGGGATATTCTCGAGCGCTTTGATCGGCCGGCCGCAGCGCGGGCAAGCAGAGCGCGGAACGAGGAGGTTGTAGCGGGTCGGCAGAATGGTTGCGAGTTCGCGTAGGACATCACCCTTGGGGCCGATCGCCGTGCAGAGCGCCGGCTGCTCTTCGCCCCATTCCTGCAGCACCTCGATTGATTGCTTGCGCCAGTCGCGCTTGAGCATGATCGGCAGCCGATGAATCACCACGTTAAGAAAGCTGCCGACAACGAGCCCAAGCGCGAAGCAGGCCCAGGGAAAGACGCCTGGGTCCGTCAAGGTTTCCAACACGGCCATCGTATAGAGCGATTGATCGGGCCCCAAGCAGCGATTTGGACTGCTGAGAACAGCCGATCGCTGGGGATTAGATTGCTTGGCCCATCTTGAAGATCGGCAGATACATCGCGATCACCAGGCCACCGATGAGCGTGCCAAGGACGACCATGATGATCGGCTCCATCAGACTTGACAATGCCTCGACTGCGTCGTCGACCTCTTGCTCGTAGAAGTCGGCCACCTTGCTGAGCATATGATCAAGAGAACCCGACTCCTCACCGATCGAAACCATCTGAATGACCATGTTGGGGAACACGCCGCTGTTCTGCATGGCAACAGTCAGGCTCGTGCCGGTGCTGACTTCACTCTGTATTTTCTTGGTCGCTTGCACGTAGACGTAGTTGCCGGAAGCTCCGCCCACCGATTCGAGTGCCTCGACCAGGGGCACGCCTGCGGCGAACATCGTGGACAAGGTTCTGCTCCAGCGCGCCATGGTCGCCTTGCGGATGATCTCTCCGAAGATGGGCAGCTTGAGGAACGCTTTGTCCATGTTCGCCTGCATCTTTGCAGAGCGTCGCCACGTATAGAAGAAGAACCATAGTCCGCCAATGAGGGTGCCGAAGATCAGATACCAATACTTAACGAAGCCATCGGACAGAGCCATCACGAACAATGTGGGCCCGGGCAAATCTGCACCGAAGCTGCTAAACAAGTCTTTGAACGCGGGGATCACGAAGATCATGATCACTGCCGTGATGATGAATGCAACGACGATGATCGAGATCGGGTAGAACAATGCAGATTTGATCTTTCCCTTGATGGCTAGAATCTTTTCTTTGTAGGTGGCCAAGCGGTCGAGGAGACTGTCCAGAATACCAGCCGCTTCGCCCGCCGCGACCAAGTTGCAGAACAGCGCGTCGAAGTAGAGCGGATGCTTGCGGAACGCTTGGTGCAGGGAGCTGCCCGTCTCGACTTCGGTCTTGATATCGAGAAGAAGTCGCCCGACTGCCGGGTTCGAGTGACCCTTCCCCACGATGTCGAAGGCCTGCAGCAAGGGGACTCCGGATTTCATCATGGTAGCGAGTTGACGGCTAAATAGCGTGATGTCCTTCTCCGTGATCTTTCCGCCCATCCCTGAGCGCTGACGCTTGACCTTCAGGACGTTGATTCCCTGCCGCCGCAGGGTCGATTGCACGACTGCTTCACCGCTCGCCTTCATGTCGCCCTTGACCACTCTGCCGCTGCGGTCTTTGCCCTCCCAGGCGTACATGTGCTCTTTGACATCGCGTCGTCCCGCTGTAGCCGTTGCCGTTGCCATCAGTCGCTCTCCTTTACTACTCGTTCGTGACCGCTTCGATTTCCTGCAGTGAAGTAATGCCTTGCTTGACTTTCAACAGGCCGGATTGGCGCAGGTCCCGAACGCCTTCCCGTTGCGCTTGCTCGGCAATGTCGATTGCATTGCCATTCGTCATGATGATTCGATTGATTTCTTCGCTGATCGGCATAACCTGGTATACGCCCACGCGTCCCTTGTATCCCGTGTTCTTGCAATGATCGCAGCCGACATGTTCGAACGGAGTCCAGCTATCATCGAGATCGTCCTCCCTAAAACCCGCACGCAAGAGCGCCTCGACCGGAATCTTGGCGGCTCGTTTGCACTTCGGGCACAGCTTGCGGGCAAGACGCTGAGCGGTAATCAAGATGACGGAGGAGGCGATGTTGAACGGGGCGATCCCCATATTCATCAACCGCGTGAGCGTGGTCGGGGCGTCATTGGTATGCAGGGTCGATAAGACCAGATGGCCGGTTTGCGCTGCCTTGATTGCGATCTCCCCGGTTTCCAGGTCCCGGATTTCGCCGACCATGATGACATCCGGATCTTGGCGAAGAAAAGCTTTTAAGGCGGCTGCAAAAGTCAGACCAGCTTTGTCGTTCACATTGACCTGATTGATGCCAGGCAAATTGATCTCTGCCGGGTCTTCAGCGGTGGCGATGTTGATGTCAGGCTGATTGAGAATATTGAGGCAGGTGTATAAGGAAACGGTTTTGCCCGAGCCGGTCGGTCCGGTCACCAGCACCATTCCATACGGACGACGCACGGCGTTGAGCAGCGCTTCGCGCTGATCGGGCTCGTAGCCGAGCGCATCGACTCCCAGTGTCGCGCTCGAGGGATCAAGAATGCGCAGCACCAACTTCTCACCAAACAACGTCGGAAGTGTGCTCACGCGAAAGTCGATCGCCCGGCTTTTCGACAGTACCAGTTTCATTCGGCCATCTTGCGGCACGCGCTTCTCGGAGATGTCTAGCTTGGAGATCACCTTGATGCGCGACGCGATCTTCTCCTTGATAGCGAGGGGAGGACTGGCAACTTCGTACAGTTGCCCGTCCATTCGATAACGAATCCTGTAGACCTTCTCGTAAGGCTCGAAGTGAATATCGGAGGCGCCACTGTTGATGGCGTCCAAGAGAATCTTCTGGATGTACTTGACGACCGGTGCGTCGTCAATTTCGACCGCTTGATTCTCGGCCTGAGGTTCGGGTTCAGCCTCCGTGAGATCGGCTGCGATGTCGACGTCGATCAGATCCTTCAGCGTCTGTCCTGCTGCGGCGACGAGTTTGCCAATCAAGGCCCCGAGCTTGCCGTCTTCCACGACAATCGGCTCGACATGCGTTCCGGTTTGGAATTTGATCTGATCGATCACTGCTCGATTCGTCGGATCGGACATCCCCACGAACAAGCGATTGCCGCGCTGAAATAGAGGCAGCGCGCGTCGCGTCGCTAGCGCCTTCGGCTCAAGGTACTTGGCGGGCAAGTGCTCGACATCGAACGCGTGAAGGTCGAGCAAGGGAAACCCAAAGGTTTGAGCCGCAAACTCGGCCAGTTCTGCATCGCCGAACTTCTTGGCAGCGATCAGCTGCTCGACAAACGTAATGCCAGCCTCGTTTGCACGCTCCAGCATCGCGCTCACTTCCCTCTCGCCTAAAAGCCCCTTCTGGACGAGGGCACGAGCGAGGCCGGAGATTTGATTGTTGTTCGCTGCCGCTGACATCTAACAACTTGGGTTACTGTTGCCCTTCGAATCGTTGCGCAATTGATCCAAGCCATGCGGTGCTGACCAAATGTAGGTTGCTTCTCGAAGGCAGGCGGACGGGGGGTGCGCAAGTGCGGGCCCGATCCAGGGAGATCATCGGCTTAGGGATCAGCGACTGTTATCGACGAACGTCGACAAAGGTTAAGTTCGGTGTTCGCGCTGCCCGGGAGCGGCCCGGGACTAGCGCTTGAGCACAAACTCGAGCACGAACTTGCTGCCAATGTAAGCGAGCACGAGGGCCAGGAAGCCGGCGAGTGTCCACCTTAGTGCGAGCCTGCCTCGCCATCCGTACACTTGCCGGCCAATTAACAACAAGGCGAAGATGATCCAGGCGAGGATGCCGAACACGATCTTGTGGGTAAACTGCAGCGGTCGCCCGAACAGCTCTTCGGAGAACACCATGCCGGAACCGACGGTGAGGGTGAGCAGAATAAAACCCGCCGAGATGATCTGAAAGAGGAGCTTCTCCATTGTCAGCAGAGGTGGCAGCGAGCGCAGATACTTCGGCAAGCTCGCGGTATGTAGGCGCCGTTCAAGCACAGCCATCATGAGCGCTTGCAGGCTCGCGATGGTGAATAAGCTGAATGCCACTAACGAGATGAGCAGATGCAGGCGAAATGCGGTCAGTCCTGTATGTGGCAATGGGCGTACGGCGGGAAGTGCAATGGGGAATAGAACCAAAAGAGCTGAAGCAGCAAGGATGAAGACCTGCAATGTCTCCAGATGGTAGTAGAAGCTTCCCAACCAGTAGATCAAGACGGTCAACCAGATGATGGCAGATATCGAGGAGCCCACGCCGAGATACATGTTGCCGCCGATGAAGATCGTCCGGTAGAGCAACCAAGTATGGACGGCCAGCGGTAGCAGCACGACCCAACGCAACAGATTCATCTCGCGGGCCGATGCCTCTCGATTCAGTGTCTGGTAAAGCCGGTACGCGACGGCTGCGTAGAGCACCGTGCAAACGAGATGGGGTAGAATTCCAGGCGTATCTAGCATCGATGCGTAAGCGGGCAGCCGCCGTCAGCGAGATCGACCTCGTCTCGTGTCGTTTGCTCCAGCACTTTTCCGTCTGTTTCATCCACTCCACGCGTCTCCTGAACCCTGGCGAGGGCGGCAGTCTACATCATGGCTTTCCTCGGCCGCTGTTTGGTTATGGGAGTAATGTCTTCGCCCGATCGTCATGTTTGACTCTATCACTGGCCGGTTGTCCGGCGTTATTAAGACTCTCCGCGGGCAAGGGCGGCTGACCGACGCCAATGTGCAGGACGCCCTCCGCGAAGTGCGGATGGCGCTGCTCGAGGCAGATGTGGCGTTGCCGGTCGTCAAGGATTTCGTCGCCCACGTCAAGGAGCGGGCGCTCGGTCAGGAGGTTATCGGCAGCCTGACGCCGGGCCAGGCTTTGGTGGGCGTCGTGTACGACGAGCTGACCAAGCTAATGGGGCAGGCTAACGTCCCGCTCAGCCTTGCTGTGACGCCGCCCGCCGTGATCCTGATGGCCGGGCTTCAAGGCTCGGGCAAGACGACTACCGCGGGCAAGCTGGCGAAGCTTCTCCGCGAACAGATGCGCAAGAAGGTGTTGCTGGTCAGCTGCGACGTCTATCGACCGGCCGCCATCGAGCAGTTGCGCACACTTGCTACGCAGGTTCAAGCCGATTTCTTCGCCTCAGCAGCAAATCAGAAGCCCGTCGACATTGCGCTAGCCGCGAGGGACTACGCGCGCACGCATTATCAAGACGTGCTCATCGTCGATACCGCAGGCCGGCTCGCCATTGACCAGGCGATGATGGACGAGATTCGCGCCTTGCACGCGGTCCTCGATCCCGCGGAGACGCTTTTTGTCGTGGACTCGATGCAGGGTCAAGACGCCGTTAACGTGGCGAAGGCCTTCAATGATGCTCTTCCGCTCACCGGGATCGTGCTCACTAAGGTCGACGGTGATGCACGTGGTGGTGTGACATTATCGGTACGCCATATCACGGGCAAGCCGGTGAAGTACATGGGCGTGGGTGAAAAGCTCGCCAATCTAGAGCCGTTTTATCCGGAGCGCATGGCCTCGCGAATCCTTGGTATGGGCGACGTGATCTCGCTCGTCGAAGAGGCGCGCAAGACTGTCGACCTGGAGCAGGCCGAGAAACTGGCGAAGAAGGTCAAGACCGGGAAGGGTTTTGATTTGGAGGATTTCAAGCAGCAGATGCTGCAAATGCGCAAAATGGGTGGCTTATCCGCACTGATGGAGAAGCTCCCGGCGCAGCTCTCGCAAGTGGCGCAGAACACCCAGGTGGACGAAAAAGTTGTGGCAAGGACCATTGGCATCATCGATTCGATGACACCGACAGAGCGCGCGAAGCCGGAGCTCATCAAAGCGTCGCGCAAGCGCCGCATTGCTGCAGGCGCTGGGGTGCAAGTGCAGGAGGTGAACCGCTTGCTTAACCAGTTCGAACAGATGCAAAAGATGATGAAGATGATGAGCAAAGGGGGTATCCAAAAGATGATGCGCGGACTGCGCGGGATGCTGCCGGGGATGCGCTAGTACCGACCGGTAACTCTGGTTCCAGTCCAATCGAGTGGAATCACCTCTGACCACGTGAGATCTCGAATGAAGGTTTTGGTGCTATTGGCCGGCTTGATGGTCATGACACAGCCCGCACTGGGACAGGATTACGCACGCGAAAAGCGCTGGGCCGACCAGATTCTGCCCTCACTCATGGTCGGTGAAGCGACGTGGCTCAAGCAGGCAAACGGGCACGAGTTCTTGGCCCTCTACACGGTAGCCGACAAACCTCGCGGTGCGGTCATCGTCGCACATGGTCGTGGTTGGAGTCCGGATTTCGAACTCTACGGCATGCTGCGCACGAAGCTGGCGGAGCACGGCTATACAACGTTGTCCATTCAGCTCCCCGTCCTGGGCGGCGGCGCGAAAATCGGCGACTACATCCCGACCTACGAGGACGCTGCAGAGCGCTTTGACCTTGCGGCGAAGTTTCTCATGAGCAAGGGATATAAGAACATCGCGATCGTGTCGCACAGTCTCGGTGCAACGATGGCCAATCAATACTTGATCAAAGCAAACCAGACACCGGTGAAGGCATGGGCATTTATCGGGATCATCAACGGCCTGGAGGAGATGTTCAGAATCAAGATTCCGGTCCTCGATGTCTTTGGCAGCAAGGATTGGGAGATCACCCAGGTCGGCGCTTATGAACGCAAGAAGCAAATCGACAAGGTGGCGGGTTCAGAGCAAGTGATCGTGAAGGACGCTCAGCATTTCTTCGAAGGCCGCGAGGACGAGCTAGTAAGCGTCGTCACAGGGTTTCTCGATCGGGTCTTCCACGGTGGAGACCCAGCCACGGCATCGACGCGATGAGGCGCGTTTACTTGCCAGGTCAGGAAAAATGGGTTTAGAATCGCCGGCTTCGCAAAACGGACGTCCAGAAAACGGTGGTTTCGACATGGTGGTGATCAGACTCGCGCGCGGGGGTGCCAAGAAGCGGCCATTCTTCAATGTGGTCGTAACAGATTCACGCAACGCGCGCGATGGACGCTTCATCGAGCGGGTTGGCTTCTACGACCCCAAAGCGCCAGCGGGGCGCGAGAATCTTCGCTTCGATATGGCGCGGTTGGCGCATTGGCAGGAACGTGGCGCACAGGTCAGCGATACTGTTGTGCGGCTGGTGAAGCAGTTCGGAAAGTCCACGCCGCAGCAATCCCCTGACGTTTGAACCTGCCTGGGCCACGGTGCCGTGGCGACGGAAACCGGGTTGGTGGTGATGGGCCGGGTTGCCGGCCCTTTTGCTGTGCGGGGATGGATAAAGGTGCTGCCCTTCACGCAACTACCCGACAACCTCCTTTACTACCGCCGCTGGTGGATCGGATGCGACAGCGCATGGCGTGAGGTCGCGGTAGAGGAAGGGGCCGTGCAAGGTCGTACTGTGGTTGCAAAACTCAGCGGAGTGGAATCCCGTGAGGACGCAGCGCGCCTCAGTGGGTGCGACGTTGCTGTCCCCCGGGCAGCGTTACCCGCAGCAGGGGCAGGCGAGTATTACTGGTCGGATCTGGTGGGTTTACAAGTTCGTAACCAGCGTGGAGAGCTACTGGGCGTCGTCTCCGGATTGCTGGAGACTGGTGCAAATGATGTCCTTGTAGTCCAGGCGGAAAAGGAAAGGTTGATTCCTTTCGTGGACGCCATTGTCCGATCCGTGGACGTTGAGAGGCAGTTGATCGTGGTGGACTGGGAGACGGACTTTTGAAGCATTTCGACGCCGTGACTCTGTTCCCCGAAATGTTTGACGCGATCACGCGTTCGGGTGTAACGCGTCGAGCGTTTGAGAACAAGCTTTATGAGCTCGTGCTGTGGAATCCGCGCGACTTCAGCAGTAACGCTTACCGATCCGTTGATGATCGACCTTATGGTGGCGGGCCAGGCATGGTCATGATGCCCGAACCGTTAGAAAGGGCGCTGAAGGCGGCCAGACAGCGCCAAAAAAGCTGCGGTGTCTCGCAGTCTAAGACGGTCTATTTCAGCCCGCAGGGCAGATTGCTCACGCACGCCTTAGTGCAGGAACTGCTGGTGGAGGAAGGTTTGGTACTACTGTGTGGGCGATACGAAGGCGTGGACGAGCGTCTGATCGAGCGCATGGTGGACACCGAGGTGTCGATTGGTGATTATGTCCTATCGGGTGGCGAACTGCCGGCGATGGTCTTGATGGATTCCATCATTCGACAGATTCCCGGAGTCCTTGGCGATGCCGAATCGGCCGTGCAAGAGTCGTTTGTGCATGGATTACTGGACCATCCGCATTACACGAGGCCGGAAGTCTACAACGGGATATCGGTGCCGGCGGTCTTGATGTCCGGAGATCACGCCGAGATCGAGCGCTGGCGACTCAAGCAAGCTCTAGGTCGGACGTGGTCACGCAGGCCAGAGTTGTTGAGTAAGTTGGCGCTGACGACCGAGCAGTCCGCGCTGTTGGAGGAATATAAGTGGGAAGTCCAGCACTAGGCGTGCTGCCCTGTCCCTTGCAAGGAGCCAAGAGAATGGATCTGATCGGAACTATCGAGCAGGAAGAAATCGCCCGCCTTGGGAAAAAGATCCCGGCCTTTGCGCCTGGCGACACCGTGGTGGTGAACGTCAATGTGGTCGAAGGTGACCGGAAGCGAGTTCAGGCGTACGAAGGGGTCGTAATCGCCAAGCGCAACCGCGGACTCAATTCATCGTTCATCGTGCGCAAGATTTCTTCGGGCGAGGGGGTCGAGCGTACGTTTCAGACGTATTCGCCGCTTATCGCTAGTATCGAAGTCAAGCGTCGAGGCGATGTGCGCCGCGCCAAGCTTTACTACTTGAGGGAGCGTTCCGGGAAATCGGCCCGCATTCGTGAGAAGCTGTCCGAGCGGGCCGGTGGATCGGCCGAGGCGTAATTCGAACGAGGCGTAATCGACTGGTGTCGTTGCAGAGGAACGGCCAAAGAGGCGGCCGAGGCCACCTCTTTTTGTCTCGGTCTACGGCACGCTCCGTAGCTGAAATCTCTCTTTCTTCGTTTCGCTGTTAATGAGCGACGAAGCGATTCTCGACCGTTTCATCGATTTGTTGTGGTTGGAGGACGGCCTCGCTCCCAACACCCTCTCCGCCTACAGACAAGATCTCCGCTTGTGCACCGCCTGGCTTCGAGCAAAACGTAAGATCGACCTCATGACTGCGAACCAGGCAGATCTGTTGGAGTATCTTGCATCGGCCTATCATCAGCGTGCGAAACCTGCTTCGATTGCTCGTTTGCTGTCCAGCCTGCGCCGGTATTTCCAGTTTCTGGTACGGCAAGGCTTGCGCAACGACGACCCGACCCTAAACATCGAGCCGCCCCGGCAGGGACGTCGGCTGCCCAGGGCGTTGACCGAGCGCGATGTCGAGCGTCTCCTCGCCGCCCCAGACCTGACCCAGCCACGTGGCGTGCGCGACCGAGCGATGCTCGAACTGCTCTACGCTTCGGGACTGCGCGTTTCAGAGCTGGTATCGATCGGGCTAGCCCAGATGTCGCAGCAGATGGGTGTCATCCGCGTCTTGGGAAAGGGAGCCAAGGAGCGGCTAGTGCCAGTGGGCGAGCCGGCGCTGGATTGGCTGAAGAACTATCTCGAGATCGCTCGCCCCGCCTTGCTCAGCGGACGCGCAAGCAATGCTTTATTCATAACAGCGCGTGCTCAGCCGATGAGCAGGCAAGCTTTTTGGCAACTCATCAAGCGCTACGCAATCGTCGCCGGGGTATCCGGCGATATTTCACCACACAGCCTGCGTCACGCGTTTGCCACCCATCTGCTCAATCATGGCGCGGATCTACGCGTCGTGCAGATGCTGCTCGGACATGTGGATGTGTCCACCACGCAGATCTACACTCACGTGGCCCGCGAACGACTGAAACAGCTGCACGCTAGACATCACCCTCGCGGTTGATCGTACCCGGGCGTGGACCGCCATGCCTGACGCCCCGCTCGATCGTGACCCCGATGCGTCTAACGCCGCGCATCAAGCCGATCTTAGCCGCACTCACCGACACCCAAGGCGTGCGGAACTCGTTCATAAGGAGATCTGCCACGTGTTCGCAGACGCGCTCAAGCAGGATGAAGCGCGTTTGCCCAAGTGATTCTGTTATGCGCGAGACAACCAGGCCGTAGTCAATCGTGTCGCGAATCCGGTCGCTGCGCCCCGCATGATTGTCTGGGATGGCAACCTCGAGGTTGAGCTCTATCGTCTGGGGTAATTGGCGTTCCCATTCGAAATAACCGACCATGATGTCGACGCGCAATTCTTGGATGAAGATGGTATCCATGGTTGGTCGGAATCACGGGAATGATGGATTGTAGAATACCTGTCATGGACCTCTTGTTCGCGATCGTCGCTGCCTATCTGGTTGGTTCGATTTCATTCGCGGTAGTCCTGAGCGCGATTTTCCGTCTACCCGATCCCAGGACCTATGGCTCTGGGAACCCCGGAGCCACCAATGTCCTTCGCTCGGGCAAGAGAAGCGCAGCAGTACTCACGCTATTGGGCGACGCTACGAAGGGCGCCCTGGTGGTGTGGGCGCTCCGCTCGATCGGTACCTCCGAGCTGGCTGTGGCGCTGGCGGCGGTCGCTGCGTTCGTAGGCCACCTCTTCCCGATCTACTTCGGCTTCAAGGGCGGCAAAGGGGTCGCAACCGCGTTCGGGATCCTCGTTGCGATCGCCCCCATGCTTGCGGCGATCGCGCTCGGGGTTTTCGCGGCTGTCCTACTGCTGACTCGCTATGTCTCCCTCGGGAGTGTGCTAGCGAGTGTTGGAGTTGGCATCGCGGCGGTGCCGACTTATGGCCAGACCCCGCTTGCTTGGGCGGCGGTAGCCATGAGTGTGCTGGTCATCGCTCGTCATCGAACAAACATACAGCGACTCCTTTGCGGACAGGAGCGCCGAGTAGAGTGGCGTCGATCTCAGCCTCCCTCGGCGACTACGGAGTCGACACCGTCACCAAATCCCAGCGCGGCCGAACGCTAAAACCAAGACCCAACGGCAGTGGGCGGTTCAGGCGCATTGCGCCGGCGAAGGCGATCATCGCTGCGTTGTCCGTGCATAACTCCAATTCCGGATAGCACACCTCTATCTCCCGCCCGTTGCACGCTTCGGTCATGCGCTCACGCAGACGCTGATTGGCCCCCACCCCGCCGGCAACGACCAGGCTGTGAAGCTTGAAGCGCTGGCAGGCTGCCAACGATTTTGTCACCAGCACGTCCACGACTGCCTCTTGAAACTCCGCGGCAAGATCAGCAACCGAAACCTGTGCCGGCCGTTGCCTCATAGCGAGAAGTGCTGCAGTCTTCAGGCCACTGAAGCTGAAGTCGAGCGAGTCGTCGGCGATCATTGGTCGCGGCAGCTTGACGCGCCCTGTTCGACCCGCTCGCGCAAGGCGAGCCACGGCAGGCCCCCCAGGGTAACCAAGCCGCAGAAGCTGGGCGACCTTGTCGAAGGCCTCGCCGGCCGCGTCATCTTGGGTTTCTCCCAGCAGGATGTATCTCCCTATGTCGTCGACGCGCATGATTTGGGTATGGCCACCGGATACGAGCAGCGCGACAAAAGGGAAGCGTGGAGGGTCGTTCGAGAGCAGCGGCGACAGCAAGTGACCCTCCAGGTGGTGGATCCCCACGGTGATGAGATTGCGTGCGTAGGCGAACCCTTTCGCGACGCTGGCGCCGACGAGCAATGCGCCCGCTAGACCTGGTCCTTCGGTATAAGCGACGGCGCCAATATCCGTAAGCGATCGGTCCGCCTTCCGAAGTACCTCGCCGATCAGAGGGATGATTCGTCGCACGTGGTCCCGAGAAGCGAGTTCCGGCACTACCCCCCCGTACCGGGCGTGCATTCCAACCTGCGAGTGGAGGGCGTGCGCAAGAAGACCTTCCCGAAACGCGACTCCGCCTGCCGGGCGCTGATAAAGAGCGACCCCGGTTTCGTCGCACGAACTTTCGATTCCGAGTACGAGCATCAGATGGTGCTGCGGAAAATATGTATGCTCTGATATACTTCTCTGCTTCCCTTAACCGCCGGCCCCGACAAGCCGACGGTATGTGATCGAGTGGAGATAGAGCGGGTTTATGCCAACTGTTCGGGTCAAGGAAAACGAGCCATTTGAGGTCGCGATGCGCCGGTTCAAGCGAACCGTCGAAAAAACCGGTCTGCTAACTGAGTTGCGGGCGCGGGAATTCTACGAAAAGCCTACCGCGGAGCGCAAACGCAAGCGGGCGGCCGCAGTCAAGCGCCACTTCAAACGCTTGCGCAGTCAACAGCTGCCCCCGCGCTTGTACTGACCCGTCATTTGTACCCAAGAAAGGAAGTATAAGGCGGCGGGTTCTCCCGCCGCCTTCTTACTTTTGATTGGCCAGCACCCGATGGAGACTGCGATGTCGCTCAAGGAGCGGATTAGCGAAGATGTGAAATCGGCGATGCGGGCCAAGGATAGTGCCCGCTTGGGCGCCCTTCGCCTGCTGTTGGCTGCGATCAAGCAGCGCGAAGTGGACGAGCGCATCGTCCTGGGCGATCCCGAGGTCATCGTCGTGATCGACCGCATGCTCAAGCAGCGGCGGGACTCGATCCAACAGTACGAGGCTGCGGCCCGGCAAGATCTGGCTGATGCCGAGAAGTTCGAAGTTTCGGTCCTGAAGTCCTATATGCCACAGCCGCTCACCGACGCCGAAATCGACGATGAGATAGCGAGGGCGATCGCTCAGTGCGAAGCGAAGGGCCTGGGAGACATCGGAAAAGTGATGGCTTTGCTCAAGCCTGCACTGTCGGGGCGGGCGGATATGGGCAAGGTCTCGGCCTTGGTTAGGGCTCGTTTATCCAGATAGCACGGCGGCGAGAAACGCCAGAGCCGAGTGACTATAATCGGCGAGGGTCGCTTAGCCCGCCCGGGGAGCTGCGGTCCTGGTAATCAGGCCGGGCGAGAAGAAGATCCGCAGCAAAGCCGGAGCGCGGCGCTCGATGATTCCGAAGTCTTTCGTGCAAGAGCTGCTCGGTCGCGTGGATATCGCGGACGTGATCGAAGCCTACGTCCCGCTCAAGCGAGCCGGCTCCAACCTGGTCGCCTGTTGTCCGTTCCACACTGAGAAATCTCCCTCGTTCACGGTCAGCCCCACCAAGCAGTTCTATCACTGCTTCGGTTGCGGCGCGCACGGCTCGGTGATCGGCTTCCTCATGGAGCACTCAGGCATGAGCTTCGTAGAGGCCGTCAAGGAGCTTGCAGGTAGGGTAGGTTTGGCAGTCCCGGAGAATCGGTCGTCTGCCGCTGGCGCCTCCCCCCCGGATCGTATAGACGAACTACTGGAAGTGATGCATCGTGCCGCGGCCTTCTACAAGGCCGAGCTCAAGAAATCCGAGCGCGCGATCGCCTATTTGCGCAATCGTGGGCTGACCGGTGAGATTGCAGCGCGCTTTGGACTCGGCTACGCACCGAACCACTGGCAGAGTCTTGCCGCCGTGTTCGAGGACTATGGCTCTGGAGTCCTTACTGATGCCGGGCTGGTGATCAGCAACGAGGCTGGTAAACGCTACGATCGCTTCCGCGACCGGATCATGTACCCGATCATCAATCAGCGCGGATACGTCATTGGATTCGGCGGGCGAGTGCTCGATAAATCGGAGCCCAAGTACCTTAACTCGCCGGAGACCGTACTGTTCGAGAAAGGGCACGAGCTCTACGGCCTGTTCCAAGCCCGCCAAGCGATTCGCGCCGCCGGCCGTGTCTTGGTGGTTGAGGGCTACATGGACGTGGTTGCGCTTGCCCAGTTTGGTATCGCGAACGCAGTGGCCACATTGGGTACCGCAACTACGCCGGCGCAGGTTCACAAGTTGTTTCGCTATACCGAGGAGGTCGTGTTCTGCTTCGATGGGGATGCGGCTGGCCGCCGCGCGGCGTGGCGCGCTCTGGAGAATAGCTTGGAGCAATTGCAGGATGGGAAACAGGTGAAGTTCCTGTTCCTCCCGCCAGAGCACGATCCCGATAGCTTCCTACGCGCCGAAGGAAAGGACCGCTTCGAGCAGCTGTTGACCGAGGCGGTGCCTTTGTCGACCTTCATGCTCAGACAGCTCACCGAGCGCGCGGATCTGGGAACTGCAGAGGGCGTGGCCAAGTTCCTGCAGGATCTTCGTCCACTTGTGAAACGCATGTCAGCACCCATCTTGGCGCTTGTGGTGCGCAAACGCGCCGCGGAGCTCACTGGGCTTCTCCCCAACGAGGTTGACCAGCGTCTGGGCTTCACCGATTCGCCCAGGGCTGCGCCTCCGCCGCCAGCGGCAAGAAGGCGTTGCAGTGATCCATACTCGAGATTGCTTGAGCGCGCACTCGCCGAACCTGCATTGCTTCGCGACCTGGCACACGCAGCGTTGCCGAGCCCAGAGACGCACACGGCCGGGTCACGCGCGCTGTTTCAGCTGCTCGATCAGTGCCTGCAACTCCAGGAGGATCCCACCCTTGCTTCAGTGCTGGAGCTGCTCCGGCAGACGGAAGCGGAGCAGCTCGTTGGTGAACTCATGCCGGCAGTTCAAGACCTGCAGAAGCTCAGCAAGGCGGAGCTAGCGGTAGAGGTCGCTGGCTTAGTCGAGCACTTGCGTCGCAGATCGCTGCAAGCTGACGCTGCTCGGACGCTTGCTTCGGTGCGATCAATGGGGGAGCTGAGCGGGCCGACACGGGAGTCGGTGCTACGGGCACTAAGTGGCGCTAAGCCGGTCAAAGGCAACTAGATTCACGCAGATAGGGTAAAATGGCCGGTTTTTTTCGGCGTGGATCGCGGGTAAATAGGGCGGTTATGGCAAAGGAACCCAAACTCAGGCAGGTCGAGGCAGTAAAGGTTGATGCACAACCGATCGACGCGGAAGCGCGTCGCGTGCGCCTCAAGAATCTGATCGTGCTCGGTAAGGAGCGCGGCTATCTCACGTACGCCGAGATCAACGATCACCTGCCCGATGACATGCTCGATGCAGAACAGATCGAGAACATCATCAGCATGATCAACGATATGGGGATCCAGGTTTACGACGAGGCTCCTGATACCGAATCCCTGCTGATGACCGAGACTGCGACTCCGGTTCCAGACGAAGATGCGGCAGAGGAGGCGGAGGCCGCGCTATCGACCGTCGATTCCGAATTTGGTCGAACGACCGACCCTGTCCGCATGTACATGCGAGAGATGGGATCGGTGGAACTGCTCACGCGCGAAGGCGAGATCGAGATCGCGAAGCGCATCGAAGACGGCCTGCGTCACATGATCCAGGCCATCTCGGCGTGCCCGACGACCATCGGCGAAATTCTCGCGCTCGCGGAGCGAGTGCGCAAAGACGAGCTACGCATTGACGAGGTCGTCGACGGCTTGCTCGACCCCAATGCCGAGGAAATTATCGGCGAGGAGGTCTCCGAGGAAGCAATGGAAGAGGAGCTCGAGGCCGAGGAAGAGGACGAGGAAGGCAGCGGCCTGCCTAGCGCGAGCCTTCTCCAGCTGAAGGCGGCTGCCTTGGAGCGCTTCGCAGTGATCGAAGAGCTGTACGGCAAGATGATGAAGGCACTGCAGCGCAATGGTTCGCGTAGCAAACCCTACCTGAAGGCTCAGGAGGATATCTCACGCGAGCTGATGATGATCCGGTTTTCCGCCAAGCAGATCGAAGCGCTTTGTGACAGCGTCCGCAAGCAGGTCGATGAGGTCCGCTCGTTCGAGCGTGCCGTGATGGAGTTGTGCATCGAAAAGGCCGGCATGCCGCGCAGTCATTTCATCAAGGTTTTCCCGGGCAACGAGGAGGACCTCGACTGGGTCCGCCGAGAGGTGCAGGCACGCAAACCGTACAGCGATGCGTTGGCCCGGTTCGCACCCGCGATCATGGAGCAGCAGCAGCGGTTGATCCAACTGCAGAAATCAGTTGGCATCTCGATCAAGGATCTGAAGGACATCGCGAAGCAGATGTCCACCGGTGAAGCAAAAGCGCGTCGGGCCAAGCGCGAGATGACGGAAGCGAATCTGCGTCTGGTAATCTCAATCGCGAAGAAGTACACCAATCGCGGTCTGCAGTTCCTCGATCTGATTCAGGAGGGCAACATCGGCCTGATGAAGGCAGTGGACAAGTTCGAATACCGCCGTGGGTACAAGTTCTCGACCTATGCGACGTGGTGGATCCGCCAAGCAATCACCCGCTCGATTGCCGATCAGGCGCGGACCATTCGCATTCCAGTGCACATGATCGAGACGATCAATAAGATGAACCGGATCTCACGCCAGATCCTGCAGGAAACCGGCCTCGAGCCCGATCCGGCGCTGCTGGCGCAGAAGATGGAGATGCCCGAGGAGAAGATTCGCAAGATTCTGAAGATCTCCAAGGAGCCGATCTCCATGGAGACGCCGATCGGTGACGACGACGATTCGCATCTGGGCGATTTCATCGAGGACACCAGTACGATGGCGCCGGTGGAAGCGGCCGTTTACACCAGTCTGCGCGATGCAACGAAGGAGGTGCTCGACACGCTTACACCACGCGAAGCGAAGGTGCTGCGCATGCGCTTCGGCATCGAGATGAACACCGACCACACCTTGGAAGAAGTCGGCAAGCAGTTCGACGTCACCCGCGAGCGGATCCGTCAGATCGAGGCGAAGGCCTTGCGCAAGTTGCGCCATCCGTCTCGTTCGGAACGTTTGCGCAGCTTTTTGGACGGCGAATAGAGGCACCTTCGAAAAAACGGCGGCTCAGCGAGCCGCCGTTTTTTTGGTTCGCGCCCTGCTTAACAACCTACGGCTATTCTGATCTAATCGTTCCTCTTCCCCACTAGTGCGCGGGGGCCTGTAGCTCAGTCGGTCAGAGCAGAGGACTCATAATCCTTTGGTCCTGGGTTCGAGTCCCAGCGGGCCCACCAATGTGCCGTCTGGCGCTGTTCGTACGGAAGCCCTCAGCGCGCGTCAGTGGCCACAGAAAGTTCTTCGCCCGGTTAGACTCGTACGTTCTGGACGAAGATTAGTACTCAAATGTTCTGTTCGACTACTATGCGTCGATGTCACCTCGGTCGTGCATCCCGCGAAAATGGCCTCCTCGCGCCCCTTGCGATCTTGCTAGCTGCTGCGACATGTCTCGGTTGCGCTCGAGTTGCGGAGGCT
>Ga0070741_10005220_pt1 | contig 29138 bp, 24 predicted proteins | sample Coa_R1_4_FD_66440 | JGI IMG/M metagenome (GOLD analysis project Ga0070741, IMG submission 66440) | Surface soil microbial communities from Centralia Pennsylvania, which are recovering from an underground coalmine fire - Coalmine... | ecosystem: Environmental > Terrestrial > Soil > Unclassified ... | reverse complement strand
TGCTGCGTCGAGATCACGACCGCATCCACCCGCACCGGCCTGTAGTTCGCGTCGTACTCCACCGTCACCTGGCTCTTGCCATCCGGCCGCAGATACGGCAGCTTGCCATTCTTGCGAACCTCGGTCAGCTTCTCCGTCAGGCGGTGCGCCAGCGAGATCGGCGTCGGCATCAACTCCGGCGTCTCGTTCGTCGCGTAGCCGAACATCATGCCCTGGTCGCCGGCGCCGCCAGTGTCCACGCCCTGCGCGATGTCGGGGCTCTGGCGGTTAATCGTCGAGATCACGCCGCAGGTGTTGCAGTCGAATCCCTTGAGCGCGTCATCGTAGCCGATCTCGCGAACCGTCTCGCGAACCAGCGTCTGAAAGTCAACGTAAGCCTGGGTAGTAATCTCGCCGGCGACAACGACGAGTCCGGTGCAGGTCAGCGTCTCGCACGCCACGCGGCTCAGCGGATCCTGCTCTAGGCAGGCATCCAGAATCGCGTCGGAGATCTGATCGGCAATCTTGTCCGGATGACCTTCGGTCACGGACTCCGAGGTGAAGAGAAAACGATCGGTTGTATTCGCCAAAGCGAAAGACTCCTGAATGAGATAGCCGGACCCGCTCCGTGCCGCTCTTGCAAGCACTTCTGCACGGAACGCCCGACGACCGGTCTCCTCCGCCGCACACGCTCCACCCCCAAAGGCAGGCAGACTTGGCGGGCTCCGGTCGTTCTACAGCCGACGGGAATCGGATCTGTGGAACCTTCTTATTCTACTCTGCAAACCGGTTCGCTGCCGCGCGAGAACACGCATTGGTGAAATTCCTGCACTGAACGGGGTTCCTGTGCACTCGACGGCGATCCGCTGCGCGCCAAAAAAGAAGGCGCCCGCCGAAGCGAGCGCCTGAGTACATTCGGAAGCCAGCTCTAGAAGTCGAACCGTCCCGCGAACTGCAGAATACGAGGATCGCGATAACCTGTAACCGTTCCGAAAATGGTCGAGGTTGCGACGCCGTAAACCGTATTCACGTTCGTGTGGTTGGCCGCGTTGAACGCCTCGGCACGGAACTGGAACTTCAGGTTCTCGTAGATCTTGAAGTTGCGGAAGATACCAAGATCCAACGTTTGATAGCCCGGCATATCAATCGAGCCGCGATGCGCATTCCCAGCCAACGTGCTGGCCGGATCAGTCGCCTGGAATACGCCCGTGTTGAACCACGGGTCGGACGACTTCTCGTATGCCTTGCTGGTCTTCAGGGGGATACCATTTCCGTTCCGCGGATCGCCAATCTGGTTCGGCCGGAGGCCCGCGCTAACGTAGTTGCTCAGAACACCCAGACCGGTGTTGTCGTTCATCACGTTATTCGTGTTGTTGGCGGGCAACATGGTTGGGAACCCGGCTGGGTTCTGGACTGAGACGCCACCGCTCGCGCTTACCGTCAGCGGCAGTCCCGTGGCTGCAGAATAGATCGCCGCGATCTCCCATCCGCCGATGATGTGTCCCTTGAAGCCGTGCTGCTCGCGGTACCAGGGCAGTTCGAAATCACCGTCCAGGTTCAGGATCAGCTTGCGGTCATCCGAGGCCCGGCCATAATCGCCATTGGGGTTGTAAATGTCCATGATGGCGCCGGAGTAATCGGCGGGTGCGTTGGTAAGGTCGCGCGACCAGGTAAAGTTTGCATCGATGTAGGTTTTACCGCTGAACTTCTTGGTTGCCTTCACCTGCAGGCCGTTGTAGTTGGAGCTGAAGATCGTGCGCATTGCGTTGATGCCGCCGTAACCGAGGTACGGCTTGATCTGGTTCAGCACGTTGTCGCACGCCGAGGTAATGAACGCCGGTCCGGAGTACCCGTTCACCACGCAGCCCGTGTTTGCCGTCCGCGGATCAACCACGCCCCGCCATGAATTCGGCTTCGGTTGGTCGATGTTTTCCAGGCCCGATAGATGCGTTCCGTGGGTGCCGAAATAACCCACGTCGAGCATGAAGCTCGGGCTGATCTCCTGCTGAATATCCAGCGAGTACTGCTGCATGTAAGGCGTCTGCAGGTGCAGCGGCACGCCCTGAACGCCGACAGGGGTCACCGAGGGCGTGCTTGCGGTTACGCCGCCTGCTGGATTATCGAGCACGGCATTCAGTTGGCCATAGTTGGCGATCGCCGGCGGGTTGCCCCAGTCGGTCGTCTCCCAAAAGCTGGTCTCCAACTCGTCATAAGCCCAGCCATATCCGCCGCGGAGTGCAGTCCATCCATTCCCGAACAGATCGTAAGCAAAGCCGAAGCGCGGCGCGATGTTGATCTTCTGGACCGTGTTCACGTACTTGCCCCACGGCGACGCCTGGTTGTTGTTCTTCGCGCTTGGGTAGCCGAAGATCAGACCGTTGATATAGTTCGGGCCTACGTAGTCAGCATTCGGATTTGGCGACGTAGACTGTCCCGCATTGCTGCCGGCCTGGGTGCAATTCGCTGCCGTAAAGCAGATGAACCCATCGTTGTTGATCGTTGGGGCCTTCGATGCCGAATAGGTGTCCGGATCGAAGTTGTTCCCCAGCCCCGAGAAATCCACGTACGGAGTGTCGTAGGTGTACCGTGCGCCGAGGTTCAATGTCAGCCGCGGGGATATCTTCCAGTTGTCCTGGACGTAAAACTCGAAGACGTTCATGTTTACGTCGATTCGGTTGTTCGTTGATGCCTGACTAAAGCCGTTACCGCCATTGCCGTTCGCGTTACCGGTCAGGAAGTTCGAGAATGCCTGGTCCTCGGAAAGAGCGGCTGTCTGGCCAATCGGCTTATTGTTGTAAACAGGCTGCGTGACGTTGGTGAAGAGTCCGTCGCCACCGAAGGCGAAGGTGCCTTGGTTGCCGCTGGTTGCGTTGTTCTCCGTCTTCTCGTAGTGGTCGTATGAGACACCGAAAATCAACGTATGGTTGTGCAGAGTCTTGGTGACATCGCCGAACGCCTGGTGATTGATGCCGTGGTCGCTGTAAACGGCACTACCACCGAGCTGCGTGAGACCGCTGAAATTAAGTGTGGGCACCAAGCCAACAATATTGGTATAAGGCATTGGTACCTTGATGTCCGGCGATGCAGCCGACAGTAGAGCGCCCTGCGGTACGGTCATGATCGATCCGTTCGAGTAGGCGTAGCCGATGTCTGCTACAAGTGTCGGACTAAAAAGCCATGTTCCCTTGGCGAGATGCTGCGTGCCGGGGTTGTCCGACACCGTGCCGGAGAGACCGGGGATAGGTACCGCAACAAACGTACCTGCGCCGATGAAATCCGGGAACGTGTCATGGATGTAGCGATACATGAAGCTCAGCTTCTGACCGAACTGCTGATCGATGCGAACCACCGTATCAAGATTTGGATATTGGTTCGGCAATGTCGTGGTGATGGTGTGCGGATCAAGGCCGAGACCGGCGTTCGCCTGCTCGTTCGGTGTCGGAATGATGCTGTAGACATCCTTCAGATAGGCTGCGGCAGTCGGAGAGATATTGGTAACCTGCGTCCCAGTGGCCGTGCAGGTATTGGTCTGATTGGTTGGGTTGTAGGTGAAGGCAGTGCAAACATTCACCGGCCCTTGCGTCCAGACGAGAGCATTGTTCGGGCCGCTCGGAACCTGATACCAGTCGTTGCTGAAATCGCCCTTCCGCTCCGCAGCAGTGGGCACGAGCCCGGTGCCGGTCGTGTAGGTGATCTCCCTCAGCCAATTCTCTGAAACAAACCAGAAGGTCTTGTCCTTGCCGTTGTAGATCTTCGGAATGATCACCGGTCCACCGAGCGTGAAGCCGAAGTCGTTGTAACGGTACTTCGGGACGCGGTACTTAGGGTTGGAATCCCCGCCGTTGTAATTGTTGATATAGGTGTTCGCGTCGAAGTAGTTGTTGCGGAAGTACTCATACGCGCTGCCATGGATCACGTTTGTGCCGGATTTCGTGACCACATCCACCTGGCCCGCAGAGTTGCGTCCGTACTGCGCGCTGTACTGCCCGCGCAGCGTCTTGAACTCGGCGATGGCGTCCGGGCTGGGATAGACATAAAGCGTCAAGTTCGCCCCGCGGTCCACGTTATCCGCGCCGTCGATCGTCCAGTTGTTTGAGGTGTCGCGCGCGCCGTTCACCGAGAAATTCACCACGCTGGACGCACCATTCACGCCCACAGGTCCGCGCTGCAGCACGTCTGTCGTGCCGCCATACGCGATGCCTGGCTGCAGGTTCATCAGGCTCTCATAGTTCCGGGAGACCATCGTGAGCTCGTTGATCTGCGTGCTGTTGATCAGGCCGGCGGACGTCGCATCCTGAAGGTTCAACTGCACCGGGCTGGCCTCTACTGAGACCGTTTCACCCGTACTTCCTGGAGCCATGGACCGGCTGATCGTGAGCGCATCATTCACATGAAGCACCACGCCGCGCACGTCTTCGGTCTTGAACCCCTGGTCGGCGATCTCCACCGTGTACGTGCCCAGCGGCAGATGAGTCGCCGTGTAGTAACCAGAGCTGTTCGTCGTTTCAGTGGCCACGGTTGCGCCGCGTTCGGTATTAATCAGCTTCACCGTCGCGCCCCGAATCGCAGCTCCAGTCGAATCCGTAACCGTTCCACTGATGCTTCCGCTGGTCGTGTCCTGCCCTCCGGCAGTGACCAGAGCGGTAGCTAGAAAAGCAGCACAGAGCGCCGCTCCCATCCTTCGCATGCTTTGAGTCATCTGTTGCCTCCAAAAAAAATCTGAACTGCCGGTCTAACTGAGTGCGCTCGGGACCCGTTTACATCCTGAGGGCAAATTTCCGCGCCCCATTGGGCTGAAGAAAAAGCAAAACGCCCCCCAAGCCGCTGGGGCTCAAGGAACATCGGGCAAATCCGTTCACAACGTCCACGTGTCCTGCTCGTTCAGCTCCGAGGTGGAGCATTTGTTTCACGCGGTATAAATTTTTCAGAGTTCAAGCCGAACATTATGCTGACGCCCCCATGGTGTCAAGCGCATTCTGCCGGGGGGCGCCGGGAAAGGTGCCGGAGACTCTCTGATACGCCGATTTCCCTAATATTCTGCGGAACTTGCGTGCTCTGCCGATGGGATCGGGAACAATCCTCCATAGGCCCGTATGGTTGGGTTTTCCGAGTCGGTCCGACCGGTCCCTGAACCTGTTTTCCGCCTGCTCTTTCCAGAGCGGTACAAATGTTTCACGAATTCGTATACCTTGGGAAGCCAAGGCCACCTCCAGCGGAACCAATGCACGCTCCTCCCGCCCTTCGGGGGTTCCGCCTGGGCTACGCCGGTCCGGCTCGCACTTAGCTCCGGTACGTCACGAGGGGATCCACTCGTATGTCCATCAAGAGGGAAGCCAAACACCCACACTTTCCCACCAGCATGGCTCTCCAGTTGCAGCAACTCAGCGAAGCCCGCCGTGACATCATCCGCCCGGTCCTCGAAAACCCCCGCGAATTCGTTCTCCTGAACGTCCGCGACATGGCCCGCCGGCTGGAAACCGGCCCCGCCACCGTCGTCCGCATCGTGCGGGCGCTGGGCTTCGACACCCACAAGGATTTCCAGCACTATCTCCACTACCTGTCCGTTTCGAGCGCCACCATCCTCGACAGCATGCAGGCCGGGGGCAACATCACCGAGACCTCCAAGATCCTGCGCGGTTCGCGCAACCAGATTCAGCAGAATATCGAGTTCGTCCTCGAGCGCTTGGATCTGCATCAGGTTCAGAACATCGCCACCCGCATCGATCAAGCCGACCGCACGTTGCTCCTTGGCGGCGATATGGCCGCGCCGCTGGTCGATTACATGGAGTACCACCTGACCATCGCCGGACTCCCGGTCGTCGCCGCGACCACTCCCGGTCGCGCAACGCATCTGGCGCGCTCGGCCGGAAAGAAAGATCTTGCTGTCGGAATCAGCTTCCGCCGCGGTCTCCGGATGACCATCGAAGGCGTGCAGCGGGCCAAAGAAAACGGCTCTTACTGTGTGGGTGTCACTGATTCGCCGCTGTCGCCGCTGGCGCGCTTCTCCGACGAGCTGGTGATTGTGCCGATTAACAGCCTGTCATTCGCCGCGAGCTACGTAGCGCCCATTGCCTTGATTGATCTGATTACTGCAGGTGTGGGCAGTCTGCGCCGCAAACAGGTCGTCGACCGCCTGCGGGAGGCCGACTTCGAGCAGAAGCACGGCTATCGCTGGTATCAGACCGAGTCGTAGGTGCGAAGGACTGGAGCCTTCGAGACTCCGCTGGTCGCCGCGGGCAGCGCTTTCGGCTGTGCGATCAGCCGTGGCCGCACCGTAAAATGCCACGCAACCCAGGCCAGCGCCACCAGCCCCAGCACCATCAGCAGCACGCCGAACCACCGCCGCTGCTGCGGACCGGAACTGCTCAGCCGATGCTGCCGAACACTCTCGGCGAACGTCTCCCAGTCCGGCTCCGTGCTCGTGCTCAGCTCACTTGAGGTAAAGCGGTCCATCCATTCGCGCTCTTCCAGGCCGATGAACTGGCAATAGCTGCGCAGAATTCCTTTGTTGAATACGCCGCCGGGCAGGTCGGAGCCGCGTTCGTCCTCAAGCGCGCGCAGGTACCGTATCGAGACGCGCGTACTTGCGGCAATCGCCTCAAGCTCGACGCCGCGCTTCACCCGCTGCTGTTGAAGATCCCTTCCAAACCCCACGTGCATCTCCGCTGTTTTCTTAGCCCGCCTTCTGACGATGGCCGTTTTGTCGCGAGACCCATGGCTAACGCTGTTTGGACTCCCGGGGGAGTTCGAACAGGAGCACCGTTTGCCCCTCGAGTGTCCTGGTCTGGACCGGATGAAGCCTGTCGGTCACCTCAGCAGGACTCCCGGGGAGATGTTCGCCGTCCAGAATTGCATGACTTGCGTGTAAGTCCAATGCCTCGTTCGTGATTGCGTCTAACCCATTCGCCGGCATCGGGATTGCAGGCAATCCCGTAGTGACTGAAAACTGAACGGGATCTTGCGTCATCACAATCGTCGACCGCGGGTCCTCGGTCGCCCCCATCGCCCCCAGCGCACGCGCCTGCGCCCGGTCGGCATCCCCAATCTGGTTCATCGGATCGATCGCGCGCCGGTCATCCATCACTCCGCTGACCAGGTAGATCGCCGCCACAGTTGCCATCAGCACTCCCGCGAGCCGTTGCGTCTTCGCCACTCTCAGAATCGCCACCACCACAACAACTGAGACCACCGGCAGCAGCGCCGTCGAACTCCGCAGCGCCGAGAACACCCCCACCGCCGGCAGCACCAGGCAGTAGACCACCAGCACCGTCGCGCCGAACGCGATCGGACCAGCCAGCTCGGGCATCGGCCATCGCCCCTTCGCGTCCCCATCCCGCCGCACCGCGAGCGCCGGCAGAAACACCAGGGCCGGATAGCCCAACACCAGCGCCAGCACCCGATAGACGATCAGGGCTGTCGTTCCGACCCGCATCGTTACCAGGTGCTTGATCCCGTGCGACAGCATCGTATGCAGGCTCACCGGCACACCATAGCTGCTGAAGTCGCTCAGGTCGTTCAGATACAGTGCCTGCCCTGCACCTCGCGGAAACGCCGTTCCCAGCACATGCCGGTACAGCAGATGCATCGGCACGAGCGCCAGCGCGAAGCCCACAAGCATCGCGACCGCATATGCGGCGGAGCCGCCAGCCCCAAGGCTGTCTCGACGGCTCTGCCCCTCTTTCGCAGCCCTCCACCGCAGCCATAAAACTGCAACCAGGGGCACCAGCAACAGCCCGGCGTCATTGCGAATCATGTACGCGGCGCCAACGCAAAACAGCGCGAGCACATCCTGCATCAGCCCCTGTCGCCGGACCGTGAACAGCGCCAGAAACCAGGCGATCGCTGCGGCGTAGAACAACGTCGGGTCGGGCGTCAGCGATCCACCCCATCCCGGTGAAAGAAGCAGGCACACCGCGTAGCTCGCCAGCGCAATCTTCCTGCTGCCCGTCGCCCGTTCCGCAATAAACCACGCGGCCGCCGCCCACACCACGCCCGCCACTGTCGCAATCACCAGCGCCCCGTGCAGCGTCACGCCACCCAGTGGCGTCAGGAACGCAAACAGCAGAGAAACGCCCGGGCGCCAGTACTCCAGCCCGGTATTCGGGACCTGCAGATGCTTCAGTTGCAGATCAAACAGAAACGGCACGTGGAACGCGTGATACCGCGCGAGATCCTGCGCCAAGCCCAACGCATAACAAGAGTCCGGTGTGCCGCAGAACGTTACCTTGCGCGCAAACCATACCCGAAGTGCGATAACAAGCAGCGTAAGGCCCGCGGCTGCGCGGCGCTCCCGTCCGGCCACTCGCATTCGCTAAACCTCGGCCCCGCGGCCATTCAGTGGCGCCCCGAACGAGATCCGCCGGACTGCAAGCTCCATTGTGATCGGGATCAGCACCACCGCAAATGGGATAAAGATACGCACCTCATCCAGTTTGCCCATCACAATCCAGAGAACGAGATAGATGGCCGCTCCCAGCAGCAGCCCTCGGCTGCCGGTATCCAGCACGGCTCGCTGCCGCCACGCCTGCACCGCGGTCCACACCAGCGGAAGGGTAAAGATTAGAAACGGCGGATACGTCAGTGGCTGGTGAAGATCATGCGTCACCATGAACACCGGAATGTTGCCATAGCTCGCGTGCGGATACAGACCGCGCATGATGTAGAACTGCGTGCCTGCCGCAACAGCGATGCACGCGCCTGAGGTGACGATCGATGCACGCCTGGAGATTGATAAACCTGGTCCTGCTCCGATCAGGCTCACCAGCAGGATTCCAGCATTGAGAGCGCAGGGAACATCCGCTCTGATCCATGCCTGCGCGGCAGCGGCGGCGACCAGCCCGCAGATCGTCAGCACCGTTCCGCCTCGTTCGTCACGCCGGCGCGTCCACAGCCAAGCCATGCAGGCAGTCAGGCCGAAACTTGGCAACGTCTCCGGCCGGAAGAAGAAGCCAACCCAGGCCATGTAATAACAAACCAGCAGCACAAACCCTGCTGAGCCAAACCATTGGAACGCCGTACTCGATTCCCGAATCGCCGGCCTGCGCAGCAGCAGGTCATAGACCAGCAGCGCCCCTGCCACCGACGCAATCACATCCATCAACGTGAAGCCGTAGCGAAACTCCCAGGAAAGGTGCTCGACCAGCCACCACGCAGCCATCTTCACGCCGATCCTGTACTGTTCGGGCGCCGCTCCCGTGCCATGCACAAACGGCATCCAATAGCCCTTAAAATAGTGGTCGATATCGCTGTACTGCCAATAGCTCTGGTCACAGACCCCAAGCACCGCGGCAAGCAGAAGCACGCGCGTCAGTAGCTGCGGCCTGAGCATCCTCGTGCCCGGCTCCGGGCTCGCGATCCCCGTTGCGCTGTGCTCAAGCGGCGCAGTCTCGCTTCGCAGAGGTGGCTCCATTCCGTGTGGCGATTTTACCGCATCACATCGATGGCACCTGGATGCCCCAAGGCTCTGTTTCGCGTACTCTGAAACCAATGCGCCTGCCGTTTCCGACCAGGATTCCCATTCAGAAGACTCTTGTCTTCGCGGCAGCCGTGTTCGTCGCTCAACTCTTGCAGCGCACTGATCCGGTCTTTGCCGGGCTTTTCTTTATCTACATCATGACCAGTGTGTTTGCGTTCAACGCCGCAGGTGGCTTTTCGCGCGCTTCGGGCGCCTATGTGTTCTGGTTTGCCCTGTTTACCTGCATACTCGGCGGTCTCTGGAAGATCGTGCTGAATGAGCCCGGAGACTCGAACCTGGTGTCGCCTACGGTCACTCTGGCAACCTACGTCGTCAGCATGATGTGCATCTTTGCGGCTCTGCAGATCAGCCACAGGTTCACGCGCAAAACTCGCGGCCTGAGCGTTCTCGTGCACGCCGACAGGATCAATCTCGGGCATGCCGCTCTCGGTTGTTTCATTGCCAATCAGTCGGTCAGCTGGGCCAACGAGTATCTTCCTCACGGAAACGGTAGCCTCGTCAGCATCCTCAACCAGGAAGACTTCTTCCTCCCCGTCTGCATCCTTCTCGGCACCATCCATACCATTCGCACAACCGGCGGACGCCGCAGCATAAGCCTGTTGACCTTCGCCGCCATGAGCCTCATCTTCGTCTTTGGCGGCCTCGTCGGGTACTCCAAATTAGGGATGTTTATGCCGGTTGTGTGCTGGGGAGTAGCCGCCAGCTCACAGCGCTACCGCCTCCGAAAGTGGCAGATCGTCGTATTGCTGGCGTTTGCCGTTTATTCGGTCGAGATCCTGACGCCGCTCTCCCAGGTCGGGCGCGCTATTGTTCCGGAGAACGCGGGCGCATGGGACCGCCTGATGCTCAGCGTGGATCTCCTGAGTCATCCAACGGCCCTGCGCAAGCAATACCTCGACGCCGTCGGTACCCCCAACCAGGGCGGACAGGGCCCCGCTTTCGCGGCGGGCTACTTTGATACGCCACAGGGCCTGTTGGATCGTCTCAACATGATCCGTGCCGACGATCGCCTCGTCACCTACACGCTTCAGGGACACACAGTTGGCAAGACGCGTGTCGTCTATTACTTCCTGAACTGGTTTCCTCACTTCATCCTTCCCAACAAGGAAGCGTTGTTCCCGCCCGGAGTCGTCAACGCGGGCAACTTCTACGCCCATCAGATCGGGGGCTTGCTGTCACCGGACGACTTCTACACCGGCATCTCCTTCAGTCCTTCCGCGGAAGCCTTTCACATGGATGAGTGGGAGGGGATTGTCGTTGTCGGCGGCTTTGTCTGGACCTTGCTTTTCATCGTTGTCGATTTTGTCTGCGGCGACGTCCGTGAGTCGCCCATCGGCCTCTTTGCCGTGGTTGCCTTCGCCCACGTCGCACCAGAGAGCCTCATCGGAAATCTGGTCTACTTCATCTTCTTCGGCGACATCGGCATCGTCATGGCCATCTTCTTCTGCACGTACTTTGCGCCGATCCTGGGGCAACTGCTCTCAGGCCCGCAGGAACCCCGTCTCGCTCGTCTTGAAAACCTGCCGATGTCGGCGGCCGATGCCTAAGTCAAGCTCCGCCACTCGCGTACACTTTTCTTTGCGGCAACTGCGGCCATGAACAAGCTCATCCTCGGCAATCTCGTCCATCGTCCTCTGCGCTCCATCATCAGCGCCTTCGCCGTCGCGATTGAGGTCATCATGATCCTCTCGATTGCGGCCATCATGTTCGGAATCCTCAACGGCAGCCGTCAGCAGACCATGGGCGCCGGCTGGGACGTGATGGTGCATCCCGGTGCATCCACCGCGCTGATGAACACCTCCGCCGCAGCCGCCGACGTTCGCGTCGCCGACGTCCTGCGCAAGCTTCCGCACGTCGAGGTCGTAGCTCCCACCAACATCAAGCTCACCGCCGGCTCTTCGCTTGAGAACATCTATGGCATCGACTTCGCCAGTTACAACGCGCTCCGGCCCTTCATCTTTGTCCAGGGCGGTCCGTTTCAGGGCCCTTTCGACATGATCATCGACGACCTGCAGGCCGCCAGCGGCAAGGGCTTTCACGTCGGCGACACCATCAAGGCGCTGAACCACAACTTCCGCGTCTGCGGCATCGTCGAGCACGGCAAGGGCAGCCGCAAGTTCATCCCGCTCGACACCATGGACCAGCTCGACGGCAACCCCGGCAAGGCCGCCGAGTTCTTCCTCCGCACTGAAAACGAACCGCAGTATCAGGAGGCCGTGCGTAAGGAGATCCTCTCCACCCCTGGCCTCGAGGACTGGAGCGTCCAGACCATCCAGGAGTTCCTCTCCACGCTCACGCCGGAGCGCATGCCCGGCTTCAACATCGCGCTTCGCGTCGTCATCGGCATCGCCATCGTCATCGGCTTCCTCGTCATCTTCCAGTCCATGTACACCGCCGTGATGGAGCGCACGCGCGAGATCGGCATCCTCAAATCCATGGGCGCCGGTCGCGGCGGCATTGTGTCCGTCGTCCTGCGCGAAACCGGCCTGCTTGCCGTCGTCGGCGTGATCCTTGGCGTCGTCGCCACCTACGTCTTGCGCATCTTGCTGCATGCAAAGTTTCCGACCCTCAGCTTTCAGATAACCCCAAAGTGGGTCCTCAGCGCTGTCATCATTGCGCTTGTCGGCGCTCTGTTCGGCGCGCTCTATCCAGCGCTCAAAGCTGCGCGCAAAGACCCCATCGACGCCTTGTCTTACGAGTAGCGCAAAACGCCTCTCATAAGCCCGCACCAGAACGAGCGACCCATCGCTCGCAACCAAACGCATCCCGCTGATCTCAGGTAGATTGGAGTCGATGCCGGCCGGTCGACATCACAAACCCGCCATCCTCCGGCACCTTCCCGGACTCGTGCTGCTCGCAGTCGCGGCCGTCTTCTTCGCGCTCCACTTCCTCCACCTCACCGCCGACTTCCCCAACAGCTCGCCGTGGATGGACTGGGCCAAGTACACCGACGAGGGCTGGTACGGCGACGCCGCCATCCGCCACTACCTCACCGGCCACTGGTACTGGTCCGGCGACTTCAACCCCGCCGTTGCTCTTCCCGTCTGGCCCGCCATCGAGCTCGTCATCTTCAAGTTCACCGGCGTCAGCCCCGTTGCAGCACGCGCGCTCACCCTCTGCGTCTTCGCCCTCACACTGGCCGCGTTCTACATCCTTCTGCAGCGCGCCGCGCGCATCCTTAGCCCGAACTCCACGCCACTTGCCGGCCCGCTCTGCGTTCTCTTCCTCTGTCTCAGCCCGTACATCTACGCGTTCGAACGCATGGCCATCCTCGAGCCGCTGCTCATCGCGCTCACCGCACTCGCGCTCATCGCCGCCCAGCACCTTGAGCCGCTCAGCGTCAGCTTCTTCCGTTCCTCTCCTCGCCGCAAAACCGTCCGCGCGGTTGCGTGCACCCTCGCCCTCGGCATCCTCATCCCCGGCATCGTCCTCACCAAGACCACCGGCCTCTTCCTCATGCCCGCCATCTTCTACATGGTCTGGGCGCGCGCCGGCTACAGCGCTCCGCGGTACCTTCGCACTGCACTCCCGCCGGCAGCACTTGGCCTCGCGCTCTGGGTCGTCTACTTCGTCGGCTTCGTCCGTCCGCACTATCTCGAGGACTACCGCTATCTCTTCTCCGCCAATGCCTACACCGGCCTGGAGCTCCAGCCGCTCGCCACCGTCGTGCTCAACTCCATCCACGACGGCCTCTGGATGGGCCACGTCCTCTACCCCGCATTCTTCGTCGTTCTCGCTCTCGCACTCTTCTGGCGTCCGCGTCTCTTCACTCAGCCGCTCTTTCCCGCGCTGCTGCTCTGGATCGGCGGCTACTTCGCCTTCCTCGTCTACCACAACAATCTGCAGCCGCGGTATTACCTCGTCATCGCCGTGCCGATCACTGCCGCCGTCGCGCTCGGCCTGGACAACTTCCGCCACGGCCGCGGCCGCCTCGAGACCACCATCACCTCAATCCTCGTCGCCGCCGTCACGCTCGCCATCATCATCCCGGACGCGCTCCTTCAGCTCGACTTCGTGCGTCACCCCACCTTCCAGTTCGAAGCCGCCGCACAATCCGTCAAGCGCATCGTCGACGCAGACCCCAACCACTCGCATCTCATCCTCTCCATCTCCGGCTCCGACATCTCCCTCATGACCGGCCTGCATTCCATCGACGACGACTTCGGCACGCTTAATCTCGACGAACGCGTCGCCAAATACCACCCCGGCTGGTACATCGCCTGGAACGAGCTCGACGACGACAAGGCCGCCGACATCACGCCGCTCTACAACCCCGTCCGCGTCGCCGCCTTCCCCGCACTCGACGACCCCGACCGCAACCTTCTCATCGTCTACCGCCTCGACCCCAAGCAGCCCACCCGGGAGGTCGCGCCGCACAAACGCCACATCCCCAAACCGCTCCAAACCAAACTCGGCCAGCAACCCGCCACCACACAGCTGCAGCACTGACGCTAGTGAATCTCGAAGTTCACTTCGACGGCCAGGTACACTTTGACCGGGCTGCCGTGACACGTTGCCGGGCGAAACTGATACGTCAGAACAGACTTCGCCGCCTCTTCATCCAGTCCCAAACCGACCGGCCGCGCTACCCAGACGTCCGTAGGGCGGCCGCTTTTATCTACGATCAATCGCACGTTGACAGATCCGTTCAGCTTCGCTTTCCTCGCTTGTTCTGAGTAGCCCGGATCTACTCCTCCCAAAAACTTCGGTGGAACTACTCCCCGGAATTCCTCGATACCCGCTTTGCAGTCTTGCTCCGCGCAGTTACACACCGGGTTCACTGCGGTCGCAACATCCTTAACCTTTGGCGCCGTTCGGTCGAGACGAGCAGGGATGATCTGTTGCACCGACTTCGGCAGGGCCGCAAGCGCAAGTTCAATCGACGGATAGAACAAAGATTCTTTTATCTCCGGAAGCGCCGTAGCGGGATCGGCGCTGCCCAGATCAACTTCGATCGTCATCTCGCTAGGCCGCTGATACAGAACAATCTTGTCGGACTCGTCGCGCACCGCAACGTGACGCGCGCACCTTATCACCAGCGTATGTCCCTTGAGCTTCACTGAATCGATCGTAAGAACACCCATCGTCCGCCAACGCGGCAGGTTGAGCTCCAGTGCGCTGCCGGTCCACCTCGCGTTCACCTTTTCCTCGCCGCTGAAATTCTTGAGCACCAACTGCCCATTCCCCAGCGAATCCCGGAACGCGTTCACCGCCTCCTTCGCCGACTGCGCACACGCCACCGTTGTGCTCAGAACGCACAACAGAACCCATACCACTCTCCGCATGCGCAACATCCTACTGCACCATGCAAGTCACGCCGGCTCTTATCAAACTCTCGGACGCCCTTCCGTATACTCGCCCCATGCACTCACGCGCAGGACGAACCATCGGATGACTGGAATCCAGAGCCTTGAGGCCCGCATTGCACTCGGCAGCGCGTTCGCCATCGTTGGTTTCCTCGCGGCCTCCAGCAAATCCATCCACCGCCCCACTCATCCCACCTTCGACCGCACCGTCAACATTGCCTTCATCCTGTCGCGCCTCGCGATCTTCTTCGGTGTCTTCTTCGTGCTTCACCTTCCCGTGCGCGGCGACATTCCCGCGTTCTACGTCCCCGAAGCCCACCTGTTGCTCCAGCATCAGCTCCCGTATCGCGACTTCCCATCCAGCTACGCCCCGCTCCACACCTTCCTTGACGCAGCGATCCTTCGTCTCTGGAACTCGCCGCTCGCAATCATCTTTTTCGCCATCCTCGTTGAGTTCCTCACCCTCCCCGTCTGGCTCCGCGCCGCGCGCTTCTTCGCCGCCGAGCGCGCCGTCCGCATCGCCGCCGTGCTCTACGTCACCAGCGCCATCAGCCTGCAGTTCGTCACCATCGACGGCCAGGACAACGTCGTCACCGCTCTCCTCCTCGGCCTCGGCGTGCTCGCCATAGCCCGCCAGGGCGACATGCTCTCCGGAGCACTCGTCGGCTTCAGCGCCGTGCTCATCAAGTTCCTCAACATGCTCTTCGCGCCCGCATTCATCCTCGCCGCGCGCGGCTGGTTCCGCTGGCTCATGGGTTTTGTCGTCATCGTCGCCGCCGGATACGGAGCATTCGCGCTCCTGCACCTGCCCATCTTCGAGCCCCTGTCGCGTGAGGGCGGCCTTCGCACCGCCAGCGATCTTCCTTACCTGCTCGAGTCCGCCGCCGGCCACACTGCCCCGATGAAACTCGAAGACGGCCTCCTCGGCCTCGTACTCCTCGTCATCATCGCGGTCATGGTGCGCGCTCGCCTTCGCGCCCGCACCACCGCACCTTTGCTGCGCCTGGCCGTCTTCGGCTGCGCGTCGCTCAATCTCGCACTGCTCATCTTTTCGAAGAAATCTTGGCCGCCCTACCTCATCCTCACGCTGTTTCCGTTCTGCCTTCTTCTCGGCGAAGGCACGCGCCAGCGTCTTCGCCTCGCCTGCTTCGCAGTGTTCAACGTCATCGCAGTCACCACGCACAGCATCTGGGCGACCATCTTCGGTCAGTTCCTCGCCGAGCCTTTCCACCACGCGCTCGCTCAAGGCCAGCCGATGGCCATCGTCTTCCTCATCACGCAGATTCTGCTCGTCGCCGGCTACGCCTGGCTGCTCATCGAAAGCATCGACGCAATGCTCTCGCCAGCCTCTACCAAAGCTGCGACTGCAGCGACTTGAAGCTCACATTCAGATACAGATCGACCGTCACCGCATTGCCGTTCAGTGTCGCCGGCTCAAACTGATACTGCTCGACCGCCGCAATCGCCGCCTCATCCAGCCCCAGTCCCGCCGGTTGCGCCACGCTCACGTGCGACACCTTGCCGTCCGAGTCGAACCACAGATACAGCTTCACATTCCCCGTAAACTTCTGCGCACTGGCGAGATCCGTGAACGTAGGGTTGTACGTCCGGATCAGTGTCGGGGGCTTCACCGAGCCACCCACATGCAGCGCGCTCTTCTGTTCCGGCGTGAAGGTCACCGGCGTCGCGCTTTCCATCGTGAAGCTTTCCTTCTGCAGCTTCGGCCCTGAGTTTACCGGCAGAAAATGCTGCATCGCGTACGCCTGCCAGTACTGGGGCAGGGAAGGCGCCAGCGCCGCCAGATTCCTCGCGAACACCACATCCAGCGCCCGGTCGAAGTTGCCGCTGCCATTGCCCGCAATCTCCATGCTGATCGCGCCCGAATCCTGCTCGGTCTTGGCCGGCACACGCCGGATCTCATCATTCGGCAGGAACTCCAGCGCCATCCGCTGGCCCTGAATCATCAGCGAGTTCCCATTCACCTGCACCGACCGCACATCAATCCCCGACTCCGTAAACGGAACCGTATCCGCCGGCGACTCAATCTGCCCCTGTGCATCGAACTTCAGGTGGTCGCTCGCCCAGAACCCGCGCAGAAAAAGCTGCTTGCCGATCAGTTGTTCCGCGATCGCCTGCCCATTCGATTGCACGTCCGCGCCCAGCGCCGCAGCATTCGCCGCCACAAAAACAAGTCCCGCCACTGCGGCGTACAGTCGACGCATCCTCACCTCACCCGAGTCCCGTTATGAATTCGTTGCTTGCAGGGTCAGTCTCCGTTGCCTGAACCCCTCCAGACACTCCCAAGTTCGCGCCACCTGTGCTACCCATCGGCAGCGTTACCTTTGTACCGTGCTCAAATTCCGGCCGCAGAAGTGCCTACAATGAATATCGGCAGCCCATGAAATTGCTTGACTCCATCGCCGACGCCTTCATCATGACCTTCGGCATCACGCCGCCCCGCCCCGAGCGCCGCCGCGCCGCCTCCATCTTCATCGGCTCCGCGCTCTTCCTCACCGCCGCCGGCATCCTCGCCCTCTTCGTTGCGGTGATCGTCCATCTCCTCATGCGCTGAAAAATCCCTGTAATCCCTGTAATCTGCTGAAAACGATTGCCTAAGCTCATCCGTCTCGCCCCAAAACCCGCACCGGAAATCATTGACTTCCCATCCAGTGCCGGTTATTCTGAGAACTCGCGCAGTCCTGCGCCTGCACCGTGGTACGCCTTTAAGCCCGCCCGCTTCGGGCGGTGTTGAGGCAGCCGGGCCCAGGACACTGAGGCGAGGCTCACGCCGCCCCCGCTGACTCCGGCTTCCGCCGGTGTCGCTGTTCGGCACTGATGTTCGAAGCCCCGCTCCCCGGCCAAGGCTTTACAGGCTCTGTGCGCCACTAGGCAACTCCGGCTCCTTGTGAGGCGACCGTCGCAGCAATCGTGCTGCGCGCGGAACGTCGCCCGAAGGCGCCGTCCAACCAGGCACAATATCTTCGCGCTTCACGCCGGCCACGAAGACGGCAGATGGATGGAGTAAACGTGAATCTGAATCAGACAACGACGATTCCCAGCGGCAAGGACGTCCAGCGCAAGTGGTTCGTCCTGGACGCCAGCGGCCAAACCCTCGGCCGTCTCGCCTCCCGCGCGGCTAATGTTCTCACGGGTAAGAACAACCCGCTCTACACGCCCTACATTGATATGGGCGACCACGTCATCGTCATCAACGCCGAGAAGATCCAGGTCACCGGCATGAAGGCGAGCCAGAAGATGTACCGCCGCTACACCGGCTTCCCCGGCGGCCTGCGCGAAGAGGGCTTCACCAAGCTGCTCGCCCGCCGTCCCGAGAAGATCGTCGAAGAGGCCATCAAGGGCATGCTCCCCAAATCCAAGCTCGGCCGCCAGATGGCCACCAAGCTCAAGGTCTACAAGGGTGCCGACCACCCGCACAAGGCCCAGCAGCCCACCGCGCTCAGCGCCTAACGACGACAGGGATAAAGGACAAAGTTTATGGCAGATCTGATCCAATACTACGGAACCGGCCGGCGCAAGAGCTCCATCGCTCGCGTCTTCCTCCGCCCCGGCTCGGGCAAGTTCACCGTCAACGGCAAAGAGTTCGAGACCTACTTCGTGACTCCGGCGCAGCGCGCCGCCGCGAAGAAGCCGCTCGGCATCGCCGACATCAACGAGACTTTCGACGTCATCACGACCGTCAAGGGTGGCGGCGTCTGCGGACAGGCCGATGCCGTCAAGCTCGGCATCGCCCGCGCACTCATGGAGTTCAATGCCGAGCTCCGCAAGGCTTTGAAGACCGAGGGCCTCGTCACCCGTGACGCCCGCGGCAAGGAACGCAAGAAGTACGGCCAGAAGGGCGCGCGCGCCCGCTTCCAGTTCAGCAAGCGCTAATAAGAGACCGCAGAGTCTTCAGCTTGCTTTTTGTATCCGCCCGGAGCGCTCTCACGCGCTCCGGGCAATGGCACCAGAAGCACCCCAGCTTCACCCACTCGCACCGCGCGAGTGGCAAGGAACCAAATCTCCCACCCCAGGGATCAATCACTGTCGCCGAGGCCGTCTTCCAGTCCGAATCCGGCCGGACCCACAGACAGCGATGCCCAGATAGGAAGAAGTTATGGCAAGCATCACCATGAAGGAGCTGCTCGAAGCTGGCGTTCACTTCGGGCATCAGACCAAGCGCTGGAACCCAAAGATGAAGGAATACATCTTCGGCGAGCGCAACGGCATTTACATCATCGACCTCCAGAAGACGCTGAAAATGTTTAAGGAAGCGTCCAAGTTCGTCACCGACCTCACCAGCGGCGGCAAGCTGATCCTCTTCGTCGGCACCAAGCGCCAGGCGCAGGATGCCATCGCCGAGGAGGCCACCCGCGCGGGTATGCCCTACATCAACTCGCGCTGGCTCGGCGGCCTGCTCACCAACTGGGTCACCGTGCAGAAGTCCGTCAAGCGCCTCCAGGAGCTCGACGACATGTCCACCGACGGTCGCTACGAGCTGCTGACCAAGAAGGAAGTCATCAAGCTCGAGCGCGAGCGCAAGTCGCTCTCGACCAATCTGTCGGGCATCAAGAACATGCGTCGCCTTCCCGACGCCATCTTCGTCGTTGACTCCAACAACGAAGCCATCGCCGTCTCCGAGGCCCGCAAACTCGGCATCCCCGTCGTCGCCGTCGTCGATACCAACTGCGACCCAACCGTCGTCGACTATGTCATCCCCGGCAACGACGACGCCCTCCGCGCCATCCGCCTCTTCACCACGAAGATCGCCGACGCCGCCTACGAGGGAACGCAAATGGTCTCCGACAAGGCCTTCGCGCAGGAGTACGCCGACGTTGCACCAGTTGCCCCCGAGTCGCACCTGCTCGGCGAGGAGGACGACGTAGCCCGCAACGAGATCCAGATCTCGGCCGGCGCCGCAGCTGACTCCGTTGAGGACACTGAGGACGAGGACATCGACCTCAACGCTGCCCTCGGCGGCGGCATCCGCAAAGCCCCCGCAGCGGAAACCGAAGCCGAGCCGACGCCCGCCGAAGTCTCCGCCTAAGCGTCACGCAACACTCTATCGAGAGAGCGTGGCCGCCTATGCGCCACGCTCTTTCCGCCTTGAGCGCCCGCCGCGCTCCCACCCATCGATTTACTGGAAGGAAGAACTATGTCTACCATCGAAGCTGTGAAGATCGACGCCAAGCTCGTCAAGGAACTCCGCGAAAAGTCCGGCGCCCCCATGGGCGATTGCCTCAAGGCCCTGCAGGAGGCCAAGGGTGATATGGAGGAAGCTTTCGTCGTCCTTCGCAAGCGCGGCATGGCCTCGGCCGCCAAGAAGGCCTCGCGCACCACCAACGAGGGCGCGGTCGGCACCTACATCCACGCCGGCGGCAAAATCGGCGTTCTCCTCGAGCTCAACTGTGAGTCCGACTTCGTCGCCCGCACCGACGACTTCCAGGAGCTCCTGAAGGACATTGCCATGCACATCGCCGCCGTCGATCCGCGCTACATCTCCCGCGACGAGGTGACCGCCGCCGACGTCGACCGCGAGAAGGACATCTTCCGCGCGCAGGCTGCCGCCACCGGAAAGCCGGCCAACATCATCGAGAAGATGCTTGAGGGCAAGATGGGCAAGTTCTACGAAGAGGTCTGCCTGCTCGAGCAGCCCTTCATCAAGGAGCAATCGCTCACCATCCAGCAACTCATCGCGCAGAAGATCGCCAAACTCGGTGAGAACATCAGCGTTCGCCGCTTCGCCCGCTTCAAGATCGGCGATCCCAACTACACCATCGCCCAGTCCAAGCCCTCCACAACCGACGAGTCAGCCGCATAACGAAGGGGCACGGCTTCAGCCGTGCCATCTGGAACTTTGCTACTTCAAAGAGCCCGGACTCAAGTCCGGGCTCTTGTTCTTTGCGCCGAAACTCTACTGCCGCTCCCACACCCAGGTTAGCTTCTCGTCTGCTTTACCTGGTGTCCACGTCTCCTCCACGATAGTTTTGCCGTCTGCGCTCAGCGTCTGTATCGACTCGGTCGTGACCTTCCCGTCGCGCTTGATCGTCTCGTGAAGCTTGTTCGTCCCCTCTCGTGTGATCGACCGGGTTACTCCTGGCTGGAGATCCGGCCCCGTCAGCGTGAGATTGCTGCCATCGGTCTTTCCCTCGGTACTCCACGTATTCTTCGGATCGTGCATCTTGATCCAATCGCCCTTGGTCTCAATGATAAAAACGCTGCTTTCTGCCGGAAAATCGGCCTTCGTGTTCATCCACTTGCCTACAGGCCCGCTTGTACCCGACACACGCCGGTATACAGCTGTGGCCTCCGAGGTCGTTCCGTCTGGCTGGATGCCCGTTTCATGCACGGTCATCGTCTTCCCGTCCGCCGAGAAGGTCGTGTGCTGCCGGGCGAGAACCTTGTCTCCAGCCCTGATCACGTCGTCATAGCCGGATTCGGTCGATCCAGTACACGTGTCCGTCCGGTTCGCCACCATCGTGTAAGGCTTCCCGTCGCACGCGAAGTCATACGCCAGACTTCCATCGTCCTGGCGCATCATTCCGTTTCCTTTGTCCTCAATCACGAAGGTCGAACCGGTTATGTGGCTTTTGGCTACGTTCAACTTCCATGTCCCATCCCATGACTGCCCCTGGGCCATACAGGGAGGAATAGTTAGTGCCAACAGGGCTAAACACATTCGAATCGTCATACGAAACCTCGCAACGGTATCTGTTATCGCAATTGCAGTCCGCTTGATTGAAATCCGCGAAAACAGCAAGGGCCGCGGTCGCACTCGGCCCTTGCTTCCCAAGGAGGCACTTCGCGCCGTTCTAGGCCGGCCTTGGACATCTACTGCCGTTCGTACACGGACGTCGACTTCTCGTTCATCCTGCCCCGGAACCGACTTCTCATCGATCAGCGTCTTCGCAGCTTCTTGAGCCCGTCCACCTCAAAAGAAACGCAGCCCGCGTAATTTGGTCCCTTGGCCCTGGTCCACAGTCTCCCCCTCACCTGTCGACGCACAGCCTGCCCATTTCCTGAGAGCCACACTCTGAACTCAACCTTCTGCAATGTCAAGCGCATAACTCCCTGCGTGCGATTCTCCGCCGCAAATGTCGTCTTCCAGACAGATTGAGCCCGCTCTCCACCCTTTGATGGATGACAACACGCTCACCGCTCCGTACCGTTGAACACGCTAACGATCTGCATCGATTACGCGGCGCGGAAACACTGCGCCCGACCGCGTGGAGTCCTCTATGAATTCCCCGAAGCCGCTCCTTGTTCTCGCCTCTGCCTGCGTTTTCTTCGCGACCGGCAGCGCCCTCGCCCAGGGCTGCGTCGCCGCTCACACTAACCAGCGCGTCCTCACCGAGCTCGTAACCGCGGACCAAAGCCGCCCACCCTCGCGCTTTTCCATCCACAACCTCACGCTCAACATCGGCTACCGCGTCTTCAACTCCAACAAGTACTTCCAGGGGTCCACCGAAATCGCGCGCCCCAACGCCGTCCGCAATCACCAGAACATCTTCGACATCGGCATCGAATACCAGCTCTCCCCGCACTGGAGTTTCATCGCCGACGTCCCCGTCTTCAATGGCACGCGCAATCAGATCTATCCGCCCGCCGGCATCTTCCAGGTCAGCGGCCTCGGTGACACGCTCGTCGGTGCACAGTCGTGGATCTTCCGCGGACCGACTGAAAACGGCGGCAACATCGCCGTCAGCGCCCAGCTCAAGATCCCCACCGGCATCAACAATGCGACTGGCTCCGCTCTTTCCAAGGGCCAAACGATTACGGCCACCGCCGACCAATCCCTCCAGCCCGGCGACGGCGGCTGGGGTTTCGTCCTCGGCACCCAGGGCTACAAGCGCCTCTGGTCTACCGCGTCCGCCTACGGCCAGGCCAGCTACCTCTTCAATCCCGAAGACACCAACAACGTCGCCACCTTCCGCTCCCAGCCCGGCCAGTCGGTCATGTCCGTCACCGACCAATACCTCTACCGCGCCGGCGTCTCGCAGAGCATCCCCGCCCGCCACCTCCGTGGCGTCGCACTCTCCCTCGGCATCCGCGGCGAAGGCGTCCCCGTCCGCGATCTCCTCGGCGACTCCAACGGCTTCCGCCGCCCCGGCTTCATCTTCTCGCTCGACCCCGGCCTCATGATCGACATCAAGCGCACCACCCTCTCCGTCAACGGCCCCTGGGCGCTCTACCGTGACCGCCCGCCCAGCGTCCCCGAAATCCAATACCACATCACCAACGGTGACGCCTTCTTCGCCGACTACACCGTCATCGCCAGCCTCTCACACCACTTCTAGTCCGCGCCGCACCCACACACCCCTCGGCTACACTCGCCCTATGCCGAAGCGCACCACCGCGCCCAAGTCCTTCACCACTCCGGCTGGCGAGATCCACCTCGGCGACAACCTCCCCATCCTCCAATCCCTTCCCTCCGCCTCCGTCGACCTCGTCTACATCGACCCACCCTTCAACACCGGCCAGCCCCAGAAGCGCACCCGCATCACCGCCCGCCGAGCCTCCCCACACACCGCCGCCAAAACCCGCAACGGCTTCGGCAACGCCCGCTACGAAGTCACCGAGCACGCCTCGCCTCACTACGCCGACACCTTCTCGGACTACCTCGCCTTCCTTCGCCCGCGCCTCGTCGAAGCCCACCGCCTCCTCACCCCCACCGGCTCGCTCTTCCTCCACCTCGATCCCCGCGAGGTCCACTACGCCAAGGTTCTGCTGGACGAAATCTTCGGCCGCGCCCACTTCCGCAACGAGATCATCTGGGCCTACGACTACGGCGGCAAGCCCCGCGACCGCTGGCCCGCCAAGCACGACAACATCCTCTGGTATACCCGCAGCCCGACGCACTACACCTTCCACTACGACGCCATCGACCGCATCCCCTACATGGCCCCCGACCTCGTCGGCCCCGAAAAAGCCGCCCGCGGCAAAATCCCCACCGACGTCTGGTTCATCACCGTCGTCCCCACCAACTCCCGCGAAAAAACCGGCTACCCCACCCAAAAACCCCTCAAGCTCCTCGAGCGCATCCTCCGCGTCCACTCCTCGCCCGGGGACCTCGTCCTCGATTTCTTCGCCGGCTCCGGCACCACCGGCATGGCCGCCGCCAACCTGGGCCGCCGCTTCCTCCTCATCGACTCCAGCCACGACGCCGTCCGCATCATGCGCAAACGCCTCGGTCCAAGCCTATAAACCCGGTGTCCTGGTAAGCCGGGTGTTCCACGAACCCGGTGGCCTACCCTTTCGCTCGCGAAAGGGCGAGTTATCGCGCGTGGTACCGCGCGAGAGAAATGCGTGACCAGCCAACACATGCGCTCCGCCGACTAGCACCAATCGGACCCCGGCTGTCATCCCTACCACCTTCGCGTCACTCCTCAGTCACTAGCGGAGCCCTTCCTCCATCCCCTTTTCCCCCTATGATTGCCCGCAGGGCCCCCGCACATCCTAGGAGGAACCGAATGTCAGCAAGCTCGCTGATGCCGCATGCCGTGTGTTGGCGCGCGGATCAGCACCTCATCTGGACCATGGTCGTTTCCAACGCGATCACCTTCCTCAGCTACACCACCATCTGCGTCACTCTTCTCACCCTCCGCCGCCGCACCAGCATCATCATCGCCCGCGACTGGGTCTTCTTCCTCACCGGCTTCGCCCTCTTCATCGTCGCCTGCGGCACCACCCACCTCATGGAGGTCGTCACCACCTGGTCCCCCATCTTCTGGGCCGACGCCTGGACCAACATCCTGACCGCTGTCTTCTCCGCCTACGTCACCCTCCAGCTCATCCGCCGCCTCAGCACCATCACCTCCGGCATCAACGACTACGCCGCCCGCCTCGCCCGCACCGAAGACGAAAAAGCCCAGCTCCAGGAAAACCTCCTCGCCGCGCAAAAGCTCGAGGACTGGAGCCGCATGTCCGCCGTCGTCACCCACGAGATCGGCAACCCCCTCGAAGCCATCCAGAACATCCTCTATCTCATCCGCCAGTCCGACGCCGCCACACCCGAAGTCGTCCGCCTCACCCGCATGGCCTCCGCAGAAGCCGACCGCGTCCTCACCATCTCCCGCTCTACGCTCTCCTTCTTCCGCCAGTCCTCGAGACCCGAGCGCGTCGACCTCCGCGCCGCCGCCGAAAGCGTCCGCTTCCTTCTCGATCCCGTCCTCCGCCGCCGCGAGATCACCCTCAACGTCCGTGTCTCCGGCGACGTTGCCGTGGAGGCCATCGCCGGCGAAGCTCGCCAGGTCCTCCTCAACCTCGTCCGCAACGCCTGCGAAGCCTCGCCGCGTGGTGGCTCCCACGTCACCCTCACCCTCTCCGGCCAGGCCGACCACGTCGACATCATCGTCACCGACGAAGGCTCCGGCATCGACCCCGCCGTCCTCCCCACCATCTTCCAGTTCGGCCAGACCACCAAAGGCTCCCAGGGCAACGGCATGGGCCTCTGGACCGTGAAGCACATCGTCGACCGCCACGGCGGCAAAATCCACGTCGACTCCACGCCCGGCCACGGCGCCACCTTCACCATCACCTGGCCCCGCCACATCCACAGCAATTCACCTCACCAGCGCTTCACCAAAAACCTTCGCCCCGTGAACGCCTGAATGCCAGAGTCACCAATAATCCCGGTCCCCCATCTTCGCGACGAACGGGGTGGAAGACGCGAGAAAGTTCACACCTCAACAAATCGGGTGGCCTACCCTCTCACGCAGTGAAAGGGTGGGGTATCGTTTGCGGCAGCAAACGAGAAAATGCCTGAGCAACGAGGCGGCGATCCGGGTGCCCCATCCTCGGCTTCCGAAGGAAGACAGGGTGGGGTATCGCGCGCTAAGACGCGCGAGAAAGATCGCCCTGATGCGCAATCACTTCGACAGTTGCTGAATCAACCCCGCCATATCCATTTGCAGCCAGTATTCCGCAATCCGCCCCTCGCTTATCCGATAGAAGATCATCAGATCCGCCGAAACAGTCTTGCCGGTAGGCTGCACTCCAGCAAACTCGCCTTTATGCTCTCCACGAAACGTGCCTCGGACGGCCACCACATCGGCCTCTGCCACCAGCTGATCCGGCACCAGCTCATACTCCGGAAAAGCAGCTTCAACCACGCGAATGTGCTCCTTTAATCCCGGATCGCTGACGTACTGGTCAAGCAGTTTCTCAGTCTTCGGTTGACCGCTCAGACTCTTGAAATACTCATCAATGAACTGTTTGGCATCGGTTACTGCTGTATTCATAAGTTCCTCCTGAAAAGAGGCCCTGTACTCGACCCGATCGTAGGAGTAACCACCACTAACCACTAACCACTCACCCTCACCGCACCCCACCCATCAAATCAATCAACCGCTTAAACCCCTCTCGCCGCGCCGAACTATTCGCCGCGTTCGCGTCCGGAGCCTCACCCGCGCGCATGAACCCATGCCCGGCGCCGTCATACACCACCGGCTCATACGTCTTGCCCAGCGCCTTCATCTCCTCCTGGGTCTTCGGAACGGTCGCCGTGATACGCGCATCGTTCTGCGCATAGAACCCATACACCGGCGCCGTAATGTTCTTCAGCAAATCCTCTGCCGGAGGCGGCCCATAAAACACGAACGCCGCACTCAGATCATGCCGGTGCGTCGCAAACAAAAAGCTCTTCCCGCCACCCCAGCAGAATCCCGCGACAAACAGTTTGCCATTCGCCGCCGGAAGCTTCTTCCCGTAATCCGCCGCCGCATCCAGGTCCGCCATCACCTGCGCATCTGGTAACGACGACACCGCCCGCGTCACTGCACTCTGATCCGGAAACGCACTCGTGCCTCCCGGCCGCGCCGGAGCATACGGCGCTCCATTGCCGGGCATCTGCATGTGCGAGTGGTCCTGCGTCTGCTGCTCATTCCTCGAACTCGCCCGGACCGCCGGCTTCTTCCCCGGTGGGCACGCCATCGGATCGCAGCCCGTGCCAGGAAGCGCCGGCTGCTTCGGAGGGGCCGTCTCTTGCTCTGGAGTCGAAATGAAATTCACATCCTGCCTTAAAGCCGGAAAGCGGTTCATGCTGGCCGCCGTCGGCGGCCCCAACCCGCTCAACAGATCCGGCTCCACTACGATGTACCCCGCGCCCGCGACCTCATCCGCCATCTCCCGCGCCCAGTCGCTCAGCCCGAAAATCTCGTGGATCATCACCACCACCGGAGCCTTGTCCTTCACCTCCGGATACACCACCCACGCCTGCAGATCCCGTCCGCCCGGTTCATGAATGGTCACAAACTCGCCATGCCTCGAACTCTTTTCGAGGTTCGCTTTCGCCCAGTCCTGCGCCACCGCGCTGCTCGCAGCCGCCAGCGCAACGCAAATCACTGCACTCGCCATTCTTCTCATGCGCGCCAGTCTACGGCTTTAACTCACAACTGAAAAACTGACAACTGAAAACCGAGAGTACAAAATTTGACCGTTTCCTCGTTCAGGAACCAGTCCGCCCGACTTGACAAAACACCCCCGCCGGACCCCCCCTGCAAGCGAAGACCAGTTACAGCCACAGACACTTAGGTCCAACCCTAAGTCCAAAAGCCTGAAGATTTTGCGCAAAAAACAGGGGGAGGGGGGTACCCCCCTCCCGACCACCAAAAAAACGTCTAGACCTGACTGCCCGCGAAGCTCGTCGCCAGGTCGCCGACGATCGGAATCTTGTACCACTGTCCCTGGCTCGCCTTGATCAGTGCAATCAGCCAGAAGATAAAGATCACAAGATCGATCAGCCGGTGGATGAGGAACAGCATCCAGAACATCACGTGGAAGCCGATGATCCCCAGCATCGCGAACACAATCCCGATCACCACCGCGACCACCGTCAGCGCGATGCACTGCCACGCGTGGAACCGCACGAACCGGTCGCGGTTATACGGCGCAACCACCAGGAAGATCACCGCGGGGATGAACGTGATGTACGAGATCGCCGCAGCCGCATTACTGCTCAGCCCCTGGCCCGCCGCCGGCGGCGGAGCTCCCGGCGGATACTGCGGCCCGGGCCCTCCCGGATATCCCGGAGGCGGCGGCGGTGGCGGCGGATACCCACCCGGCCCGCTCGCATACCCGCCCGGCGGCGGATACTGCGGCCCTGATCCGGGCCCCGTCCCATACACCTGCCCATAACCGCCTCCAACAGGCTGCTGCGGAGGGGGAGGCGGTGGCGGGGCGGGGAGCGGTTCCAGCGATTGCGGCGGCGGCGTGGGCGGAATCGGCGGTTGTGCTGGCGGAACGGTGCTCCAGTCGCTGGCCCCGCCCGTGCTTGTCTCCTGGCCCGTCCCCCCCGGCCCGGCACCCGGTGTCTGTGGTTCGTCGATCATGTCTTCCCCTCAGAGATACAAATTTCACCGCATGCGCCCGACCGCCACACGCGCACATCCTGTGATGAAGCTGCGTGTGCACGCAATACCGCTTCATCACCTCGCGAGCATCTTAGCCCAAGCTCAGAGCTGATAACCAGATTGCTTCGCCGCAAACTCGCTGATGACCGGCAGCTTGAATGCGCTACCCTGCGACGCCTTCACGATGCTTAGGATCCAGCAGACCAGCAGCGCCAGGAAGCCGATACCGCCGACGATCCACCCGAGGATCGGAATAACGAACAGCAGCCCCAGGCAGAACCAGCAGATCGCCAGGCCGATGCACTGGAAGGCATGGAACCTAACAAACGGCTTCGTGTTGTAGGGAGCCATCACCAGGAAGATGATCGCCGGAATAATGGTGACGTAGGCCAGCGCGCCGGCGGCTGTGTCGCTCAGCCCCTCGGCTGGAGCAATTGCTGCGGGTTGCGCATAGCTTCCTGGCGGTGGTGGAGGGGCCTGCCAGCTGCCTGTAGATGATGGCGGGGGAACCTCCCGGATCGGTTGCTCGTCCATACTGCCTCCTTGGGTCCGCAGCCGAGTGGGCCGGCTGGGGATCACGGTCGGTGCAAACGCAAAAACGGCCCGGTACTGCGGGGCCGCTCCTTGCATTCACCGATTTTCGTGTGCAGCCACTTCTACCACAGAAGTGTTAGGGCGGCTATCAGGAAATTCGCGTCGTTCCCCGATGAACCGCCCGGTCGAATGATCCGTTGTTGTCGAACACAGACTTAGCGGTTGTTGTCGAACATAGACCCCACAATTCCGCCGAGCACCGCGCCCGCTCCAACGTCACGGGCGGTTTCGGTGCGGTTGTGCGGCAGATACGGTTCGAGCGCATGCGCCAGGTTCGCGAGTGGAAGCGTCTGCAGCCACACGCGGCCCGGCCCAGTCAGCGCGGCGAGGAAGATGCCATCACCACCGAAGAACATGTTGCGGATGCCCTGGATGCGCGTGATGTTGAACGCGACGTTGGCCTGAAAGGCGCCGACGTGCCCCGGATGCACGCGCAGC
>Ga0070741_10005219_pt1 | contig 29141 bp, 37 predicted proteins | sample Coa_R1_4_FD_66440 | JGI IMG/M metagenome (GOLD analysis project Ga0070741, IMG submission 66440) | Surface soil microbial communities from Centralia Pennsylvania, which are recovering from an underground coalmine fire - Coalmine... | ecosystem: Environmental > Terrestrial > Soil > Unclassified ... | reverse complement strand
CCCGGGCGACGTCGTCAAGGGCACGATCTCGAACATCGTCGACTTCGGCGCGTTCGTCGACCTCGACGGCATGGACGGCCTGATCCACATCAGCGAGCTGTCGTGGAGCCACGTCAACCACCCGTCCGAGGTGCTCGAGATCGGGCAGGAGGTCGACGTGAAGGTGCTCGACATCGACCGCGAGCGCCAGCGCATCTCGCTCGGTCTGAAGCAGACGCAGACCGATCCGTGGCAGCAGGTGCTCGAGAGCTACAAGGAAGGCGACGTCGTGCAGGGCAAGGTGACGAAGGTCGTCACGTTCGGCGCCTTCGTCGAGATCCTTCCGGGCGTCGAGGGCCTCGTGCATATCTCCGAGCTCGCGCAGCACCACGTCGAGAATCCGCGCGAGGTCGTCTCGCAGGGCGACACGGTGAACGTGCGCATCCTCGAGGTCGACGCCGACCGCCGCCGCCTCTCGCTGTCGCTCAAGCGCGTCGACGACGGCATGCCGGTGTCGCCGAAGCCGGGCGAGGAGTCGGCTCCGCCGACGATCGACCTCTCCGAGGACGTCTTCTCCGACGAGGCCGACGACGCGACCGAAGAGGGCGACGACGGGGCCGCGGAGGCCGACGAGGCGGCCGAGGAGAGCGATCCGCAGTCGTCCGCGGAGACCGAGACGCCGACGGCTGACGAGCCCGCCGAGGGCTCGGACGAAGCGGCCCCCGCCGAGTAGCGTGCCGCGGCCGGTCGCGGTCGCACTGACGGGAGGCATCGCGGCGGGCAAGAGCGAAGCGCTCGCGGCGTTCGCGCGCCACGGCGCCGCGACCGCCTCGAGCGACCTCTTCGTGCATCGGCTGCTCGCCGAGGACGACGACGTGCGCGCCGCGATCCGCGAGCGCTGGGGGGAGGCCGCGGTCGGCGACCGCGCGCGCATCGCGAAGATCGTCTTCGACGACCGCAGCGAGCTCGATTGGCTCGAGCAGCTGCTCCACCCCCGCACGCGCGAGCTCGCCGACGAGTGGCTCGCGCACACGAATGCGTCCATCGCCGTCGTCGAGATCCCGCTCCTGTACGAGACGGGCGGCGAGTCGCGCTTCGACAAGGTCGTGGTCGTCACCGCGCCGCTCGAGCTGCGCGAGTCGCGCCGAGCCGGCTTCGCCGACCGCGAGCGGCGGCTGATTCCGGACGAGGAGAAGGTCGCGCGCGCGGACTTCGCCTATGTGAACGACGGCACGCTCGACGACCTCGACGCGTTCGTGGCGGGCGTGGTAAAGAGCCTGTCATCGTCCTGAGGCGGCTCGTCATCGTCTTCGCACTCGTCGTCGCGGCGACGGGCGCGTTCGTCTACCTGCAGCGCGCCGAGCCGCCGTGGTACGCGCGGCTCTGGTTTCCGCTGCGCTACTCGAACATCGTGCGAGGCCACGCGCGCCACTACGATCTCAATCCGGCGCTGCTCGCCGCCGTGATCGAGCAGGAGTCGAAGTTCGACACGAATGCGCGCTCGAGCACGGGAGCGATCGGCCTGATGCAGCTGCAGCCGACGACGGCGAAGGGAATCGCGCTGCGCACCGGCGGCTCGAAGTTCGTCGTCAGCGACCTCTACGACCCGGAGATCAACGTCCGCTACGGCGCGTGGTACCTGCACCACCTGCTGCAGAAGTACGGGGACGAGCGGACGGCGCTCGCCGCGTACAACGCGGGGCAGGAGAACGTCGACCACTGGCGCGCCGAAGACGAGGGGATCCAGTTCCCGGAGACGCGCGCGTACGTCGACCGGATCGAGCGGCTGAAGGGGATCTACCGGAGGGCGTACAAGCGCGAGCTGGGGCTCGGCTAGTCGCCGCTGCCGCCGCCGCTCGAGTCGGGCGGCTCCGACGGCGGGGGCGTGCTGCCGACCGGCGCGGCGAGCGTGCCCGGGCAGACGCCGTTCCGCGCGTTCAGCACGGAGAAGCGCTCGGTGTGCGTCGTGTGGTTGCCCCGAACGTCGGCGGCGTAGACGCTCAGCTCGTAGACGCCGTTTGCGAGCGAGGTGGTGTCGAAGTTGCCTTCGAGCAGGAAGAGGTAGCGACCGGGCATCGCGGTGTACTGCTGGTTGCCGAACCGGGGCGAGTTCTCGTATGTCCCCTTCGCGTAGACGTCGGAGAAGTGGGCGTTCGACGGCAGCGTCTTGCGGAAGTCGGCGGTGACGCGCCACGGCACGACCACCTTCCCGTTCACGTGCTCGATCTGCCAGCGCACGAACGCCGGCGCGACGGGGAGATCGTGGAACGACCCCGGCACGGGGACCGGCGGCTTGTCGTACGCGTCGGCGTCGATCTCGACTCGGCCGCAGAGCCCGAGGGGCGTCTGGATGAGCCCAGAGGAGTTGCGGAAGAGCTCGTCCTGCACGACCGGCTTCGTGTGGTCCACGTACGGCGTCAGATGACCCTTCTGCAACGGGTTGACCGCCTGCGAGCCGTCGATCTCCGTCAGGTGGACGTGCCCGTACGGCCTTGCCACGTACCCGATCACCGTCTTGCGCGCGATCACGTGCGCGCCCTCCCCGACGATGGGCGTGATGTGGAAGTACTGGAAGGTGGTGTCGACGCCATTCACCTTCCCGACCGCGACGTTCATCGTCTCGGCGCCGAGATAGTGCGCCGTGCCGCTCATCACCGGGTAGACGGGCGTGCCGTTCGGCGCCGCGATGTCGATGCCCTGGTGGAACGAGAAGAACCCGGGGCCGTCGAAGCCGCCGGCGAGCACGCCGTCCTCGAAGACGGTGCGCGGGTCGCCGAAGAAGCCGCGGATCGGGTGCTGCTTGTTGAACGGGCGGAGCGGCCACGAATATGCGGCGGAGGCGGTGCTCGGCAGGGCGAGCGCGAGGAGGAGGACGAGGAGGAGACGGCGCATGGTTCCCATTGTGGGACGCCTGGATGATGCCGTGGGTTAGGGGTGTGTTGCGGTCGGCCCGTAGGCCACGCTGTAGCCCACGAGCCAGAGGCGGTGGCCGTCGGTGACGGCCGGGGCATGGCCCCTGGGAAGGCGCTTCTCGCCGTCGCCGAGGAGCGGCTCGCCCGGGCTCGCTAGCCCTCGACGCGCTGCTCGAGCTCGTTGCTCTTGTTCGCGAGCGCGGCGAAGGACGCCTGCAGGAAGTCGTTCGCGCCGGCCGCGGCGAGCGACCACGTCAGCACGCGGCCGAAGCGCGGCGCCACGACCTGGGTCGCCGTCAACCCGGCCGCGACCCACGTGCCGATGCAGCGCGAGCACGTCACGAGCTCGCCGATCGCCTGGCGGAGGTCGCCCGAGGAGACCGGGTCCTCGCCGCCCTCGTGCGCCTCGCCCTCGACGAACGGCTCGCGGATGAAGCTCGCGACCTCGTCGCGGGCGATCGTGCGAGAGGCTTTGAACGTCGCCGCGCTCAGGATGACGAGGTCGAGCGCGTCGTGCTCCTCGGGCTCGCGGCCGAGCAGGCGCGCGACGAGCCCGGCACCGGCGAGGCCGGCCGCGAACGTCGCCATGATCGCCGCGTACGCGGAGTGCGGAGGCTGGGTGCGGGTCGTCATCCCGGTACCCTTTGTCTCCGTGGCGGCGCTGAAAACATCGACGGACTACCGGCCGACCGGCGACCAGCCGAAGGCGATCGACACCCTCGCCGAAGGCCTGCTCGCGGGCGAGCGGTTCCAGACGCTCGTCGGCGCGACCGGCACCGGCAAGACGGCGACGATGGCGTGGACGATCGAGAAGATCGGCCGCCCGGCCCTCGTGATCGCGCACAACAAGACGCTCGCCGCGCAGCTCTGCAACGAGTTCCGCGAATTCTTCCCGGCGAACGCCGTCGAGTACTTCGTCTCGTACTACGACTACTACCAGCCGGAGGCGTACGTCCCTCAGGCCGATCTCTACATCGAGAAGGACTCTTCGCGGAACGACGACATCGACCGGCTGCGGCACTCCGCGACGTCGAACATCCTCACGCGTCGTGACGTGATCATCGTCGCCTCGGTGTCGTGCATCTACGGCCTGGGTTCGCCCGAGGAGTACAAGGAGAAGGTCGTCGCGCTCGAGGTGGGCGAGGAGCACGACCGCGACCTGATGCTGCGCAAGCTCATCGACATCCAGTACGTCCGCAACGACACGCTGCTCGGTCGCGGACGCTTTCGCGTGAAGGGCGACGTGGTCGAGGTGCAGCCCGCGTACTCGGAGACCGCATACCGCGTGACGTTCTTCGGCGACGAGGTCGAGGGGATCACGCACTTCGACCCGCTCACGGGCGAGGTGCTCTCGCGCTACGACCAGATCACGATCTTTCCGGCGACGCAGTACGTCACCTCGAAGCCGACGATCGAGCGCGCGGCGGACGAGATCAAGCACGAGCTGAACGAGCAGGTGAAGCAGTTCGAGGCCGAGGGCAAGATGCTCGAGGCGCACCGCATCCGCCAGCGCACGGAGTACGACCTCGAGATGATGCAGGAGCTCGGCTTCTGCAACGGGATCGAGAACTACTCGCGCATCCTCGACGGCCGCCCGGCCGGGTCGGCGCCGCACACCCTGCTCGACTACTTCCCGTCGGACTACGTCGTCTTCATCGACGAGTCGCACCAGACCGTGCCGCAGATCGGCGGCATGTACGAGGGCGACCGCTCCCGCAAGCAGACGCTCGTCGACTTCGGCTTCCGCCTCCCGTCGGCGCTCGACAACCGGCCGCTCCGGTTCGACGAGTTCCTCGCGAAGGTGCCGCAGATGGTGTTCGTGTCGGCGACGCCGGGGCCGTTCGAGCACCGGCACTCGACGCGCGTCGCGGAGCAGCTGATCCGCCCGACCGGCATCGTCGATCCCGAGGTCGACCTGCGTCCGACGCGCAACCAGATCGACGACCTGCTCGGTGAGATCCGGCAGCGCGAGGCGGCCGGCGAGCGTGTGCTCGTCACGACGCTGACGAAGAAGATGGCCGAGGACCTGACGGACTACCTGCTCGAGTCGGGCGTCAAGGCTCGCTACCTGCACTCGGAGATCGACACGCTCGAGCGCATCCAGATCGTGCGCGAGCTCCGCCTCGGCGAGTACGACGTCCTCGTCGGCGTCAACCTGCTGCGCGAGGGGCTCGACCTGCCGGAGGTGTCGCTCGTCGCGATCCTCGACGCCGACAAGGAGGGCTTCCTGCGCGGGCGCACGTCGCTGATCCAGACGATCGGCCGGGCGGCGCGCAACGTGAACGGGCGCGTGCTCATGTACGCGGACAAGCAGACCGAGGCGATCAAGGAGGCGCTCGACGAGACGAACCGCCGCCGTTCGATCCAGCTCGCCTACAACGAGGAGCACGGGATCACGCCGCAGTCGATCTCGAAGGGGGTCTCCGACATCGCGGAGTTCCTGTCGCTCGAGGCGCCGCACGTGCCCGCCCGGCGCCGGCGCGGCTCGAAGAAGGTCGAAGGCATGTCGCGGGAGGAGCTGGACAAGCTCGTCGTCACGCTGGAGGAGGAGATGTACGTCGCCGCCGAGGAGCTCCGCTTCGAGTACGCGGCGAAGCTTCGCGACGAGATCAAGGAGCTCCGCCGCGAGCTCCAGGCGCTCGAGGAGGCGGCGGCGTAGGTTGTCGGCGTGCCCGCCGGGTCGCGACCGAGCCGGCAAAGCGAAGGGAGAAACCATGTGCAGATCGATCAAGACGCTCTACAACGTCGAGCCTGCCGCCGACGAGGACGAGACCCGGGCGGCGGCGCTCCAGTTCGTGCGCAAGATCAGCGGCTACCGCAAGCCGTCGAAGGCGAACGAGGCCGCGTTCGAGCGAGCCGTCGACGAGATCGCCGAGATCGCGTGGCGACTCCTCGGCGAGCTCGAGACGAGCGCGCCGCCGCGCGAGCGCGTCGCCTCGCCGGCCTAGCACAACCGCCGACGGCGTCCCAAAGCTCGGCGGCACGGAGCCGACGCTCCATCGGGGAACGGTCGCCGGAAGGCTCGATGTCCCGACCGGGATCGCCGCGGTACCCTTGCCGTAGTGGCCGGTGCCGTCATCTCGGTGATCGTGACCGCATTCGTGACGGGAGCGCTCGCGCGGCTCGCGCTGCCCGGCCCCGATCCGATGCCGATCTGGCTGACGGTGGCGATCGGGCTCGGCGGCTCGCTGATCGGCGGCGCGATCGCGTACTCGCTCGCCGGCCGCGACCCCGCCTGGATCAGCATCGGCGGCTTCCTCGCGGCCGTGACGATCGTCGGCCTCTACCGGCGCTTCGTCCAGCGCCGGCCGATCTTCGGACGCGACGCCTACCGGTTCCCGGAGCGCGGCATCGGCGTCGAGCAGTACCGGGAACGGCTGCACCGCGCGGGCATCGACCCCGACCGGATCGGCATGCCGTTCGCCCCGCCCGTGCCGGGCGCGACGGTCCGGGCCGACGGCAGTCCGGCGATCGCGCACGAGGACCCGACCGAGAACCCGGCGCACTTCCTCGGCCTGCTCGAGGAGCTGCACGACAGCGGCGTCCTCGACGACGACGAGTACAACGCGTCGCGCACGCGTTTGCTCGAGCGGCTGCGGGCGTAGGACCTCTCGATGCTTCTGCTCATCATCGGCCTCGCCCTGGAAGGACTCGTCGTCGGGGCCCTCGCCCGACTCGCGCTACCCGGTCCCGACCCGATGGGCATCTTCGCGACGATCGGGCTCGGGCTCGGCGGCTCGTTCGTCGGCGGGTTGATCACCGGCCTGCTGTGGCATCGCTATGCCGGCTTCGTCTTCTCGGTGCTCGGCGCGATCCTGATCCTCTACCTGTATCGCCGCTTCGTGCAGCACCGGACGCTCACGGGGCCCGGCTCGCAGCTGCGACGCTGAGCGGCCCGAGGCCGCGCGGGAAGACGCGCATCGCCGTCAGCCCCCAGTCGCCGCCGCGCCAGATGTACGTGTGCACCGCGAGCGTCTCGTCGCCGACGACGTAGACGTGGAGGCCGCGCGCCTCCCCGAGGCGGCGCGGGCGCGGCTGACCGAGACCGGGTGCGATCGAGACGACGGCTGCGCGCACGTCGCCCTCGACGACCTCGAACTCGTGACGCTCGCTGAGAGCCGCCTGGTGGATGTGGCCGGCGAGGATCAGATCCGCGCCCGCGGCCACGAGCTCCCGCAGGACGTGGTTCCGATGCGACACGGGCCGCTTGCGCGACGCGCGCCACGGCGCGCCGACCATGTGATGGTGCAGCACGACGACGCGGTAGGCGCCGTCGGCGGCTGCGTGCAGACGATTCGCCGCGTCGCGCAGCTGCGACTCGCGCAGGGCGCCTCCCTGGTGACGCAGCGGGCGCACGGAGTTGAGGCCGACGACGTGCAGCGCCGCAGACGCATGCGTCGGCGTGGTCGTCTGCCACAGCCGTTCGAACTCCGCCCACGGCCGAGTCAGCCGCGCGGGGAAGGTGAAGGGGATGTCGTGGTTGCCGGGAATCGCCAGCACCGGCAGCTCGAAGGACCTGAGGAGGCGCGCGGCCCGCTCGTGCTGGTCGCGCCGGCCGCGGTGGGCGAGGTCGCCGGAGGCGACGATCAGGTCGGGTCGGACCCGCCCGACGAGCGCCTGCAGCGCCTGCTTGACCTCGGGGTCCTCACGTGTACCCGTGTGCAGATCGGATACATGGAGGAGGGACGCCGCCACGACCGAATGAGGCTATAGATTCAATGAACGCCATGGCCGACGACTCATCGGAGATCTTCGACGACCTCTACCTCGGTCTGCGCGCCGGCGGTGCGCTGCGCAAGCAGCGCCGCGGCGAGGAGCTGACGGCCGAGGAGCACGAGGCGCTCGGCCGCTGGCAGCGGCTCTCGACTGCGCGGAAGGCCGTGGCGATCGGCGGCTTCGCCGTCGGGACGTTCGGACTCGGCTTCACGCTCGGCGGCCTCATCTTCGGCCGCTGGCGCAAGGTCTAGCCGACCTCCTCCTTCGCCCCCGAGAACATCACCGCCGGCACCTCTTGGTCGGCCGGGTCGATGTCGCGCAGGACGACGTCGACGAGCGTCGCGAGCACCGACGCGATCGGGATCGCGAGCAGCACGTAGAAGCCGCCGAGCAGGATCCCGACCGTCGTCACGGACACGAGCACGACGAGCGGCGACAGCCCGACCGCGTGGCCCATCACGCGCGGCACGATCAGGTAGTCCTCGAGCTGGCGGATCGCGAGCACGATCAATCCGGCATAGAGCGCCATGTGCCAGCTCTGCGTGAGCCCGACGCCGACGGCGAGGCCGCCCGCGACGAGGGGGCCGATCACAGGGACGATCTCGAAGATCCCCGCGAACGAGCCGACCAGGATCCAGTAGGGAAGCCCGATCGCCCAGAAGCCGGTGCTGAGCACGACCCCGACGAAGAGGATCAGCAGGATCTCGCCGCGCACGAACGCGCCAAGCTTTCCGTCGATGAGGATCCACGTGTCGCGGATCACGCGCCGGTTCCGACGCGGCGAGAGCGACTGGACGAGCGCGATCGAGTTGTCGCGCTCGAACATCCAGTACGCGGCGACCGCGAACATGAAGAAGACCCCGACGAGCGCCTCGAACGCGGTCTTCGTGATCGAGACGGCAGGGTGGAGGAGGGTGCTCCCGGAGGGCAGCTTGCGCAGGCGCTTGTCGAGGCCGCTCAGGATCTCGTGCTTGAAGCCGGTCGAGTGGGTCGCCTCGTGGTGCAGGCTCGTCGAGCCGATCGCCTGCTGCACCTGGTCGATCGCGGGCGGCACGACGAGCCACAGGAACAGCGCGATCGCGCCGGCGAGGCCGAGGAAGTGCAGCAGCACGCCGAGCCCCCGTGGCACGCGCAGGCGGCGGTGCAGCCAGTCGACGCCGGGCCGCATCGCCGCGGCAATGATGATCCCGAGGAAGAACAGGGCGATGACGACCTTGATCTTCCAGAGCGCCAGCGCGAGGACGAGGATCCCGCCTGCCGACAGGGTCGCAACCGCAGCCCGCTTCGCCGTTCCGCCCATGGTCTTCTAGGGTTCCTGCCCTTTCCGTCGAAGCGTTCAACCCCGATGCTCGCGCACGAGGAAGAGCGTGTCTACATCGATTCGCGACGGCACGGCGTCGTCCTCGTGAAGCCGCTCGCGCGCGCCGGGGCCCTCGCAGCGCTCGGGATCGGCGCGCTCGTCCTCGGCTGGCCGTTCGCGCTGCCGGGCGCCGTGCTGCTCGTCGTCGCGGCCGGGCTCGCGCTCGTGGCGGTCTGGCGCTGGGATCGCACGCACGTCGTCCTGACCGCGGACAAGCTCTTCGTCGTGCACGGGACGCTGAGGCGCCGCGCCGCGGCCGTGCGGCTCTCGCGCGTGGGCGCGGTCGAGCTCGAGCAGTCGCTCGCCGGCCGCCTCCTCCGCTACGGCACGATCGTCGCGGGCGACCTCGAGATCGACTGCGTGCCCGAGCCCCGGGAGATGCTGGGGCTCGTCCAGCGGCTCGGAGGCTAGCCGGCGACCGGAACGACGCTGTACGCCTTGCCGGTCGCGTCCTTCACGTGGACGACCACGGTTCGTCCCAAGGAGGGAGCGCAGGCCGGTAATGCGCCCTCGACTGCGCATTTCCGGTTGGGAAAGACGAAGTCGACCGCATGGATGCGCACGATCCAGGCTCGGCGTCCCCGCGCCTCGACGAATCGGATCGAGACGACGGTCGGCGGCTGCGGCGGCTCGATCGGCTGGGGCTCGTAGTCGGCGGCGACCGACGCGAGCGCGATCCGCTCCACGCGGGCTGCCGTGAGCCTCGGCGGCAGGTGCGCGGCGACCATGTCCGGATAGACGCAAACTGCGGCATTTCGTTGGCGACGGGTCCTTTGCGAACAGGTGTTCGCCCGGTACAATGGCCCTCGCGCATGGCTGCCGACGAGCTCGTCGTCCACGGGGCCCGCGAGCACAACCTGAAGGACATCACCGTCCGGCTGCCGCGGAATCGCCTCATCTGCATCACCGGCCTCTCGGGGTCCGGCAAGTCGAGCCTCGCCTTCGACACGATCTACGCCGAGGGCCAGCGGCGCTACGTCGAGTCGCTCTCCGCCTACGCGCGCCAGTTCCTGCAGATGATGGAGAAGCCCGACGTCGACCACATCGACGGGCTCTCGCCGGCGATCTCGATCGACCAGAAGACGACGTCGCGCAACCCGCGCTCGACCGTCGGCACCGTCACCGAGATCTACGACTACCTGCGCCTCCTGTACGCGCGCGTCGGGCGGCCGCACTGCCCGATCTGCGGCAAGCCGATCGCCGGCCAGTCGATCGACGCGATCGTCGACCAGGTGCTGCGGCTCGACGAGGGGACGCGCTTCACCGTGAACGCGCCGGTCGTGCGCGACCGCAAGGGCGAGTACAGGGACCTCTTCGAGGAGGTCGTGCGCGAGGGCTTCACGCGCGTGAAGGTCGACGGCAAGCAGGTCGTGCTCGAGGAGGGCGTCCCCGAGCTCGACAAGAAGTTCAAGCACACGATCGAGGTCGTCGTCGACCGGCTCGTGATGAAGCAGGATCTGCGCGCGCGGCTGACGCAGTCGATCGAGGCGGCCGCCGCGCTCGCCGAGGGGCTCGTCGCGGTCGACGTGATCGACGGCGAGTCGATGCTCTTCTCGCAGAACTTCGCGTGCCCCGACCACGGCGTGTCGCTGCCGGAGCTGCAGCCGCGCATCTTCTCGTTCAACGCGCCGCACGGCGCGTGCCCGCGCTGCACCGGCCTCGGCTCGCAGCAGGAGATCGATCCCGATCTCGTCGTGCCGGATCCGTCCCTCTCGATCGACGAGGGCGCGCTCGTGCCGTGGTCGCTCGGCGGCTCGTCCGGCTTCTACGACGCCGTCATCCAGGCGGTCGCCGACCGCTACGAGGTCGACACGTCGGTGCCGTGGAACGAGATGACGGTCGAGGACCAGGATCTCTTCCTCTACGGCACCGAGGGCGAGAAGGTGTACGTCCAGTACCGCAACCGGATGGGGCGGCGGCGTCAGTACACGCTCGCGTTCGACGGCATCGTCGAGTCGCTCGAGCGCCGCTACCGCGACACCGACTCGTCGACGCAGCGCGAGCGCATCGAGGAGTACATGTCGCTGCGGCCGTGCCCGGTCTGCAAGGGCGCGCGGCTCAAGCCGGAGGTGCTCGCCGTCACCGTCGGCGGCAGCTCGATCCACGAGTTCTCGCAGATGTCCGTCGGGCGCGCGCTGCACTTCCTCGACGAGCTCGGATTGACGGACACGGAGCAGCTGATCGGGCACCGCATCGTGAAGGAGATCCGCGAGCGGCTGACGTTCCTCGACGACGTCGGCGTCGGCTACCTGACGCTCGACCGCGCAGCGGCGACGCTGTCGGGCGGCGAGGCGCAGCGGCTGCGGCTCGCGACCCAGATCGGCTCGCAGCTCGTCGGCGTGCTGTACATCCTCGACGAGCCGTCGATCGGCCTGCACCAGCGCGACAATGCACGGCTGATCACGACCCTCGAGCGGCTGCGCGACATCGGCAACACGGTCGTCGTCGTCGAGCACGACGAGGAGATGATGCGTCGCTCCGACTGGCTCGTCGACATGGGGCCGGGAGCGGGTCTGCACGGCGGCGAGGTCGTCGCCGAGGGCCCGGCCGCGAAGGTCGAGCGGAACCGGAAGTCGGTGACGGGGCAGTTCCTGTCGGGCTCACGGTCGATCGCGATCCCCGAGCGCCGCGACGAGGATCGCGGCGTCTTCCGCGTGAAGGGCGCGTCGCAGCACAACCTGAAGAAGATCGACGTCGAGTTCCCGGTCGGCAAGTTCATCTGCGTGACGGGCGTCTCGGGCTCCGGCAAGTCGACGCTCGTGAACGAGATCGTCTTCAAGGCGCTCGCGAACCGGCTCAACCGCGCGCGCACGAAGCCGGGCGCGCACCGCGGCGTCGACGGCATCGACGTGTTCGACAAGGTGATCGACATCGACCAGAAGCCGATCGGCCGCACGCCGCGCTCGAACCCGGCGACGTACACCGATCTCTTCACGCACATTCGCGAGCTCTACTCGCTGACGCCGGAGGCGAAGGTGCGCGGCTACAAGCCGGGCCGCTTCTCGTTCAACGTGCGCGGCGGCCGCTGTGAGACCTGCAAGGGCGACGGCCAGATCAAGATCGAGATGCACTTCCTGCCCGACGTCTACGTCCCGTGCGAGACGTGCAAGGGCGCCCGCTACAACCGCGAGACGCTCGAGGTGCGGTTCAAGGGCAAGACGATCGCCGACGTCCTCGACATGTCGGTCGAGGAGGCGCTGCAGTTCTTCGCCAAGATCCCGAAGATCCGCCGCCGGCTGCAGACGCTGCACGACGTCGGCCTCGACTACATCAAGCTGGGCCAGCCGGCGACGACGCTCTCCGGCGGCGAGGCGCAGCGCGTGAAGCTCGCCGCGGAGCTGTGCAAGGTCGCGACGGGGAAGACGCTGTACATCCTCGACGAGCCGACGACGGGTCTGCACTTCGCCGACATCGAGAAGCTGCTCGAGACGCTGCAGCGGCTCGTCGACAGCGGCAACACGATGATCGTGATCGAGCACAACCTCGACGTGATCAAGCAGGCCGACTGGATCGTCGACCTCGGCCCCGAGGGCGGCGAGGCGGGCGGCGAGATCGTCGCCGTCGGCACGCCCGAGGACGTCGCTCAGGTCGAGGACAGCTTCACGGGTCGGTTCCTGCGCCACGTGCTGCCCGCCGAAGCGGCGATCGCAGCGGCCTAGCTCGTTACAGCACCGCCTGGGTTTGCGTGACGCGCGCGACGAGCCGTCCGTCGTCGTCGTAGAGCTCGGTGTCGACGACGATCGTGCGCTTGCCCTTGTGCAGCGCGCGCGTGACGCCGTTGACGTAGCCGCCGGCGACGGGGCCGAGGAAGTTCGTCTTCGACTCGATCGTCGCGGTGCCCTTCGCGTCCGGCGGCAGGTTGAGGAACGCGAGGAACCCGCCCGCCGAGTCGGCGAGGCTCATCAGCGCGCCGCCGTGCAGCATGCCACCGGCTGTGCACTTGTCCGCAGCCCAGGCGAGGCGCGAGCGGATCTCGTCCGGCGACGCCGAGACGATCTCGAGCCCCAGGAACCGCGTGTACGGCGCGGCCGCGTGCACCTGCTCGGTCACGGCGGGGTCGACGTCCACGAACGGAGGCTATCGTCCCGTCCGTGAGCACGGATCTCGCCCAGCCGTCCTTGGCCGACCGCAGCTGGTGGGTCCGCGCGGCACTCGCGCTCGTCGCTCCGCGCGCCGTCTTCGTCGACCTCCGCGACGAGTCCGAGGACGCCGTCGAGGCGCGGCAGGAGCCGCTCTTCGCGATCGCGACGCTCGCGGCGATCGCCGTCGTGCTCGCGAGCCCCACCTTCCGGCGGATGCTGAACGACGGCGCGGTCTCGCTCGTCCTCATCCCGGTGCTCGCGTTCATCGCGGGCATCCTCTACGCCGCCGCGATCTACTGGATCGGCGGCGGCCTCCTGTTCGGCGCCGCGCGCCGGCTCGGCGGCGAGGGCAGCTACGGGCGCTCCCGGCACGTGCTCGCGCTCGCGTCGACGCCGCTCGCCGTCGCGCTCGTCACGTTCTGGCCGATCCGCATCGCCGTCTACGGCGAGGATCTCTTCCGCACGGGCGGCATGGACTACGGCCGCGGCGACGCGATCTTCGGCGGCGTCTTCCTCGGCTTCGTCGCCTGGAGCCTCTGGCTCCTGCTCGTCGGCGTCCGCACCGTGCACGGCTGGACGTGGGGGAGGTCGCTCGGCGCGGTCGCGCTCGCCGCGGCCTTCCCGGTGCTGATCGCGCTGGCGACGAGCCTGTAGCGCGCCGGCTCAGATGCGGTGCAGGTCGTTCCGCTCGAACGTCTCCCGCTCGGCCGCCGGCATCGCGTACGTGTGCTGCTCTTCGGGGAACGCGCCGCTCCGGACCTCGTCGGCGTAGCGCGAGAGCGCGTCGACGATCGCCTCGCCGAGCTCCGCGTAGCGTTTCACGAAGCGCGGGGCGTGGCCCTCGGAGTAGCCGAGCATGTCGTGCCAGACGAGCACCTGCCCGTCCGTGTCGGGCCCCGCGCCGATGCCGATCGTCGGCACGTGCAACGCCTTCGTCGCCGCGCGCGCGACCGGTGCGGGCACCGCCTCGAGCACGATCGCGAAGCAGCCGGCCGCCTGCAGCTCGAGCGCATCCTCGACGAGCTGCTGCGCGCGGTCGGCGGTGCGTCCCTGCGCCTTGAAGCCGCCGAGCACGGTCGCCGTCTGCGGCGTCAGGCCGACGTGGCCCATCACCGGGATGCCGGCGCCGACGATCGCGTGCGCACGCTCGACGGAGCTGCCGCCGCGCTCGAGCTTGACGGCGTCGGCGCCGCCCTCCTTGACGAGCCGCACCGCGTTCGCGATCGCCTGCTCGTTCGAGGCCTCGTAGGAGCCGAACGGCATGTCGGCGACGACGATCGGCCGCTTCGCGCCGCGCGTCACCCACTGCGTCATGAAGACGATCTCGTCGAGGCTGACGGGAACGGTCGACTCGCGTCCGTGCACGACCATGCCGGAGGAGTCGCCGACGAGCACGAGGTCGACGCCGGCCGCGTCGGCGAGGCGCCCGCTCGGCGCGTCGTAGGCGGTGACCATCACGATCTTGTCGCCGCGTCCCTTGAGCTCGAGGAGCTCCGGGAGCGGCAGCTTGCCCGTCGTCCAGGAGGCGTAGCGGGGAGGCTTGTCGGTCATGAGAGCGATCCTTTCAGGAGGACGTTGTCGATCAGGCGAACGTTGTCCACGGTGACTGCCGCGGCGAGCAGGGTCGTGTCTCCGAGCTCGACGACCTCGACGTAGTCGGGGACGACGCCGTTGAAGGTGTCGAGGGCGGTGCGGACTGCGTCCGCGCCGCGCGTGAACGCATCTGCTCCCGCGGCCAGTGCGCGCGGAAGGACGAGAGCCCGCTCGCGTCCCTCCGTCGAAAGCCTCGTGTTGCGCGACGAGAATGCGAGCCCATCGGTGTCGCGCACCGTCGCGACGACGCGGATGTCGACGCCGAGGTTCAGGTCTCGGACGACGCGGCGGATCACGGCGACCTGCTGCGCGTCCTTCTGGCCGAAGTACGCGCGGTGCGGACGCACGACGTTGAAGAGCTTCACGCACACGGTTGCGACGCCGCGGAAGTGGCCGGGCCGCGCAGCGCCCTCGGCGCCCGTGTCGTCGACGTCGACCCAGGTGCCGAAGCCGGCGGGATAGAGCTCTTCGCGGCTCGGCGCGAAGAGCACGTCGACGCCCTCCGCCTCGGCGATCGCGGCGTCCGCGGCCTCGTCGCGGGGATAGGCGGCGAGGTCGTCTGCGTCGTCGAACTGGGCCGGGTTGACGAAGAGCGACGCGACGACGGTCTCGCTCTCGGCCCGGGCGGCGCGGAAGAGCGCTCGATGGCCGGCGTGGAGCGCGCCCATCGTCGGGACGAGACCGACGTCGCCGGAGAGATCCAGCTCCGCGACCGACCGAACGACCCTCATGTCGCGAGCGCCAGCGTCGCGCCGGCGAGCGTCTCGTAGAGGTGGTCGAGCGCGGGCGCGGACGCCTGGATGGCGGCGCGGTGCGCGCGCACGGTCTCCCAGTCGCCGCGGGCGATCGGCCCGGTCAGCTCGAAGCCGTTCTCGACCGTCCGCCGCATCAGCGGCTCGAGCGCGGCGGGCGGCGCGCCGGCGGCCTCGAACAGCAGCGACGCCGCGCGCTCGAGCGTGACGAGGTAGTTCGAGGCGAAGACGGCGCCCGCGTGGTAGAGCGTGCGCGCCGCATCCGCCAGATCGAAGGGCCGGAGCCCGAGCGTCTCGGCGAGCCACAGCGCAACCGCCCGCGCCTCGTCGCTCTCCGCGGTCACCGCGGCCCATGCGCCGTCGAGCTGCTCCGGCCCGCGGGAGCGCGTGAACGTCTGCAGCGGATGCACGCTGAACCGCCGTAGGTGCGGCTCGAGCGCGGCGAGCGGCGTCGCGCCGCTCACGTGCGCGACCCACGGCCCCGGCGCGACCGACGCCGCGACGTCGGCGATCGCCGTGTCCGGCACGCAGAGGAGGACGAGCTCGGGCTCGTCCGCGCCCACGGCGACGCCCCGCTCCCGGAGGCGGGCGGACACCGCCGAGCCAACGCGGCCCGAGCCGATCACGTCGATTCGTCTCAGCACTGCACTCGCTCCAGCTCCGTAGCGGATGCCGGGCAAGGCGACTATAGCTTGACCCAGACGTGTCACGCGACGCGCACGCCGGCGTCCCGACCATGGTCGGGTGCGGTCGACGATCCTCGTCGTGGAAGACGACGCTGCAGTTCGCAGGGTCCTCACGCTCCTGTTGGAGCTCGACGGGCATCGCGTCCTCGCGGCCCACGACGTCCCGAGCGCGCTGGCGCTGGCGCAGTCACACCGCGGCGTCATCGACCTGCTCGTGACGGACATCGTGCTGCCCGGGGGCGGTGCGTCCGCACTCCTCGAAGGGCTCGACGCGCTCGGTCGCAGCCTGCCCGTTCTCTATCTCTCCGGCTCTCCCCGTCCGGAGAGCGGCGGGCTGCCCGAGCGCCCGAGCCTCTTCCTCGCCAAGCCGTTCGTGCCGGACCGGCTCTCCGACGCGGTGCACGAGCTGCTCGGCCGTTGACCTTTCGACACCGCGGGCGGACACTTGCGCTCCGGGAATGGTCGAACGCCTGGCCTCGGTCGACCTGCGGGAGACGATGCGGCGTCCGCTTCCCGAGCTGGATCCTTGCGCGTGACGGCCGCTTCGTCTGGATGAACGACGCGGCGGAGCGCCTCTTCGGCGACCAGCGCGGCAGGCTGTACACGTCGGTCGTGGCGCCGGAGTACCTCGCGACCGCACGGGACCAGTTCGCGCGCAAGCTGCTCGGCGCGCCCGTGACCGACTACGAGCTGGGGCTCGTCGCGCAGGACGGCCGCACCGTCCTCGTCGAAGCGAGCTCCGTGCCGCTCGAGAACGCGGATCACGTGCCCTACGGCGTGTTCGGCGTCGCGCGGCTCGAGGACGTTCGCGCCGTGGCCCGGCCCGAAGCCCCGATGCTGACGCCCCGGCAGGCGGAGGTGCTGCGCTACCTCGCCGCCGGCTGCTCGACGCGGCAGCTGGCCGAGGTGATGAACATCAGCGTCGAGACCGTGCGGAACCACGTCCGCGCGCTGCTCCGCAAGCTCGGTGCGCACACGCGACTCGAGGCGCTCGCGAGGGCGCGCGCCGCCGGCCTGATCTCGTAGCTACAGGGCCGCGCCGACGGGCAGCCGCGCGGCGACGACGCTGTCCGCGGCCTCCCGGCACGGCGCGTGACCGGTCACGGCGGCGATGAACTCGTCGCTCTCGAGCGCGTAGAGGCGCAGCTCGTCGACGGCGAGGATCGTCGCCGTGCGCGGCACGTCGCGCAGGAGCGCGATCTCGCCGAAGAAGTCGCCGCGGGCGAGCGTCCCGGACTCGGCGCCGTCGATCTCGACCGCCGCGGTCCCCTCTGCGATCACGTAGAAGCGGTCGCCGGGGTCGCCCTGCTCGAAGACGGCCGAGCCCGCGGGGACCCGGACGGCGGTCGCGAGCGACGCGAGCCGCTCGAGCACGGGCGGCGGCAGCGGCGAGAAGATCGAGATCGCGCGGAGCAGCTCGAGCGGCTCGACCGCGATCCGCGCCTGCGCGTCGACGCGCCGCAGGAACGGCCAGAGCGGCACGAGCAGCACGGGCAGGAACAGCCCGACGGCGAGCAGCGCGCCGCGGATGCCGAGCAGCGAGACGATCCAGGGCGTCACGACCGCGCCGAGGGCGATCGTCGCGAGGATCATGCTCTCGAGGACACCGAAGACGCGCCCGAGCACCTCGTCGTCGGCGCTTCGCTGCAGCAGCGTGAGCCCCGCGACGTCGACGATCGTGTTCGCGAGGCCGATCACGCCGAAGAGGACGAGCGCGAAGCCGAGGTTCGCCCAGGCGGCGAGCACGGCGAGCGGCAGGCCCCAGAGGAGCACGCCGAGGCCGATGTCGCCGGCGAGGCGCTTGCGGCCGACGAGCGCGGCGACGGCGACGACGCCGACGAGCGCACCGATTCCGATCGAGGTGTTGAGCCAGCCGACCGCGCTCGAGCCGCCGTGGACGTAGCGGAACGCGACGACGACGAGCAGCACCTCGAGCGCGCCCGCCACGACGGTCTGCGCGCTCGTGAGCCCGACGACGACGCGCAACGCCGGCTCGCGCGCGATCGCGCGGAAGCCGGCGAGGAGCGCGACGAAGACGGGCGCCGGCTCGAATGCCGGCGGCTCGTCGTGCGGAAGCCGCACCACGCAGAGCGCCGACCACAGGAACGTGCCCGCGGTGACGGCGAACACCGCGCTCGGGCCGGACACGGTGAGCAAGACCCCGCCGAGCGCCGGCCCTGCGAACATGCCGACGCTCGAGACGGTGCTCATCACGGCGTTCGCGGCCGTCAGCTCCTCGGGCGTCGAGACGAGCGACGGCAGCAGCGCGCTCTGGGCCGGCGTGAAGAGCGTGCTGACGACCGACGACGCGACCGCGAGCCCGTACACGGCGAGGTGCGGCCCGCCCACGGCCGCGAGCGCCGCCATCCCGCCGAGCAGGCCGACCCGGATCGTGTCGGCGGCGACCATCACCTGCCGCCGCGAGCGGCGGTCGGGCAGGAGCGAGAGCCACGGGGCGGCGATCGCCGCCGTGCCCCAGCGCACGCAGTAGAGGAGCCCGACCGCGCGGGCGCCGCCCGAGTGGTAGGCGTAGACGGAGAGGCCGACGCTGTTCGACCACGATCCGAGCGTGGAGCCGATCCCCGCGAGCTGCACCTGACGCAGGCGAGGGTTCGCGAAGACTGCGCCGAAGCCGCGCAGCGAGTCGAGCGCGCTTCGGATTGCCGCCACGCCTACGGAGGATTGCAGCCTTCGTTGCAAATGTGAAGGCGCGGTGGGAAGATTCCGGGCCGCTCTCGCGTCTAGAGGGCGAACGCGTGAGACAGGCGCTCGCGCAACGTTTCCGACAAGGAGGAAACCGTGTCTGAGGACGAGGCCACCAAGGGCTTCCGGGGCGAGGACGAGATCGTCAAGGGCCATCGCAGCGAGGACGACGAGGTCGAGGCGCACCAGCGCAAGGCCGACGACTCGGACGAGGTCGAGGGCCACCTGCTCAAGGGCCAGCCGGTCAAGGACCAGGCAAAGCCGGCGTAGGAAGCGCGGCAACCGCTTCGCAGACGAGCCCGGGGGCGGCCCTCCGGGCTCGTCGGCGTCAGGGGGCGATGAGGCGCTCGAGCGCCCGCAGGAGGTCGAGCCCCGCGGCCCGCGTCTCCTCCGGTGCCTGGTCGAGCCGCGCGGCGAAGCGCGCCAGCTCGCCCTCGCCGTCGAGCGCGGCCCGGGCGCGGCGCGCCCGCTGCAAGAGCTCGAGCGCGATCGCGGCCTGGTTCCCGAAGAGCCCGAGCAGGTCCATGTCGGCGAGCGTGAACGGCTCGTCCGCGGGGCGATCCAGGACCTCGAGCACGCCGAGCACCTCGTCCTCGGTGAGGAGCGGCACCGCCATCAGGCTCCGCGGCACGTAGCCGGTCGACTCGGCGGCCTCCCGCGAGAAGCGTGCGTCCCGGGCGAGGTCGTCGACGACGAGCGGCTGGCGGGTGACGAGCACCCAGCCGGCGACGCCGGTGCTCGCCGGGAAGCGCTGGCCGACGAGCGACTCCGAGCCCCGGCCCGCGACGGCCTCGAACACGAGCTCGTCCGCCTCCTCGTCGAGCAGGAAGACGGACGCCGCCTGGGCGCGGAAGATCGCCCGCGCGACCTCGACCGTCGCGCGGAGCAGCGAGCGGTAGGCATCCTCGGCGCCGAGCACGCCCGCCGCCACCGCCGCCCTCAGATCGCTCACGGCCCGCTCCCGACGTTCGCGGCGGTCAGGTGCAGCACGCTCTTGACCTGGAACGGCGTCAGCTCCGGGTGCTTGCCGAGGATGAGTGCGCAAAGGCCGGTCACGTGCGGCGTCGCGAAGCTGTTGCCGGTCGCCGTGATCGTCGTCCCGCCGAGCCACGCGATCTCGACGTTCAGGCCGCGCGCGAAGAACTCGACGGGCGGCTGCGGGTTCGCGTACACCGCGAAGGGGTCGGGCGACTCATGGCTCCCGACCGACAGCACCGCGGCGAACCGCCAGGGGAAGCTCTCGACCGGCATGTTGTGCGCGGACGCGACGAGCACGATGCGGCGGAAGTATGCGGCGTCGGTCAGCTCGTGCAGCCGGTCGACGTACTGCTTCTTCGTCGTCGAGAGGCTCATGTTGATCACGTCGAAGCCCTGCTCGATCGCCCACTCGAGCCCGGCGAGCAGAACCGCCGCGCTGCCGGTGTAGCCGGCGCCGAGCACTCGCACGCTCGTCAGCTCGCACTCGGGCGCGAGGGAGCGGATGATTCCCGCGCAGGCGGTGCCGTGCCCGCAGAGGTCGCCCGAGTCGTCGTCGGCGATCGTGGTGCGATCCGCGTCCTTCGTCACCGCGACCGACCGCTGAACGGTGCCGACGAGCGGGTGGTCGAGCTCGACGCCGCTGTCGAGCACGCAGACCCGCACGCCCTTGCCGGTCGAGCCGCCCCAGGCCCATTCGCGCGTCACGCGGTCGGGCCAGCTCGACGGCAGGCGAATCGCGTCGCCGGCCGCCGCCGCGAGGCTCCAGGCGGGGAGGTCCTCGTCCGCGTGGGCGTGCGCGGGCAGTCCCATTTCGCGATCCTACGCAGGTAGCGTCTCGGTCGTGAGCACGGTCACGAGCGACGCCGAGGTCGTCCGCCGCTGCAGGTCCGGCGACGCCGAGGCCTGGAACGAGCTCGTCGAGCGCTTCTCGCGCTACGTCTACGCGATCTGCACCCAGGGCTTCCGGCTCCAGCAGCAGGACGCGGAGGACGTCTTCCAGGAGGTGTTCGCCCGCGTCTACGTCGGCCTCGACCGGCTCCGCTCCGACGAGGCGATTCGACCGTGGATCGGGCAGCTCACGCGCCGCCTCTGCATCGACCGCCTCCGTGCCGCCGGCCGCGAGGCGCCCGCCGAGCTCGAGGAGGAGGCGGCGCTCGACGAGCGGCTCGCGCTGCTCGACGAGGCGCTCGCCGTCCGCTCGGGCCTCGACGCGGTCGGCGAGCCCTGCCGCGAGATCCTCGACCGCTTCTTCTGCCGCGACGAGAGCTACAAGACGATCGGCGAGGCGCTCGAGCTCCCGGCGGGCACGATCGCGAGCCGGATCTCCCGCTGCCTCGCGAAGCTCCGGGGCGAGCTCGAGGAGGGAAGATCTCGACCCTCCGGCGCGTCTAGCAGTCGATGACCGGCTACGACATCGAACGGATCGCGGGCCTCCTCCGGCTCCTGCGTCCGGCCCCGAGCGGGTGGGTCCGGGCGGCGCAGGAGCTGCCGCAGGCGCGCAGCGAGGTTGCCGCGCTCGTCGCGCGCGCCGAGGCGGATGCCGCCTTCCGCGCCCGGGTCGTGGCCGATCTCGAGGCCGCGCTCGAGGCGGAAGGGATCGCACCGACTCCCTCCACGGTCGCCGCTCTGCGGGTCCGGCTCGAGGCGGACTGACGGCAACGGTCGCGGCGGCGCTCCCGAGGGGAGAGAATCCCGTCGTGGCGTCTCCGCGGCCGCTCGAGCTGGAGGTCGGAGCGTGGCTCGACGAGCTCGCGCGCGGCGAGCCGACGCCCGGGGGCGGGTCGGCGCTCGCCTGCGCCGTCGCGATGGCGGCGGCGGTGCTGACGATGGCGGCGCGGATCTCGGGCGATCCGGGGGTCGCGGCGCAGGCGGACGCGCTGCGGGCGCGCGCCGCGCCGCTCGTCCGCGAGGACTCGGAGGTCTACGCCGACGCGCTCTCGGTCCGCGAGCGCACGGCGGCGCTCGAACCGGAGCAGCGCGACTGGGCGATCGGCCGTGCGTTCGCGGCCGCCGCGGAGCCGCCGCTCGAGCTCGCGCGCGTGGCGGCCGACGTCGCCGAGCTGGCGGCCGAGCTCGCGGGCTCGGGCGACCAGCGCGTCCGCGCGGACGCGGTCGCCGCGGCGGCGCTCGCCGCCGGCGCCGCGCGCGGGGCGGTGGCGCTCGTGGCGGCGAACCTCACGGCGCTGCCCGACGACGAGCGGATCGTCGAGGTCCAGCGGCTGGCCTCTGCCGCCGAGCAGTCGGCGCGCATACACTGAGCCCGTGCCGATCTACGAGTACGTCTGCATGGAATGCGAGTCGCACTTCGAGGAGCTCGTCCGCGGCGAGGAGCAGGTCGCCTGCCCGGATTGCTCGGCGACGAACGTCGCGAAGCAGTTCTCGTCGTTCGCCGTGCACGGCGCGGCGAAGACGCCGGCCGCGGGCGGCGGTGGCGGCGGGTGCTGCGGCGGCAGCTGCGGCTGCGGCCACTGATGCCGGACGACCAGGGGGAGCAGCTCACGCGTGCGCAGCACGAGCAGCTGACGGCGGAGCTGGCCGAGCTCGAGGGCCCGAAGCGGCAGGCGATCGTCGAGGCGATCGCGACGGCGCGCGGGCACGGCGACCTCTCCGAGAACTTCGAGTACCACGCGGCGAAGAACGAACAGGGGCTGCTCGAGCGGCGCATCGCGATCCTGCGCTCCCGCCTGCAGCATGCCCAGGTGATCGACGAGGAGGCCGCGGCGGCGAGCGGCGTCGTCACCGTCGGTGCGACGATCGAGCTCGAGCGCGACGACGGCGAGCGCCTGACGGTCGAGATCTCGAGCGTCGGCGGCGTCTCGCCCGAGTCTCCCGTCGGCCGGGCCGTGCTGGGCCGCGCCGAGGGCGACGAGGTCGAGGTCGAGGCGCCGCGCGGAGCGTGGAAGGCGCGCATCCTCTCCATCCGTCGGCAGGCGTAGTCTTCCGGCCCAATGAGCGTAGGCTCGACGGAGCTCATCAAGGAGCGGAGGCGTCGGCTTTGCCGGCGCCGGGAGCGGAAACACTGAGCGCGGTCCCGGTCGAGCAGCTCGGCCCGCTGGAGGCATACGGCGGCGCAGTCGCAGGCTGCACGCGCTGCCGGCTGGCGCAGGGCCGGACGCAGGTCGTGTTCGGCGCGGGCGACCCGCACGCCGACCTGATGTTCGTCGGCGAGGCGCCGGGCTTCCACGAGGACAAGCAGGGCCTCCCGTTCGTCGGCCAGGCGGGCAAGCTGCTCGAGCGGCTGCTCGGTCAGATCGGTTTGTCCCGTTCGGACGTGTACATCGCGAACGTGTTGAAGTGCCGCCCGCCGGGGAACCGCGACCCGCAGCCCGACGAGATCGAGGCGTGCGAGAGCCATCTCTTCCGGCAGATCGAGCTGATCGAGCCGCGCGTCGTCGCGACGCTCGGCAACTTCGCGACGAAGCTCCTCTCCGGACGGCCGCTCGGGATCACGCGCGTGCACGGCCAGGAGCAGGAGACGACGCTCGGCGGTCGCAGCGTGCTGCTCTATCCGCTCTACCACCCGGCCGCCGCGCTCTACACGCCGGCGATGCTGAAGGTGCTCGAGGCCGACTTCGCGCGGCTGCCGGAGCTGCTCGGCCGCGTCGCGGCGCCGGCGCTCGAGCCGGAGCCGGCGCTCGCGCTCGTCGGGCCCGCGCTCGCGGGCGGCGAGCAGCTGGGTCTCTTCTAGACCCCCTCGACCGCGACCATGTTCAGGCGCGCGGCGCCCTCGCGCAGCCGCTTCGCGGCCTGGTAGGTCTCCGACTCGTACCAGCGCTTCGCCGTCTCGAGGTCGGGGAACTCGAGCACGACGAGGCGTGAGGGATGCCAGTCGCCTTCGAGCACGGCGAGCTCGCCGCCTCGGACGACGAAGCGGCCGCCGCCGTCGGCCACCGCGCCGGGCGAGGCCGCCTTGTACTGCTCGTACTGCTCGGGGTCCGAGATGTCGGTCTCGACGATCACGTAGGCAGGCATGCCCGGACTCTACGCTTGGAGCGTGGAGACCGGCTCGCCGGAGGAGACGGAGGCGCTCGCCGCGGAGCTCGCGGCCCGGCTGCGGCCGGGCGACGTCGTCACGGTGTCCGGGGAGCTCGGCAGCGGCAAGACGACGTTCGTGCGCGGCGCGTGCGCGGCGCTCGGCGTGCGCGAGCAGGTGACGAGCCCGACGTACACGATCGGCCACCGCTACCACGGCGTGCGCGGCGAAGTGTCGCACCTCGACCTCTATCGTTTCGAGGGCGTGTCGCCGGCGGAGTGGGGAGATCTCGAGCCGTATTTCGACAACGCGATCGCGTTCGTCGAGTGGCCGGAGGCCGGCGCCGGCGTGCTCCCGGCGCCGCGCTTTGCGGTGCGCCTGCGTCATGCTGACGACAGGCGGAGGGCGGTGACGATCGACGAGTGCTGACGCTGGCGTTCGACACGGCGACCGAGGTCGCGACGAGTGCGCTCGTCGACGACGGCGAGGTGCTCGGCGAGCGCGTGTCGCGCGCGCAGACGCTGCTCGAGGACGTCGACGCGCTGTTGCGGCAAGGCGGCGCGCATCCGCGCGACCTCGACGTGCTCGCGGTCGGCATCGGCCCGGGCAGCTTCACGGGCGTGCGCATCGGGCTCGCCGCCGCGCGCGGGCTCGCGCTCGCCCTGGATCTCGCGGGGGCAGGCGTGTCGACGCTCGCGGCGCTCGCCGCCGGCGCGCCGGGGGCGGTGCCGGTGATCGACGCGCGGCGGCGGGAGGTCTTCACGCTCGTCGACGGCGAGCCCGCGGTGCTCGCTCCGGGCGACGTTGCGGTTGCCGAGGGCGTCGTCTACGTCGGCGACGGCGCGCGGCGCTATCGCGACGTGCTCGAGGCTCGCGGCGGAGTCGTGCCGGCGGACGGCGACGAGCGGCATCTGCCGCGGGCGCGGTTCCATGCGGCGCTCGCGGGCCCTGCGGGCGCGGTCGACGCGATCGAGCCGCTCTACCTGCGCGTTCCCGACGCGGAGCGGAGCGTCTCGTGACGACGGTCGAGCTGCGCGCGCTCGGGCTCGCGGATCTGCGCGCGATCGAGGAGATCGAACGGCGGTCGTACCCGACGCCGTGGTCGCGGTCGATGTTCGCCGGCGAGCTGGCGAAGCCGAGCTCGATCTGCCTCGGCGCGTTCGACCTCGACGGCGAGACCGGCCGGCTCGTCGGCTACCTGATCGTGTCGCGCTACGTCGACGCGTGGCACGTGATGAACGTCGCCGTCGACCCGGAGCATCGCGGCCGCGGGATCGCGACGATGCTGCTCGAGCGGCTCTTCGAGCTGACCGCCGACGACGCGCGCCGCGGCTACACGCTCGAGGTGCGCGTCTCGAACGCGACCGCGATCGGTCTCTACGAGCGGCTCGACTTCCAGGCGCGAGGCATCCGCCGCGGCTACTACACCGACAACCGCGAAGACGCGCTGATCATGTGGAAGGACCCCGTCGGCCACGCCCCGAGCTGACCGGGACGATGTCCCGACCGCACAGCCTGATCCTCGGGATCGAGACGTCGTGCGACGAGACGGCGGCCGCGCTCGTCACCCACGACGGCACGATCGCCGCGAGCGTCGTCTCGTCCCAGGCGGACCTGCACGCGCGCTACGGCGGCGTTGTCCCCGAGGTCGCCTCGCGGCGGCACCTCGAGCTCGTCACGCCCGTGCTTCGCGAGGCGCTCGAGGAGGCGAACGCGACGCTCGACGACGTCGACCGGGTCGCCGTCACCCAGGGCCCCGGCCTGATCGGCGCGCTGCTCGTCGGCCTCGCCGCCGCGAAGGCGATCGCCTGGGCCCGGCGGCTGCCGCTCGTCCCGGTCGACCATCTCGACGGCCACGTCGCGTCGCTCTATCTCCAGCCGGAGCCGCTCGAGCCGCCGTTCCTCTGCCTGCTCGCCTCCGGCGGGCACACGCTCCTCCTCGACGTGCAGGACCACCGCACGCGCACCGTTCTCGGCTCGACGCTCGACGACGCCGCCGGCGAGGCGTTCGACAAGGGCGCGCGCCTGCTCGGCCTCGGGTACCCGGGCGGCCGAGAGCTCGACCGCCTCGCCGCAACGGGAGACCCGAACGCCTACGACTTCCCGGTCGCCCGCGTCCCCGGCCTCGACTTCTCCTTCTCCGGGCTGAAGACCGCGCTCCTCTACGAGACCCGAGACCTCGCACCCGACGAGCTCGCAGCGCGCCGCGCCGATCTCGCGGCCTCGTACCAGCGTGCCATCGTCAAGGCCCTCGTCGAGCGCACCCGGCAAGCCGCCGAGCAGACGAACCCGTCGAGGATCGCCGTCGTCGGGGGTGTCGCCGCGAACTCCGAGCTCCGCCGGGCGCTCGCCGACGCCGCCCTCGCGCCGCTCGCGCTGGCGACCGACAACGCGGCGATGATCGCGTCGGCCGCGCGCTACGCCGAGCCCGTCCCGTACCCCGGTTATCTTGGGCTCGATGCGTACGCCTCGCGCTGAGCCGCGGCACGCGCTCCTGCTCGCGCTGCTCGCGGCGGCGGCGACCGCGGTTCTGCTCGCGACGAGCGGAAAGGGGCAGAGCCGGGCGCTCGCGCCGGCGACGAGCGCGGCGAGCTGGCGCGGCCTCGTCGGATCGCGGCCGCGCGTCGCGCTCGGCGAGCGCGTGATCGTCGTGCTGAGGACGCCGTCGCTCGCGCAGCGTGTCGCCGCCGCGGGCGGCATCGTCGCGACCGAGAAGGAGCGCGGCTGGACGAAGGCGGTGCTGAGCGCCGAGCGCCTGCTCGTGTCGCGGCTCGCGCTGCAGGGCGTCGTCGTCCACCCCGACTTCACGTACGCGCGCGTGCTCGCCGGCTTCAGCGCGCTCGTCGACGCGAGCGCGATCCCGATCATCGAGCGCGACAACGACGTCTCCGGTGTGTACCCGGTGCGCGTCGCCTATCCGGCGTCGCTCTCGACGCGCGTGCTCTCGAGCCCCGATTTCGGTCCCGGCTCCGGCCACCGACCCGACGTCGGCATGAGCGGCATCGACGGCCGGGGAGTGACGATCGCGCTGCTCGACACCGGCGTCGACCCCGCCGTGCCGTACCTGCGCGGCCGGGTGCAGCAGGGGATCGACATCGTCGGCGGCTCGCCGGACGCGCTCGCGGCAACCAATCCCGACGACCCGACCGCGGTGGAGCGTCACGGCACCGAGATGGCGGGGCTGCTCGTCGGCGCCGGCGGACCCTCCGGGCTCACAGGCGTCGCCACCGAGGCGTCGGTCCTGCCGATCCGCATTGCAGGCTGGCAGCCCGACTCGCTCGGCCACTACGCGATCTACGCACGCAGCGACCAGATCATCGCCGGGCTCGAGCGCGCCGTCGATCCGAACGACGACGGCGATGCGCACGACGCCGCGCGCATCGCGCTCGTTGCGCTCGCCGAGCCGTTCGCGTCGTTCGCCGACGGCCCCGAGGCGCAGGCGGTGCAGGGCGCGCTCGACCTCGACACGCTCGTCGTCGCACCGGCGGGGAACGACGGCGCGGCGGCGGCCGGCTTCGGCGACGTCTCCGCGCCCGGCTCGTCGCCGGACGCCCTCACCGTCGGCGCGCTCGATGCACGCGTCGAGACGGGGCAGGCGCGCGTCATCGTGCGCGCAGGGCTCTCGACGCTGCTGGACGACACGACGCCGCTCGTCGGGGCGGCCAGGCCGCCACGGGGCCTCGACCTGCGCATCGCGGTGCCGCGCGGAACCCTGCGCGGGACGCGCCGCACGGCTCCGCGCCTGGAGGACTTCTTCTCGCGCACCGGCATCAGCCTCGTCGCCGGCCGCGCCGCGCTCGTTCCCGCCGGTGCGTCGCCGGCGCCGGCCGCGGAGCGCGCGGCGGAGGCGGGCGCCTCGGCGGTGCTCCTCTACGGCGCAACCTCGCCGCTCCCCGCGGGCGGGCTCGGCCTCGACGAGAACGTGCCGGTGCCGGTGATCTCGATCCCGACCGCGACCGCCCGCGCCGCGCTCCACCGCATCGCGCAGCACCAGCCGGTCGTCGTCGGCATGACCGGCGCCGCGCTCGCGCAGAACGTCGAGGACGGCCGCGTCGCGAGCTTCTCGTCGACCGGCCTCGCGTTCGACGGCCGTGTGAAGCCGGACCTCGTCGCGCCGGGCGTCGGTCTCGCGACGTCGGACCCGGGCGCGAATGCGGACGGCTCGCCGCGGTTCGTCACGGTCAACGGCTCGAGCGCGTCGGCCGCCGTCGTCGCCGGCGCCGCGGCACTGCTCGCGCAGGCCCGGCCGTCGCTCGGAGCCGGCGCGCTCGACGGGCTGCTCGTCGGAACGGCGCAGGCTCTGCCGAAGGATCCCGTGACCGCGCAGGGCGCGGGCCTCGTCGACGTCGGCGCCGCCGCCGCGGGTGAGGTCGCCGCGTCGCCCGCGAGCCTCGCGCTCGGCCGCTCGACCGGCGCGGGCTGGCGCGTCAACGCCTCTTTCACGCTCACGAACCTCTCGACCCGCCGCACGCACCTCGTGCTCGCCGTGCGCACGCAGGACGAGGGCGCGGGCGCGGTCGACTTCCGCCTCAGGCCCGCCGCGGTGACGCTGCGCCAGGGGCACAGCGTGCTCGTGCACCTGAGCGCGATCACCGCCTCGGCGCCCACCGGCACGTCGACCGCCGACGGCTCCGTGCTCGTCTCGGTGCAGGGCGGCGGTGTCGTGCGGATTCCCTGGGCGATCGCCTTCGGCGCGGCAACCACGGACCTCGTTCAGCACGCGACGCTCTCCGCGCGCTCGTTCGCCCTCTCCGACGCGAAGCCCGCACTCCTCTCGATCGACGCCGGGCGCGTCCTCGACGTGTCGGGCCGGCCGGAGATCGAGCCGGTGAGCCTGCTCGACGTCGACCTGCAGAACGCGGACGGCGCGAGCCTCGGCCTGCTCGCCCGGCTCCGCGACGTGCTGCCGGGGCGCTACACGTTCGGGATCACCGGGCGCGGGCCGAACGGCAATCCGTTGCCTGCCGGCACCTACATCCTGCGCGTCGTCGCGCACCCGATGGAGCCCGGTCCGCCCGACGTCCGCCGACTCGTGTTCACACTGCGTTAGAGTGACCGTTCGGTGACGGCGGTAGCTGCACCGGCCTCGCATCTGCGCGAGAACCCGTTCGACATCGCACGCGAGCAGCTGCGGCGCGTCGCGGCGACGTTCGACATCGACCCGAACCTCGTCAGCGTCCTCGGCACGTGCAAGCGGGCCGTCGAGGTCTCGATTCCGGTCGGGATGGACGACGGCTCGACACGCGTGTTCCAGGGCTACCGCGTGACGCACAACATCGCGCGCGGCCCGTCGAAGGGCGGCATCCGCTACCACCCCGACGTCACGCTCGACGAGGTCAAGGCGCTCGCGATGTGGATGACGTGGAAGTGCGCGCTGATGGGCATCCCGTTCGGCGGCGCGAAGGGC
>Ga0070741_10005218_pt1 | contig 29147 bp, 30 predicted proteins | sample Coa_R1_4_FD_66440 | JGI IMG/M metagenome (GOLD analysis project Ga0070741, IMG submission 66440) | Surface soil microbial communities from Centralia Pennsylvania, which are recovering from an underground coalmine fire - Coalmine... | ecosystem: Environmental > Terrestrial > Soil > Unclassified ... | reverse complement strand
GCATGAGCAGATCGACGCCCTCGAAGCGCGCCGTGCGCACGGCCTGCGCCACCGAGACCGCGCCCAGCGCGGCGACGATGAGGACGTACGACGACGTACGACCCATCACTGGATCACCTTCATCGGGAGTTTCCCGGACGACATGCGATGCGGATCACCTGTGCTCGAGACCCCCCTACCACCTCGGCGAGCTAGTCGGTATTTCGCCCCACTTTAGGCCGAAGGTCATCCCCCGCGGGGGTGAGCGCTGAAACAATCGAGATACCGATACGTTGCCGATACAGGCTCCAGGCCCTTTGCACCACGCGCGCCCGCCGTGAGGCGGTCTTCCTCCGCGCCCGGTCAGGACGCTACGAGTGGATGCCGACGATGCGGAACACCACGGCGACCACGTAGCCCATGACGAAGCAGCCCGGGATCGTGAGCACCCAGGCCGTGACGATGCGACCCGCGATGCCCCAACGGACGGCGGAGAGCCGGCGCGTCGAGCCGACGCCGAGGATCGCGCCCGAGATCGCGTGCGTCGTCGAGATCGGGATGCCGAAGCGCGTCGCGATCTCGATGACCGTGCCGGCGGTCGTCTCGGCCGCGAATCCGTGCACCGGAGTGAGCGTGGTGATGCGCGTACCCATGGTCCGGATGATCCGCCAGCCACCGGTCGCGGTCCCGACGCCGATCGCGATCGCGCACACCCACTTCACCCAGTCCGGTATGAAGAAGTCGTTGCCGGTCGGTACGGCGCCGTACGCCGCGAGCGCGAGCGCGATGACGCCCATCGTCTTCTGTCCGTCATTGCCACCGTGGCTGAAGGCCATGTACGCGCTGGACAGGATCTGCGCCTTCCCGAAGAAGCGCTGCACGCCGCCCCACGACGCGCGCCGCAGGATCCAGTAGAGCCCGAGCATGATGAGGTAGCCGGCGAGGAACGCGAGCGCGGGCGAGTACACGATGCCGAAACTCGTCTTCTCGAGGCCCGGCACGATGACGACGCCGACGCCGTGCACGGCGACGGACGCCCCGATGATCGAGAAGATGAGCGCGTGGCTCGACGAGGTCGGCAGCCCGAACCACCACGTCAGCACGTCCCAGGCGATCGCGGCGAGCAACGCGGCGACCACGAGATCCTGCGTCACCACCTTCGAGTCGACGATGCCGTTGCCGACCGTCTTCGCGACGGCGACGCCGGAGAGCGCGCCGACGAGGTTGAGCGATCCGGCCATGAGCACGGCCTGCATCGGCGTGAGCACGCGCGTCGCGACCACCGTCGCGATCGCGTTCGCGGCGTCGTGGAAGCCGTTCACGTACTCGAACACGACGCCGAGGACGACGACGACGATGACCAGAGCGAGGCCTGTCTCCACCCTTCTCCTTTCCTACCGCGGCGGGCCCGCGGGGCGCACGCCGGCAGGTGAGAGCAGCATGGCTGCTCGATTACGAGTGCTTGATCTTGATGGTCTCGACGATGTTGGCCACGTCCTCGCAGCGATCGAGCGCGACCTCGATCAGTGAGTGGATGTCCTTCCACTTGATGATCTCGATCGCGTTCGTCTCGTTGGCGAAGAGCTCCGCCACGGCCTCGCGGAAGATCTGGTCACCCTCGTTCTCGAAGGTATGCAGCTTGATCCAGTGCTGCTCGAGATCCTTGAGACCCTGGAGGTTCTCCATCATCTCGACCATCTCCGTGGCCGCGGACACGAGCGCCCTCGTCTGACGCGCGGCGGCGGGCCGGACGGTGGTCACCTTGTACAGGTGCACGAGCTCGGAGGCGTCGTACGCGACATCGGTGACGTCGTCGATCTTCGACGCGAGCCCGATGATGTCCTCGCGATCCAGCGGGGTGACGAAGGTCTCGTTGAGCTCGCGCATGATCTCGTGGGTCAGCTTGTCGCCGTAGTGCTCGATCGCGTGGATGTCGCGGACCTTCCTCTCGATATCGGTGAAGTCGGTGAACAGCGAGTCGAGTGCCTGCGTGGCCTCCAGCGCGTTCCGCGCGTGCTGGCTGAATTGCGTGAAGAAGATGTTCTTCTTGGGAATCAGTGATAGGCGCATGCGGTCCCTCCCATTCCGGACACAAAAAGACCGCGCCGATGGCGCGGTCCGAGTCGTTCGCGTGATGCGTGCGCGCCGCCACCCGGCGCCCGGACCCCGCAGGGTCCACACTCAGACCTCATTCGCCGAGCACTGTAGCCGGTCCGAGTCGCGAACGCTCGCCCGTTCTGGGGACTCACGCGACCTCTCGCCTGATGGAGGCGATCGCGCCGGCGGCCATGAGGATGCCGAAGAGCGCCAGGACGCCGATGTCCCGCAGGACGAGCGGATCGGATACCTCCGCTCCCTTGATCATCACGGCCTTCAGTGCTTCGTTCGCGTAGGTGAGGGGGAGGATCGCCGAGAGCGGCCGGAGCCAGTCGGGGAGCTGGGAGACGGGGATGAGCAGGCCCGAGAGGAAGACCTGCGGCAGCAGGATGACGGGCACGAATTGCACGGCCTGCAGCTCGTTCCGTGCTGCCGCGGAGACGAGCAGGCCGATGGAGACCGCGCCGACGACCATGATCGCCTCCACCAGAAAGATCGTCGCGAGGTTCCCGCGGTAACGGACGTTCAGGACGAACACGGTGAAGGCGACGATCACGATCGCCTGGATGAGCGCGAAGAAGCTGAAGCCCGCGAGGTATCCGATGACGAGCTCGCCGCGACCCAGCGGGGTCGCCATGAGCCGTTCGAGGGTCCCGCCGGTGCGCTCGCGCAGGAAGGAGACGGCCGACAGGATGAAGATGAAGAAGAACGCGAAGAACGCGACGAGCACCGGCGCCAGGTAGTCGAGCAGCGTGTAGTCGGGCGCGCCGTACAGCTGGTCGATCACGACCTTCGGCGCGGCGATGCCGGCGCCCGCCGCGGCCTGGCCGAGGGTGACGACGGCCTCGCCGAGCGCCTTCTGCACCCCGCCCGCGACCGTGCCGCTCCGGAGCGGATCGGAGCCCTCGATCTCGATGTGCACGGTCGCGCCGTCGAGCCAGACCACGCCGTCGGTCGTCCCGTCGCGCAGCTCGCGCATGCCGTCGTCGAACGTCCCGCTCTTCGCGTGGATCGCGTCCGACCTCGTGAGCGCGTCGATGAGACGGCTCGCCACGGCCGGCGGCACCCCGAAGCGATCCGCGGCGAAGGTGATGTTCGGGATCGTCTGCGCCGCCCCGCCCCACACCGCTCCGACGAGCGAGAGCACGAGCAGCGGCGCGACGATGAGCAGCGCGAGCGAGCGCCGGTCGCGCCGGAAGCCCAGCGCGATGCGCTCCGCGACGGCGGCGATGCGCTTCAGTCTCATGCGGTCGCCCCGGCGAGCGCGAGGAACGCGGATTCGAGATCCCTGGTGCCGGAGCGCGCGACGAGCTCCGACGCGGTGCCTTCGGCGAGGACGCGTCCGGCGCGGACGAGGCCGAGCCGGTCGCAGCGCGAGGCCTCGTCCATCACGTGGCTCGACACCAGGATCGTCACGCCCTTCGCGGCGAGCGCGCGGAAGTGCGCCCAGAACTCCTGCCGCAGGACCGGATCGACGCCGACGGTCGGCTCGTCGAGGAGCAGGAGGTCGGGCTCGTGGAGCAGCGTCGCCGCGAGCGAGGTCCGCGTCCGCATGCCGCCGGAGAGCGTCGACACGATGGAGCGGCGGCGGTCGAGGAGATCGACCATGCGAAGCACGGTCTCGATGCGCTCCTTCGCGTTCGTCATGCCCTCGAGCCGCGCGAAGAACTCGAGGTTCTCGGCGACCGAGAGATCGCCGTAGAGCGCGGGCGCCTGTGTCATGTAGCCGATGCGGCCCGCCGCGACGACGTCGCGCGGCGCGCGGCCGAGGACGGTGAGCGTGCCCGCGTCCGGTCGGACGAGGCCGGCGACGCAGCGGATGAACGTCGTCTTGCCGGAGCCGTTGGGACCGAGCAGGCCGTAGATCTCGCCGGTCCGCACCGCGACGTCGAGCCCCGCGAGCGCCTCGACCGCACCGAAGCGCTTGGTCACGCCCGTCGCCAGCACCGCCGGGGCCGCCGCGGAATTCATCGCTTGGTGAATTCTAGCCCTGCTCGAAATACCGCTGGATCGTCGGCCCGACCCGGCGCGCGAGGGTCGCGGGCGAGGCCGACGCGAGGGGCTCCAGCCGGACCACGTAGCGCAACACGGCCATCCCGAGGAGCTGGCTCACCGCCAGCTCGGCCCGAAGCTCGCGGTCGCGGCCCGGAAGCGTGGGCGCGACGCGCGCGAGGAGCTCGCTCGCGATGAACTCGCGCATCATCGTGGCGGCGCGATCGCTCGTGTGCACGGACCGGAGCAGCCCGAGAAGGCCCTCGCCCGCTTCCGACTCCCATACCTCGAGGAAGAACCGCGTGATCCGCCCGCCGAGCCCGTCGAGACCGGGGCCGAGCACCCTGGGGAGGACCGCGCCCGGACGGGGAAACGACATCGCGGCGCTGAAGAGGCCGTCCTTCGACCCGAAGTAGTGGAGGACCAGCGCCGGGTCGACGTTCGCGCCCTTCGCGATCCGCCGGATCGTCGCGCGGTCGTATCCGGCCTCCGCGAAGTGCCGGCGCGCCGCGCGCAGGATGGCCGCGCGGCTGCCGCTCTCGCCCGGCCGGCGGCCCAGCGGTGGCATCCGCCAAGCGTAGCGACGGCCGCCGGACGATGTGGCACGCCGGTTGCTCCCCGGCGATCCAAGAGACAGCCGGGCAGGTGGCGGAGAGCAAACAGGAAGAAGAAGCGATGGAAGCGTTCGCGGTCGGGCTCGTGATCGGCGTGGCGTTCGGCGTCATCGTGGTGGGCTTCCTCGCGGTCGGCGCGTACGACCGCGGCTTCAACGAGGCGCTCCATCGCCGCAAAGCCTGGCGCGCGGAGCTGGTGGCGCGGCAGGCGGCCGCGCATCAGGTGATCACCGCCATGCGCAAGGCCGGCTAGATGCCGGCGGCGAGCCGAGTCTCACGGCTGTCCTCACGGGTCAGCGACGGGCTTATTCAGCTTGCGTTCAGCGTCATACTTCGCCGCAACACCTGAGGGAGGGGACCCATGCGGGCGTTGGCGTACGCGGCTGCCTTCGCGTTGCTCGTTTCATTCCCAAGCGCGGCGATCGCTCGATCCGACACGGCGGGTCTCCACGGCGCACCGGTCTGCCCCGGTCCGGCCGATCCCGGCAGCGCGCGCTGCCATGCGCGGCTCTTGAGCGACGGCGCGACGCCGCGCGCATCGACCAGCCCGACCGGGCTCTCGCCCGCGACGATCAAGTCCGTGTATGGCTTCTCCACCAGCCTCACGGCCGGGACAGGGAAGACGATCGCGATCGTAGACGCGTACGACGACCCGAGCGCCGAGACCGACCTCGGTGTCTTCAGCGCGCAGTACGGTCTTCCGCCGTGCACGACCGCGAATGGCTGCTTCACGAAGGTGAACCAGACCGGCGGGACGCGCTATCCGAAGGTCAACTCCGGATGGGCGCTCGAGATCTCGCTCGACGTCCAGTGGGCGCACGCGATCGCGCCCGGCGCAAAGATCCTGCTCGTCGAAGCGTCGAGCAACAGCTTCGCGAACCTCCTCGCCGCGGAGGACTACGCGAAGAGCCACGCCACCTATGTGTCGAACAGCTGGGGCGCGAGCGAGTTCTCTGGCGAGACCTCGTATGACCCGCACTTCCTGCAGGCAGGCGTGAGCTTCTTCGTATCCGCGGGCGACGCCGGCCTTCCGGCGGAGTACCCGTCCTCGTCGCCCAACGTGATCTCGGTCGGCGGGACCACGCTCCACTTCGACGGCGCCGGCGCGTTCAGCGGCGAGACCGGCTGGTCGAGCGGCGGCGGCGGATGCAGCAGCTACGAGACGGCGACGACCGCGCAGTCGTCCTTCCCGGAGTACGCGCAGGCGGCCTGCGGCGGGAGGCGCGCGACTCCGGACGTGAGCCTCGACGCTGACCCGGCATCGGGCGTATCCGTATACGACAGCACCCGCTACCAGGGCCAGAAGGGCTGGTGGACGGTCGGCGGGACCTCGGCGTCCTCTCCGATGTGGGCCGCCCGCGCGGCCGTCGCGGGTGTCGCGGTCGACGCGGCATACGTCTACGGCGGCTCGATCACCTACCGCGACATCACGACCGGCAACAACGGCGCTCCGTGCCTCACGGGCTACGACCTGTGCGCCGGGCGCGGCAGCTGGATCGGCGCGACGCCCTAGCGTCCGCGGACCGCACGCCAGAAACGGGGCCTGCCCGCGACGGCAGGCCCCGTTTGCATATCTGCCAACATTCGAAGGGTGATCGAGCCCCTGCGCGTGGTCTGTGTCGGCGGTGGTCTTGGCGCGCCGACGGTCATGGCCGGGATGCGCGCCCACACGCCCGACATCACCGGACTCATCGGCGTGACCGATTCGGGCCGCTCGACCGGCAAGGTGCGGATCGCGCTCGATGTGCCGGCGCCCGGAGACATCCGGAACGCCCTCACCGTCCTCGCCGAGGGCGATCCGGTGCTGACGCGGCTCATGGCGCACCGCTTCGAAACGGACAAGAGCGAGGAGCTCAACGGCATGGCCTTCGGCAACCTGTTCCTCGCCGCGCTCACCCAGCAGCAGGGCTCCTTCCTGCGCGCGGTCGAGGAGGCCTCGCGCATCTTGAAGCTGCGCGGCCGCGTCCTCCCGGTGACCCTCTACAACACGCACCTCTGCGCGGAGCTCGCGGACGGCACGATCGTGGAGGAGGAGGTGAACGTGCGCGCGATCGGCAAGCCGCCGATCCGCCGGATCTTCCTGAAGGACGACAACGTCACGGCGACGCCGGGCAGCGTCGAGGCGATCGCGGCGGCCGACCTCATCACCCTCGGACCGGGGAGCCTGTTCACGACGGTCTGCGCGTGCCTCCTCATCCCCGAGATCGCGCGCGCGATCGCGAACGCCCGCGGGCTCGTGGTGTACGTGGCGAATACGACGCGACAGCCGGGGCAGACCGAGACGCTCTCGCTCTCCGATCACGTGCGCGCGGTGCAGGACTACCTCGGGGGCTCGGGTCTCGATGCCGCGCTCATCAACGACGATGCGCCGCCCGAGCATCTGCGGCGGCATTACGCGGATCAGGGTCTCGAGTACATGGAGCCGAGCGCGATCGAGCTCGAGCGGATCCGCGGCATGGGCGTGCGTCCGGTGACCGCGGGCGTCATCGACAAGTGGAGCGGTCCGCGCGAGCTGTGGCTCAAGCAAGACACCATCCGCCACGACGCCGAACGTGTCGCCTGCGCGCTCGTATCGCTTCTCGACGAACGCCGGCCGGCGCTGCGCGCGCTCTGATGCGTCATTTCACGTCGATCCTCGACATCGACGCCGGCGAGCTCGCGCACCTGCTCGATCTCGCCGCCGTCCTCCGGAAGGACCGCGGCCGCGGCGAGATGCGCCTCGCGGGGCGTACCCTCGCTCAGATCTTCGAGAAGCCGAGCCTGCGCACGCGCCTCTCCTTCGACGTGGGCATGAACGAGCTCGGCGGTCACTGCGTGTACCTCTCGCCGCAGGAGGTCGGCCTCGGCAGGCGCGAGAGCGTCGCCGACGTCGCGCGCGTCGTGAGCCGCATGGTCGACGCGGTCGTGCTGCGCACGAATTCGCACGAGACGATCGAAGAGTTCGCGCGCTGCGCGACGATCCCGGTGATCAACGGCCTGTCCGACCTCTCGCATCCGTGCCAGGCGCTCGCCGACATCCTCACGATCAGCGAGAAGAAGGGCGCCGACCTGCACGACGTCGTCATCGCGTACGTCGGCGACGGCAACAACGTTCTGCATTCGCTGATGCTGGTGGCCGCGCTGCGTGGCGCGCGCATGCGCGCGGCGACGCCCGAGGGCTACGGGCCGCTGAAGCGGTACGTCGACGCCGCGACGCGCACCGCGCGCGAGCAGGGCGGTTCGCTCGAGCTCATCAGCGATCCGGTCGCCGCGGTGCGGGACGCCGACGTGGTGTACACCGATGTCTGGACGAGCATGGGACAGGAGCAGGAGTACGAACGCAGACGGCGCGCCTTCCAGGGATATCAGGTGAACGCGCAGCTGCTGCGCCATGCGAAGGCCGACGCGATCGTCATGCACGATCTGCCCGCGCATCGTGGTGAGGAGATCACGGACGACGTGATGGACGGTCCGCAGAGCGCGGTGTTCGATCAGGCGGAGAACCGGCTGCACGCGCAGAAGGCCGTGCTCTGGTGGCTGCTGAAGGACGGACGATGAGCGACCGGCAGGGCGGCGAGCGCGTGATCCTCGCGGACTGCTGCGAGGACTGGATCATCGAATGGGGCGGCTTCTACGAGCCGGACCGCGCGTTCCGCTGTCCCGAGGACGGGACGGAATGGACGAAGGTCGGCGCGGACACGTACCGGCGCGCCGATGGCCGCGTCTTCCAGCGGCGGACGCGTGTCGGTCCGCAGGCGTCCTTCCCGTATCTCGCGTCGGCGGACGGCCGCCAGCCCAACGTGGAGCGCTGCTGCGCGAAGATCCTGCTCTCGCACGGCGAGCGGATGTCCGAGGGTCCCTTCGTGTGTCCGGTCTGCGGCACCGCGTGGCAGAAGCGGAGCGAGCGCCTCCATGGGCTGCGCGTCGCGATCTTCGCGAAGCCCGGACTCGCCGAGCCGCTCACGATCCAGCCCGGCCGCACGCGCCCCTTCCTCGTCCCCCTCTCTGAGTACTCGCCGCCGCGCGAGTGACTCATCGCCGCGACATCCGGGCTTCGTGACACGGCGCTGCGACCGCTTCCCTCGTCCTGACACTCCACTGAGACCGGCGACCACCCGAACGGCCCCCTACCAAGCCGGCATGCGTCGTTAGGTTCCGTGGACGGCCTCGGAATGGGCGGGCGGCCCAGGGCCGGTGTGGGGAGGCTTCCGGGTGGGAGCATCGCGTCTTCGCTTCCTCGCGGCCGCGCTCGCGCTCGGCGTCGTGCTCGCCTTGGCGGCGGGCAGCACCGGGCTGGTCGGCGGTACGAGGGCATTCGCCGCGGCCACGACCCTCACGATCATCGGTGGCGACGTCAGCGTGCGTCACGGACCGACCGCGTTCGTCGCCGCGGCCGACGGCGAGGTGCTGAACGAGGGAGACGCCGTCCGCACCGGCAACGACGGTCGCGCGGTCCTCACGTACTTCGAAGGGTCGACGGTGACCATCGAGCCCGCCAGCGAGATCGCGATCGACGCCGCGTCGGCCGCACCGGACGGCGGCACGATCGTGGTGATGACGCAGAGCGCCGGCCGCACCTGGCACGTCGTGACGAAGCTCATCACCGGAAGCTCGAAGTACGAGGTCCGCACGCCGGCGAGCACGGCGTCGGTCCGCGGCACCGAGTTCCAGGTCGACTCCTCGAGCGATACCACGACCGTCACCACGACCGAAGGTACCGTCGTGCAGCACGTGCCGGATCCGCTCCAGCCGGGCGCGACCGTCGACGTCCCCGTGACCGCGGGCACGACCCAGACACAGAAGCGCCACGCGCCGCCGGCCCCCGCGCGCGCGGCGCCCGAGCCCGACCGCAAGGTCACCGTCACCGTCGGCGCGGCGAGCTCGCTCGTCGTGGACCCGCTCGGCCGTTCGAACGGTGTCACCAAGGACGGCAAGCTGGTCGTGCAGACGCCCGGCGCACAGGTCCGTCGCGAGGGCGGCCGCATCGTCATCACGTTGCCGAACGTCCCGGACGGCACGCTGACCACGCGCATCGAGAAGGAGGGCGACTCCGCCGACAACGACGTGGCCGTGCACGCGCGCGTCGAGGAGAAGGGTAAGGCGCTCGATCTCGCCGACACGGCCACGCCCGACGGCGCGAGGAAGGTCGCCGGCTTCGAGATCCGCCGCCGCGACGACGGGAACACCGGCGCGCGCACGCTCGACGAGGCCGAGAAGAAGGACCTGCCGAGCGCGAAGGTCGGAGACCGCCGCCGCACCTCGTCGTCGGGATCCCCCGAGCCGAGCGGGACGCCGCGCGCGTCCGCGAGCGAGCGACGCATCGAGCTCCGGACGCTCGCGCCACGGACCGAGACCCCGAGCCCGGCTGAGACGCACCGTGCCACGGGCACGCCGCGCGCGACCGAGATGCCGCGCAGCGCGTCGCCGCGCGCGTCGGATGCATCGCGCGTGCGGGACGACGCCGCGCGCACAGGCGCCGCGTTCGTCCCGGCAGTGCCGCAGCTCACGGCGATCACGCAGAAACGCGTCGAGATGGCGCGCGCCGACGCGATGCAAGCCGACGCGACGCGCGGCGACCCCACGCGCGCCGACGCGACGCAATCCCAGATCGATGTCGCGTCGCCCGTCCACCGCGGTCAAAGAGTCGAGCGCGATGGCGGGCGGAGCCCCGCGTTCACTCCGGTCGGCGGACAGCGCGGTCAGACCAGGCGCGACTGACCCTGCGCACCGGGTGTGACCCCGGGAGCGCGCGAAGCGTTCTTCACAGCACGCTTGCCTGTCTGACACTCACCTGCTGCCGGCTGCGCCACTAGGGTCGCACAGCGGCGCGTCGCGTCTCACGAGCCTCGTCTCGCTCCAGAGTGAGCCCCGCCGGAGCGTGGCGGGAGGAATGTCCGCGCGACCGCTGGGCGCCTTCGCATCGCTGTCGGCATCGTCGCACTGTGCTTGGTGCTCGCGCTCGCTCTCGGGAGCGCGGGTCTGCTCGGCGGTGGCCGCGCGCTCGGCGCGGCGACGACCGTGACCGTACTCGGCGGGAGCGTGTTCGTGCGCCACGGCGCGAACGGCTCGCTCGTCGCGGCCGTGGATGGCGAGGTGCTCACCGCGGGCGACGTGGTGCTCACGTCCGATGGGGCGCGGGCGGTGCTCACGTACTTCGAGGGCTCGACCGTCACGATCGAACCGAACACGCAGCTCTCCATCGATGAGGCCGCCGCGTCGAACGGCGCGACGCGCGTGTCGATGACCCAGGACTTCGGTCGCACGTGGCACGTCGTGACCAGGCTGATCGGCGGCGGATCGAAGTACGAGGTGCGCACGCCGGCCGCCACCGCGTCCGTGCGCGGTACCGAATTCCAGGTCGACAGGAACGGGCAGACCACGACGGTCACCGCGATCGAAGGCACCGTCGTGGACCGCGTCCCGGATCCCGCGCAGGGTGGGCAGACGGTCGAGGTGCCGATCCCCGCCGGCCAGCAGCACACGCAGCCGGCGAACGCCCGTCCCGCGCCGATCGATCCCGCGCCGGACCCGGAGCGGAAGGTGACGCTGACGGTCAACGCGTCGAGCTTGCTCGTCGTCGACCCGCTCGGCCGCGCGAACGGCGTCACGCCTGACGGCAGGGTCGTCGTGCAGACCCCGGGCGCGCGCGTCCACAAGGACGTGGACGCGATCGTCATCGAGCACAAGGGCGGCGAGAAGTTCGAGGTCCACGATGTGGTGAAGGTCGGCGGCGACAAGAGCGCGACGTCCGGCCTCGAGCTGATGAGGCGGGTTGACGGGAGGTCCGACGCGCGCACGCTCGCCGAGGACGAGAAGAGGTCGCTCGCGAAGGGCAAGGTCGGCGAGATCCCGACGGGTCAGCTCACCAGCGAGCGTCGTGCGGGCCAGCCGTCGAACGAGAACGACCAGGGTGGATCGGGCGGCTCCGGCTCCACGGGCGCCGGCGGCCCTCCGATCGCTCCGGGCGCGAATCATAAAGAGCTGGGTCCGGCCGGCGAGCCGAGCGGGGATCGCCCGACGCAGGCTGAGCCGTCTCGCGAGCCGGAGAGCGAGACGCCGAAGATCGAGCCGCCACAGGTCCGCCCGCCCCAGGTCGTGCCGTCGCAGGTCCGTCCGCCCCAGGTCGAGCCGCCGAAGGGCAGTCCCCAGCCGAGCAACGACCAGTCCAAGAACAGCGAGCGGCCGAAGGGCAACGACCAGCCCAGGGGCGGCGATTCGAAGGGTGGCGACCAGAATGGTGGATCTGGGCGGCGGCGGGTTCGTGCCGCCCGCGGACCTGCCGAAGCTGCCGGCGCAGCCGCAGAAGCCCGAACCCCAGAAGCCCGAACCCCAGAAATCGCCGCGCCCGATCGCTCCTCCGCGGTAGCACGGAGGAGGTCTTGGCGGCCGCGACTGACACGGGCAGCCGAGCGATGCGCTTCAGTCTCTACGCTGAAAGCCGATAGCACCTCAAAAGACCGGCGGCCGGCGACCTCATCGCAGAGGTGTGACTCGCGGATCGCGTCCGTTCGCGACATCGCGCATCCAGCTCATGTAGTGCTTGTGGCAGAGACCGCGTGACCGATGCGGCTCGCGACAGCCGCTCACGATGCAGAGCTCGGGTGCCGACACAAGCCGGATCGGAACGTACGCCGCGAGCGCGGCATCGCTCGCCGCTTGTCGACGTAGGCCCATGAGCGGACGCAGATGTCGCATCCACCGCGCGGCGCCGTTGCCGGTCATCGAGATCTTGAACGTTCGACGCCATTCGGCCCTCGTAGGCTCGGCCGGATGGACGTTCAGACCACCAAGTAGGGCCGCCGCACGCACCACGCTGTCCTCATCGCACAACTGCAGCCCGATCACGGGATACGCGTTGATGCTCGCCGATCGATTCAGCGAAAAGCAGCCCTCACCCTCGAGCAGGCCGGCGAGCCACCGGGCGTCGATCACGTCCGCGATACCTCGCGGTGCGCTCGCTTCCACGATCGCGGGCGCCGTGCCTCTTGCTCGCCGCCCGAGCCACGACGCGATCGCGCGTTCGATCTGACCTCGTCGGCGATGGCTCATGAACGGCTCGATGGCCTGCATGAGCGCGACCGCGGGCCGGCCTTTGATCGAGGTCGAGTACGCGGTCTTGTGATGGGCATGTCGCGGCGGAACGGTCATGACAGCGCGCTCGAACAGCCGCGCGACCCGGGCCACGACGTCCGCATCCGTCATCATCACGCGAGCCGCGGGAGGCCAAAGCTGAGACGCGGCGACGAACGTCCCCTCGCCTTCGAGCAATCCAACGAGCCAATTGAAGTCGTCCTCGATCAGCGTGGTGTGAGTTCAGCGCAAGCGCGTGTCAAGAGGACTCGCTGTAGATGCAATGTACGGGGCGGCTACGCGGATTCGAACCGCGACAGAGTGAACCACAATCACTAGTGCTGCCGTTACACCATAGCCGCCACGAAATGGGAGCGGGCGCTCTCGATGAAGATTCTACCGGATGGATCGACCGGCTACGGTCCCGCCTTCGTCTTCGCGTCCTCGTACAGCGGTCGCACCATCCGCGCCTTCGGATCGAACTGGCCGACGTCGAGGAACACGCCCCACGACGCGACGGCGCCCGTGAAGTCCTGACCCTGGTACTGGATGAGGCCCTTCAGGAAGAGCGCGTCGGGATCCTTCGGCCGCAGCGACAGCACGCGATCGAGCGCGAGGAGCGCGCCGCGCGTCTCGCCGGACCGGAACAGCACGATCGCGAGACCGTTGAGCGCGGCGACGTTGTTCGAATCCTTCGACAGCACTACTTGATAGCGCGCGGCCGCGTCGTTCAAGCGGCCCGCGTCGAGATACGCGTCGGCGAGCGCGAGCTGCGTCGGGACATCCGTCGGTGCCGCGTTCGCCTGGCGCTCGAGATCCGTGATGCTCGGTCCGCTCGGCACGCTCCCGGTGAGCGGCGCGCCCGGCGCGCGATCGCCCGCCTCCTGCGGCAGCGACACGACGACGAGCACCGCCGCGAGACCGGTGAGCAGCGCCGCGATCGTGATCGTGCGCCAGGGCGCGGGCGCGGCCGCGGCCGCGTGCTCCTTCGCGAATGCGGCGCGCTCGAGGAGCGACCGCAGGCGCGCGTGATCCTCGGGCGCGATCGTTCCCGCGGCGCGCGCGAACTCGAGATCGCGCAGGCTGCTCACCGCGCGCGCGACGTCGTCGCGCATGTCGGGCGTCTCGGCGGGCCATGTGGCCGCGCGGCGCACGAGGAACGGCCGCACCGCGAGCGCCAGCGCCGCGATGAAGAGCGACGTGAAGAGGATGTAGGTCACGGCGTCTCCGTCGACGGAAGGTCGAGCGCCTCTTCGCGCGCGACGCGCTCGCGGAGCGCGGCCACGTCGGCCGGCGGCGCCTCGGGCGGCTGCGGCGGAGGCGTGCGCATCCCTCGCCAGGCGACGGCGCCGCCGACGAGCAGCGCCGCGACGGGCACGAGCCACACCAGCGCCGACCACGAGAGCAGCGGCGGCTCGAGCACGACCCAGTCGCCGTACGAGGCACGGAACTCGTCGACGATCTCCCGATCGGAGCGTCCTTCCGCCACGCGTTGCACGACGAGATCGCGCATCTGGCGCGCGCTCTCGGCCGGCGAGTCCTTCACCGACAGTCCCTGACAGACGACGCAGCGCAGTCCCGAGGTGATGCGGTCGACGCGCTCCGCGGGAGTCTCCGCGTGCGGCCGCGCGCTCCACGCGACCGCGACGACGATGGCGACGAGGCCGATGACGATCATCGCTCGCGCGCGGAGCACCGCGTTCTCACGCGCCGTCACTTCCTCACCTTGGCGCGGAGCGCTTCGATGCCGTTCACCAGCGTGGTCTCGTCGATCGGTCCGATGTGACGTCCGGCGATGACCCCGTCCGGCCCGATGAAGTACGTCTCCGGGATCCCGAACACGCCGTACGAGAACGCGACGCGTCCCTGATCGTCATTCACCGTCGGCCAGGTGACGCCGTTGTCGCGAACGTACTTCAGGCCCGCGTCCGGGGAGTCCTGATACAGGACGCCGATGAACTCGACATCGCTCCCTCGATACCGCTCGTAGACGCGCACGAGCGTGGGATTCTCCTGCTTGCAGGGGATGCACCACGACGCGAAGAAGTTGAGGACGACGATCTTCGAGCCGCCCGGCTCGAGCTTCAGCTCGCCCGAGCCGTCGAGCCTCTGGAGCGCGAAGGCGGCCGCCGGCTTCCCGACGGTGCCGGTCCGCAGGTCGCGCGGATCGCGACGGAACGACAGCGCGAGCACGACCACGAGGGCCGCGATCCCGGCGACGATCACGAGGCGCAGCCAGCGCGGCAACTAGGTCTCCACCGCGACGGGGACCTCGACCGCGCGCCGCGTCGCGATCCCTCTGCGCGGTTGCGGCAGCGCGGCGACGACGGCGCCGAGTCCGACGATGAGCCCGCCGACCCACAGCCACGACACCAGCGGGATCACGAGGACGCGGATCGTCGCCCAGGCCTTCGCGCGGTTGTCGTACGCGGCGAGGATCGTGTACAGGTCGTCGCGCGGCCCGGCGGCGATGCCGGGCGAGCCAACCGCCTGCGTCGAGTTCGGATAGAAGACGAGCGCCGGCGAGAGACGCGTGTCCGCGCCGTTCCCGCTGATCGCGAGATCGGCGACGAGCAGGTCGCGCTGCGGCTCCGCGGCGTCGCGGAGCGCGACGAGCCGCACGAGGTACGGACCGGCGGCGACGGTGTCGCCGGGCGCGAGAGTCTTCTCCACCTGCACGGTGCCCGCCTGGCTCGTCGCGACCGCGACCGCGATCACGACGATCCCGAGATGGACGATGTATCCACCGTAGCGCCTGCCGCTGCGCCGGAGCAGGTTCGCGAGCGCCTCGGCCGGGCCCTCGCCGTGCAGGACGCCGCGCGCGTGGACGCCGCGCGCGAACTCCTGCACGACGGTCGCGGCGACGAACGCCGCGAGCGCGTACGTGAGCACCGCGAACGCGCCGCCGATCCCGAGCACGACGGCGAGGACCGCGCCGCACGCGCCCGCCACGACCGGCGCGGTGAACTGTCGCTCGAGCGTCGCGCGCGACGCGCCGTGCCACGGCAGCTGCGGACCGATGCCCATCAGGAACAGCAGCGCGAGCGCGAGCGGGACCTCCACGCGATCGAAGTACGGACGCCCGATCGAAAGCTGCGCGCCGGAGACCGCCTCGGCGATGAGCGGATAGAGCGTCCCCAGCAGGACGGTCAGCGTCGCGGCGACGAACACGACGTTCTGGAAGAGGAAGATCGCCTCGCGCGAGAGCGGCGCGCCGACGCCGCCGGACTCCGCGAGACGAGGCATCCGCCAGAGGAGCAGTCCCACGGAGAGCACGACGATCGCGACGAGGTACCCGAGGAGCAGCGGGCCGATCGCCGACTGGGTGAACGCGTGCACGGAGTTCACGACGCCGCTGCGGGTGAGGAAGGTCCCGAGGATCGTGAGCGCGAAGGTGGTGATGACGAGAGAGAGGTTCCAGGTGCGCAGGAGCCGCCGCTTCTCCTCGACCATCACCGAATGCAGGTACGCCGTCGCCGTGAGCCAGGGCATGATCGCGGCGTTCTCCACCGGATCCCAGGCCCAGTAGCCGCCCCAGCCGAGCACCGCGTACGACCACCACGAGCCCGCGACGATGCCGACGCCGAGGAGCGCCCACGACACGAGCGCGAAGCGACGCGTCGCGACGAGCCAGCGGTCGCCGCCCTCGCCGAGCACCAGCGACGCGATCGCGTACGCGAACGGGACCGAGAAGAGCACGTAGCCGAGGTAGAGCAGCGGCGGGTGGAGCGCCATGAGCGGGTGGTTCTGCAGGAGCGGGTTCGGCCCGTTGCCGTCGAATGGCGGGTCGATGCGGACGAACGGATCGGCGGCGGGCGTCGTGACGAGGAGCAGGAAGAACGCGAGCATCGCGAGGAGCACCGCGAGCGCGGCGGTCGCGAGGCGGGGGAGCTCGCGCGTCCCGCGCCACGCCACGTACGCGGTCGCGCCCGTGAGCACGAGCGTCCAGAGCAGGATCGATCCTTCGAGCGCGGCCCAGAGCGAGATGACCGTGAAGAAGGTCGGCGTCTCGCGCGCATTGTTCTGTGCGACGTACTGCACGGAGAAGTCGTGCGTGAGCAGCGAGCCCTCCATGCCGACGACGGCGAGCGACACGAGGACGAGCGCGAGCAGCGACGACCAGCGCGCCGACGCGAGCCCGCGGCCGTCGCGCTTCGCGGCCGCGTACGCCGCCGCGCCGCAGCCCCAGATCGCGACCGGCAGCGCTGCGCGGAGGGCGGCGCTCCCGAGATCTGCCCAGCTCATCGCCGCACCGCCTACGGCGTGCCGTGCGCGGGCGTCTTCCCCGGCGACGGCGGAGCGTATTTCTCGTCGTGCTTGGCGATCACGGTCGTCGCTCGGAAGGTCCCATCCTCGGCGAACTGTCCCTCCACCACGGCGCCGGCGTCCTCTCGCAGGAGCGCCGGGGGAGCGCCGTCGCCCACGACGGCGATGTTCGTCGTCCCGTCACCGAGACCGAAGGTGAGGAGGCGCGACTGTGGGTCGTAGTGGAGCGTGCCCGGGAGCACCAGCCCGCCGAGACGCGTGAGCTGGCGCGGGCCGATGTGGCGCTCGCGGGCCTCGGTCGGCGTCAGGTAGTACACGGCATTCGACCCGAGGCTCTGCACCGCGACGAAGGCGACGATCACCGCCAGTGCGAGCGCGGCGATGAGGAGGATGCGACGCGACGAGAGGCCCGGCGACCTGCTCGCGGGCTCAGTCCCGGCCACGACGTCGCGCCAGGCTGACGGCGTACGCGGCGATGCCGCCCCACACGACGGCGTACGCCGCCACGATGAAGCCGAGGTTGTCGATCATGCTCGATCTCTCCGGGCACAGCCCGTCGTCGCTCGTCTTGTCATCTTCATGCGCGCACGTCCAGCAATCGCTGCTGGCGCCGGCGCTCGATCTCCATGCGCTCGGCGAGGAGCGCGAAGTACACGAAGGTGAACGCGATGACCGAGAACCCGAGCGTCATGCCCATCTGCGAGTCGAGCGAGGGGTCGCCGCCGACGCGCAGCACCGTCGGGAGCTGGTGCACCGAGTTCATGTACAGGACCGAGAGATGGACGATCGGGACGTCGACGACCGCGATGATCCCCAGCACCGCCGCGCGCGTCGCGCGCCGTTCGAAGTCGGTCGAGAGGCCCCGCAGCAGCAGGTAGCCAACGTACATGCCGAACATGATCGCCGTGGTCACGAGGCGTGGATCCCACGTCCACCACACACCCCATGTCGGCTTGGCCCAGATCGATCCGGCGACGATGGCGAGGCCGGTGAAGAGGACGCCGATCTCGGCCGAGGACACGGCGAGCGCGTCGAACCACGGGCGCCGGGTCCACAGCCAGCCGATGCTCGCGAGGAAGACCACCGCGAACGCGAGGTACGCGAGCCACGCGGCCGGCACGTGGACGTAGATGACGCGGTACACGTCGCCCTGGACGGCATCCGTCGGCGCCCAGAGCAGACCCATCCAGCTCACGAGCATGGCCAGCGCCGTCGCCACGATCCCCAGCCAGGGACGCAGGCGGAGCGCGGGGAGCGGGGAAGCGGTCGTCTCGATCATTCGATTGCGGCAGGAACGATGGTAAGTCCGAGCACCCCGTACACAAGCGCGAACGAAGCGAGCAGGCCGGTCCAGCCCAGCGCCGCGGAGGCGTCGCCGGAAAGCGCCGCGGAGGTGCCCGCCGTCGCGGCGAGGAGCTGCGGCGCGAGCAGGGGGAACGCGAGGATCGGGACGATGACCACGCGCGCGCGGACGCGCAGCGCGATGAGCGAGACGAGCACGACGACCGGGGGCAGCGCGACGACGCCGAGGATCGCGACGAGCACGAGATGCGCGGCCAGCCGGACGTCGAGGTCGAGCAGCACGATCGAGAACGCGCCGGCCGCGAGGGCGACGATCGCGATCACCGCCGCGAGCGCGAGGACCTTGCCGGCGTAGAGGGCGTCCCGTCCTCCTTCGAGCGCGACGATGGCGTCGATCGCGTCGTCCTCGAGCTCGCGATCGAACGAGCGCGACACGAGGAGCACCGCCGCGAACAGGATCGCGATCCAGAAGACCGCGCTCGCGACATCGGGATCGTGCGCGCGGCCCGGCCCGAGGGCGAGGCTCTCGAGCAGCACGACGAGGCCCGCGAACGTCAGCGCGGCCGCGACACCGTCGGGCTGGCGGCGCTCGGCGTCGAGCTCGCGCCGCGCGACGAGGAGCGCGCGATCGAGCGCCCTCACGCGAGGCTCACGCGACCGTCCGCGAGGACGAGGCGCCGCGCGGCGTCGCGATCGAGCTCCTCGTGCAGATGGGTGACGAGCACGACGGCGCGCTGCTCGCGCACCGCGCGCGCGATGGCATCGCGCACGAGCTCGACGCCGTCGCGATCGAGGTCGGCGAACGGCTCGTCGAGGAGCACGACGGGCTCGGGCTCGGTATCGATGCGCGCGAGCGCGGCGCGCCGCCGCTGTCCCGCGGAGATGCGCTCGATGGGCCGGTCCATCACCGCGCCGACGCCCCAGTGCTCGAGCGCGCGGACGACGTCGGCATCGGTCCGTCCGCGGAACGCGGAGATGAAGCGGAGGTTCTGGCGCGCGGAGAGCCCGCGGAGGAGCATGGGGCGGTGCCCGATGTAGAGGATCCCGCCCGAGACCTGACGCGAGCCGCGCGCGAGCGGAATGAGGCCCGCGATGGCGCGAAGGAGGGTCGTCTTCCCGGCGCCGTTGGGCCCGCGCGCGATCGTGAGCCCCGGGCCGATCTCCACGGAGACGCCCCGAACGACCGGGCGGTCGTCCAGGACGACCGTGGCATCGTGGAGCGATGCGGAAGGGAGCACTCGCCGTCATTCTCGCCGTGGCGGCGGTCGCCATGTCGTGCGCGGCCGAGCCGCGGGCGACCGACCCGGTCGCGCGCGGGCGGCAGGTCTACCGCGAGACGGGCTGCGCCTCCTGCCACGAGCCGCAGCTGGTGAACCTGTTCCGGCCGGCGGGACCGCCGCTGGACCGTATCGGAACGGTCGCAGCGACCCGCCGGCCGGGGCTTTCGGACGTGGAATACCTCCGCCAGTCGATCGTCGACCCCGGCGCGTACGTCGTACCTGGGTACCCCGACTCCATGCCCCGCGGGCTGGGCGACCGGCTTTCCAGTGAGGATCTGGCCGATCTGGTCCAGTACCTCTCGACGTTACGGTGAAGATGGCTCCTAACGACGCCGCCGAGGACCCCGTTACGCCGGTAGGGCAGGACGAGGACCGAGAGCTTGCCGTCCGGGCCTCCGGCGGCGATGTCTCTGCCTTCGGCCTCCTCTATGACCGGCACGTCGCCACGATCTACCGGTACGTCTACTACCGGGTCCGTGACGACGCCGAAGCGGAGGATCTCACGAGCGACGTGTTCATGCGAGCGCTGAAGGCGATGCCACGATACGAGCCGCGTCAGGCGTTCCTCGCCTGGCTCTATCGCATCGCGCGCAACGCCGTGATCGATCGCGCGCGCCGCGGCAATCGCCAGGTGTCGTTCGAGGACGCGCTCGACCATCCGGCCGCCGACCAGATCGTCGAGCCGGACGTCGAGCTCCTGTCGCGCTCCGACAGCGACACGCTCCGCAAGGCGCTCGCGAAGCTCACGCCGCTGCAGCAGGAGGTCATCGTCCTCCGCTTCCTCGAGGGATTCAGCACGCAGGAGATCGCGAACCTCGTCGGCAAGCGTGAGGGCACGATCCGCGGCATCCAGTTCCGCGCCATCGGCGCGCTGCGTCAGCTCATCCCGTCGCGGGAGGCGCTCTAGGTATGAGCGATCGACTCCCCGAGCCGCGGATGCGTGAAGAGTTCCGTCGGGAGCTCCGGGCAAAGCTGCTCATGGAAGCGCAGACCGCACTCGCGCCGCGACGCCGCGGCACCGCATGGACGTCCTTCCTGCGACCCGCCGTCGCCGTGACGCTCGCGGGCGTCGTCCTCGTCGCGGGGGCGGGCACGGCGGCCGCGGGCAGCCTGCCCGGCGATCCCGCCTTCGGCATCAAGCGCGCGATCGAGGACCTGCAGGTCTCGATCACCTTCGACGACGTGCAGCGCGTCCAGCTGCTCGCGCAGCTCGCGGACCGGCGCCTCGCGGAGCTGCAGCAGGTCGCGGACCGCGAGGACAAGGCGCCCAGCGCGTCCGAGGAGTTCGCCGAGGCGGTCACGAAGCTCCGCGCCGCGGTCGACGCGCTCCAGCAGGCGGCGCCTCAGGACAAGGCCGAGAAGGCGCAGGACGTCGCCGACGCCGCCCGCGACAAGCACGACGCGATCGTCGACGACCTCGTCCCGCGCGTGCCCGAGAAGGCCAAGGACGCCCTCGAGCGCGCGAAGGAAGAGGAGCACCGCGACGCCGGGAAGTCGAAGGAGCCGAAGAAGACCGAGCGTCCCGAGCGATCGCGCACGCCCGAGCCGGCGCGGACGCCGCGTCCATCGTCGACCGGTCGTGCGACGGAGCCTCCGCGTCAGACCGAGCGCGCCCTGACCACGCCTCCGACGACGCTGCGGCCGAGCGCGACCCCGCGTCTTTCCGCTACGCCGCGCGCGAGCGGCGAGCAGCTCGACGGCGGGCACGACTAGCTCGCGGCCCGCGCGCTCCTCCGGGGACGCTTTGCGTCGACGGCCGCGCGCGCGAGGAGCCCGGTCAGGCCGAGGCGGCGGCCTCGCCTAGCCCGCGGTCCGCTTCGGCAGCTGCCCGCGCGCGAGCCGCGGCCAGCGCGCCCGGATGGCGCTCGCGATGCCCTCCGCGTCCAGTCCGTAGTGGTGGCGCCAGAGGCTCTGCGCGCCGTGGTCCACGTGCTCGTCGGGGATGCCCACCATCTCGATCTCCACGCGCGCCCCGCGCTCCTGCATGAGCTCCCCGACGGCGGACCCGAATCCGCCGGCGATGACGTGCTCTTCTACGGTCACGAAGCGCGTGACGCGCGCCGCGAGCGCGAGGAGCCGCTCGGCGTCGAGCGGCTTCGCGAACCGCGCGTCGATGACGGTCGCCTCGATGCCGTCGCGCGCGAGCGCCTCGGCCGCCGCGAGGGCGGCGTTCGCCGGATGGCCGTAGGCCACGATGACCAGGTCGTCGCCTTCGCGGAGCGTCTCCGACACGCCGATGGGGATCTCGCGCAGGGGCTCGTCCAGCGCAACGCCGAAGCCGGTGCCGCGCGGGAAGCGGAGGCCCACGCTGCCGCGGCCCGCCGCGGCGTGCCGGTACGCGGTGAACAGCATGTGACGGAGGTCGCGCTCGTCCTTTGGCGCCATGAGCGTCATGCCGGGCATCGGCCGCAGGTACGCGATGTCGTACAGCCCCTGATGGGTGCGGCCGTCGTCGCCGACGATCCCAGCGCGATCCATCGCGAGCACGATCGAAAGGTCCTGCACGGCGATGTCGTGGAGGATCTGGTCGTACGCGCGCTGCAGGAACGTCGAGTAGATCGCGACGATCGGCGTGATGCCCTGCGTGGCGAGCCCGCCGGCCATCGTCACCGCGTGCTGCTCGCAGATGCCGACGTCGATGAGCCGATCCGGGAACTCCTTGAACAGCGGCTGCAGGCCGGTCCCGCCGGGCATCGCCGCGGTGATCGCGACGGTGTTCGGATCGCGCGCGAGGATCTCGCGCACGGTGTCCGAGAACACGCTCGTGTACTGAGGCGCCGCTGGCTTCGTCGCGCCGGTCGCCGACACCCCGTGCCACTTCACGTTGTCGTCCTCGGCCGGACCGTAGCCATGGCCCTTCTGCGTGTGGACGTGCACGAGGACCGGACCGTCCTTGAAGTCGCGTGCCTTCTCGAGGACGTTCTGCACTTCGAAGAGATCGTGGCCGTCGACCGGGCCGAAGTACGTGAAGCCGAACTGCTCGAAGAGCAGGTTCGGGATGAGGAGCGCCTTCAGGCTGTTGAAGATGCGCCGGCGCGCCTCCTCGGCCAGGTCGCCCGCCGGCATGTGATCGAGGACCTGCCGGACGATGTGCTTCGCGCCGCGATACGGGGTGGCCGTCCGCACCGCCTCGAGCATGCGCGAGACCGCGCCGACGTTCGGCGCGATGCTCATGCCGTTGTCGTTCAGCACCACGATCACGCGCCGGCGATCGTGACCGACGTTGTTCAGACCCTCGAACGCGAGGCCCGCGGTGAGCGCGCCGTCGCCGATGATCGCGACGACGTGGAAGTCCTCGTGCTTGAGGTCGCGCGCGACGGCCATCCCGTGGGCCGCCGAAATGCTCGTGCCGGCATGGCCGGCGCCGAAGACGTCGTGCTCGGACTCGCTCCGCACGAGGAAGCCCGACATGCCGCCGAACTGGCGCAGCTTCTCGAAGCCCTTCCGCCGGCCGGTGAGGAGCTTGTGGATGTAGGCCTGATGCCCGGTGTCCCAGACGAGCTTGTCGCGTGGCGACTCGAAGACGGTGTGCAGCGCGACCGTGAGCTCGACGGTGCCGAGGCTCGACGAGATGTGGCCGCCCGTCTTCTGCACGGCCTCGACCGTGAATTCACGGAGCTCGCCGCAGAGCTGGAGGAGCTCGTCCTTCGTGAGCCCGCGCAGATCGCGCGGTCCGTTCACGCGCTCGAGGACGGTCATTCGGTGTTCATACTACGGGCCCGTGCTCGATCTTTCGGCCCGTGCCGCCGTCGTCACCGGCGCGACCGGCAACCTCGGCCGTGCCGTCGTCCGCGCGCTCCTCGAGCGCGGCGCGCACGTGGCGCTGCCCGTCCGGGATCTCGCGAAGGCCGAGGAGCTACGCACGGCGCTTCGCAGTGTCTCCGGCGCATCCGACGACCCGCATCTCGTCGCCGAGACGGTCGACATCGCAGATCGAGCGGCCATGGAAGCCTTCGTCGAGCGGGTGCTGCGCGCGTGGGGGCGCCTCGACATCCTCGCGAACCTCGCGGGAGGCTTCGCGAGCGGCTCCGCGCTGGAATTCGATCTCATGCAGCGGCTCTGGGATCAGAACGTGCGCACCGCGGTGAACGCGACGGCCGCGTGCGTGCGTCCGATGCGGGCGCGCGGCTACGGCCGCATCGTGACCGTGAGCGCGTACGCGGCGCTGCACGCTCGGCGCGACGGCGGCCCGTACGCGATGGCCAAGGGCGCGCTCGCGCGATGGACCGAGGCCCTCGCCGACGAGCTGAAGGCCGAGGGCATCACCGCGAACTGCGTCCTGCCGTCGACGATCGACCATCCCGTGAATCGCGCGAACATGCCGAAGGCGGATCCGCGGACGTGGGTCAGTCCCGAGGAGCTCGCGAATCTCATCGTGTTCCTCTGCTCGAGCGAAGCGAGCGGGATCACCGGCGCGGCGATCCCGGTCACCGCGCGCACCTAGGGAGGCATATGGAGTACACGATCACGAAATTCGTCCACGTGACGCTCGCGATCGTCGCCGTCGGCTTCAACCTGTCGTACGGCATCTGGATCGCGCGATCGGCGAGCGACCCCGAGCACATCGGCTTCGTCATGCGGACGATCCGCTGGATCGACGCGCGCCTCGCGAACCCCGCGTACGCGGTACTTCTCATCACCGGACTGTTCATGGCATTCGACGCCGGCTATCCGCTCACGACGTTCTGGATCGCGGCGGCGCTCGTCCTGTACGCGCTCGCGGCGTTCCTCGGCGTCGCGCTCATCGCGCCGAACTTCCGCGCGCAGCTGCGCGCGCTCGAGACCGCCGGACCGGCGAGCGACGCCTTCCGTCGCGCCGCGTCGCGCGGTCGCGCGCTCGGGCTGCTCGTCTCGCTCGACGTCATCGCGATCGTCCTTCTCATGGTCGCGAAGCCGACGCGCTAGGAGGCCGTGCTCGGTTCGCCCGAGCACACGAAAGGGAGGCGCACCGAGATGACCGCTACGACACGGTGCGCCGCTCCGCGTGCGCTGCTCGCACAGCCCTTCGCCTGAGCTGACGCGAGACCGCGGCGCGCTCCTCCGCCGCATCCCACCCTGCGCATGAGGGGATCTCGTCGTTCGCCGATCGTGTCGATCCGCTCCAGCTCGTGCTGATCGGGACCGCGCTCCGGGCGTCGTACTTCGTGTGCGAGCTCCTGCCGAGCGCAGGCCGGTGGCCTGCGCCGTCTCACGACCGGGGAATGCTGCCGACGGGAAGAGGTCGAGGTACGCGAGGGCGACCAGTCCGGTTGCGGGAGCGCGTAGCGCGCGGCGGCCGGAGCGTCGACGCGCAGCTCCTCGCGGATGAGGTCGTGGTGTAGCCGTTCACCGCAGAGTTGCGCAGATCACAGTCGCGGCCGTCCGCGGCTCGGAGACGGACGAGCACGGCAGGGAACGACCGGTCCGGGGTCGTGCCGGTGCCGATGGTGAACGAGTCCCCGAGCGCTAGATACCGCACGCGAATACCCGGGAATGCCGGTGCGTTCTAGAGTAGTTAGGAGCACTTCCAGAAAGGCTGATCGTGTCCGATTTCGACCTCATCATCATCGGCGGCGGCCCCGCCGGCCTCACCGCAGGCTTGTACGCGGCCCGCGCCAACATGAACGCCGTCCTCTTCGAGGCGAAGGACGTGGGCGGCGAGATCCTGAACACGGAGCTCATCGAAGACTATCCGGGCTTCGAACGCGTCACCGGTACGGAGCTCGCGACCAAGATGGCCGATCACGCGCGCAAATTCGGCCTGCGCATCGAGACGTACACGCCCGTGAAACAGATCCGCGTCGAAGGCGATCGCAAGATCGTCGAGCTCGCGGACGGCACGACCCACACCGCCTACGCCGTCATCGTCACCGTCGGCGGCGAGCCGACCAAGCTCGGCGTCCCCGGCGAGGTCGAGTTCCATGGCCGCGGCGTCTCGTACTGCGCCGTGTGCGATGGCGCCTTCTTCAAGGGTGCGGATCTCGCCGTCGTCGGCGGCGGGGACAGCGCGTTCCAGGAAGGCCTCTTCCTAACGCGGTTCGCGAAGAAGCTCTACCTCATCCACCGTCGGAACGAGTATCGCGCGCAGGCCATCCTGCAGGACCGGCTCCTCGGCATGGAGCAGGTCTCCGCGGTCACGCCGGCCGTGGTGAAGGAGATCGGCGGCGACGAGTCGGGCGTGAAGTGGCTGGACGTCGAGCGCGACGGGAAGACCGAGCGCATCCCCGTCCAGGGCGTCTTCATCTTCGTCGGCTTCAAGCCCGTGGGCCGTTATCTGTTCAGGGATCACGTCGACCACGACGAGAACGGCTACATCATCACCGACCAGTACATGCAGACGAACGTCCCGGGCGTGTACGCCGCGGGTGACACGCGCGCGCAGCTCGCGAAGCAGATCACGACCGCCGTCGGCGACGCCACGACGGCCGTGCTCCATGCCGAGCGCTACATCGAGGAGCTGAAGCACGCGGAACGCGCCTTCCCAGAAACTCCGCGCGACGTCGTCGCGCGCGCCACCGCGGGCATGCGCATCCTCACGTTCGCGCCGGGCCAGATCGTCGTGCGCGAGGGAGACGCGCCCGATCACTTCTTCGTGATCGCGAACGGCGAGGCCATCGTCGAGCAGCGCGACGCTCGCGGGGTCCCGCGCATCCTGAAGACGCTCCGCCCCGACCAGTACTTCGGCGAGCTCGGGCTGCTGCGCGGCGAGCCGCGCAACGCGACGGTGCGCGCGAAGACCAGCCTCGAGGTGATCCAGGTCGACCGCGAAGCGTTCCGGATGCTGCTCGAAGGATCGCAGGCGACCGCGGACGAGATCGCGCGCGTCGCGTCGTCGCGGGTGCGCGCGCCCGCCTAGGACACAGCGCGGCGCGACGCGATCAGCTCGAAGTCCTTCCGGTGCTCGTCCGCGGCCGCCATCTCGCGCATGACCGGGACCCGGCGGAGCCGGACAGCGTGAAGACGATGAGATCTCAGTCGGCTGCCTCACCGCTCGATGACGATGTCGTCTTCTTCCGTCCGCGGCCACCTCGGCGGTTGCGCCCACCGCGTGATCCACGACGCGTTCGCTTCCGCGGCGCGCTCGCGGCCGGCGCGGCCGTATCGACCGTTCCGGTGGTCGCCGCCTCGCTCTCCTCGTCTTCGGCCGCGTCGGCTTCGTCGACGGCCTGCCGCTCCGCCGCGGGAGCGCCTTCGCCGTCGAGGCGGTGGAACTCGCCGAGGAGCATGCGGACCTCCGGATGCTCGCGGTCCACGACGTAGCCCGGCTTGCTGCCGTGGCTTTCGGGCCGCATGAGCGCGCGCTCGACGGCGGCCTTCAGGTTCGACTCGAGCGCGTCGCCCTCCACCCGAGAGAGGAGCTCGGCGAAGAGCGCCGAGTTCACCCAGTCGACACGCTCGCCGTGGCCCTTCGTCGTCCCGACGAAGTTGAAGAGATGCACGATGCCGGCGGAGGGCTGACGCGCGTACTGCACCAGCGGATGCTCGTCGGCGAGCCAGCACATGGTGATCTCCTTGCCGTCGCGCTGGACCGACTCGCTGGCGAGCGCGCCGCGCTCCTCGGCGATGTTGTAGAGCGTCTCGAGCAGGATGCGGCGCTGCGAGCGGCCGCGCGCGAGTCCGCCCGGCTGATCGGCGCGCGAGAGCGGATCGAGCACCGCCTCGACGACCGGCACGCGCTTTGTGTCCTTCGTCACGGTCTCGATGCGCCGGATCAGACGGACGAGATGGAAGAGCGTTTCGGCGACGAGCGCCGAGCTCATGTTCGGCGCGATGAGCTGCTTGGCCTTCGCGCGGAAGCGGCCCTGCGACCTCGCGACGACGTGGCCCTGCTCGATGCCCGCGTCGATGCGCTGCTCGAGGACCTGCGATGCTTCCTTCTCCGAGAGCGGCACGACCGACTGCACGAAGTCCGCGCGCGGCATGGCGTCGGCGCGGATGGCGACGAGCTGATCGAGGAGCAGCACGGCGAGACGTCGCTGCTCCTTCTCCGACTCGGGCGTGCCCGTCGGCACGACCGCCGGCACGACCGGCGGCTTCGCGGATACGCCGCGCCCGCGGCCCCCGCGTCGCGTCCGGCCACCGAGGACCGCGCCGCTCGCGGCGCGCGCGGGAGGCTCGTCGCGGCGGGGCTCCTTGCCCAGCTGGGTGTCGTCCGCGCGAAGACCGCCGCGCGTCCAGCGCGCCTCGGGGATGAGGTCCTCGAGCAGGAAGACGCCGTCGCGCAGGTACGGCGAGTCGCGGAGCTCGTTCGCGAGCGACAGATCGCCCGCGACGAGATACACGGTCTTGTCCTCGTCCTTCAGCGCCTTGCACAGCGCGTTGAGGTCGCGGTCGCCCGAGACGATGAACCAGGTCTCGATGTCCGGACGCTCCTTGTAGAGGAGCTTCATCGCGCGCGTGATGAGGACCGCGTCCGATCGGCCCTTGAGGAGCCGTCCGCTCATGCGCTGCGCTACGGCGACCGGCTCGATACCGGTGAACTCGAGCGCCATGAGCAGCGTCTCATCCTGTGACGCGACCTCCTGTCCGAAGATCGCGAGCTTGACGCGTACCGGTCCGAATTCCGCGGCCTTCTTGAGGATGGCCTGAAGGATCGCGAGCGACGACGGCAACGGACCGGTGGTGTGCTGTCGCAGCGTGTAGTAGACGTTCTCCCAGTCAATAAGGAGAGCGACGTCAGCCAATGGGGTTTCTCCATATGGGCTCGCACGCCGCCAGACCCGTTCGCGGACCCCTTGCGGAGTCACGCGCTAGATGCTCACCCTCGTCCGCTTCGCACCGGTCACCCGATACGTCGGCCGCGAGCGCGTCATCACGAACGCATCCTGTCGTCGCGCGCGCCGTTTTTCTGTTCCGAGTCTATCCGAGACAGTGCTCGCTTGTCTCGATACGCTTCGGTGATGGGTGCCGACCCGCGCGGGATCGAGCTCTCGCGCGCCGTCCGCGAACGCGTGCTCACCCTTGATGAGCTCGTCCGCGACGCGACCGCCGAGATGTGGTCGCGCGTCTGTCCAGGCGAAGGCTGGGCGGTCGGACTCGAGACGTATCACATCGGACTCGGTCTCGCCCGCCAGGGTGGCTGGATCATCGACCGGCTGGGCGGCGCGCCCGCGCACGACTTCTCGTGGGACGTCACGAACGAGCTCAACGCGCTCGTCGCGCGCACCGAGGGATGGCGCGTGAAGTCGAACGTGCTCGCGTTCGTGCACGAGCAGACCGAGCGGCTCGCGCGACTCATGCTGCGGATGAGCGCCGACGACTGGGCCGCAGACGCCATGACCTACGGCGGCACGCCACGGTCGGCGGAGTTCGTCATGAAGGTCATCGCCCTCCGCCACATCGACGATCACACGCGGAGCATCCGCGCGGGCCTGACGGGGACCTAGCTGACAACCCGCAGCACATCGTGCAGCCGCAACCAGCAGCACATCGTGCAGTCGGGCAGGTCCTCAAGGCAGCAGGACATCCTGCACTTCAACGACACCTTCGACAAGCACTTCTTCCGCACGGAGCGCTTCCGCGACCGCTCGCATCTCAAGGTGCGGATGCGTCCCTTCGAACGGTTCCACAACGCCCACCACCGCTACTC